>Ga0247825_10001494_pt1 | contig 15356 bp, 18 predicted proteins | sample 13C_Vanillin_Day_FD_194413 | JGI IMG/M metagenome (GOLD analysis project Ga0247825, IMG submission 194413) | Soil microbial communities from agricultural site in Penn Yan, New York, United States - 13C_Vanillin_Day48 | ecosystem: Environmental > Terrestrial > Soil > Agricultural land | place... | reverse complement strand
GACCCTGACCCCGAATTCCCCGAATTGCCGTCGAGCCGCACCATGACCGCTTCCGGCACGCCGTGTCCGGCGGCCAGCCGCCCGAGCACCGCGTAATCGATGGAGTCCGCCGGGCAGCCGGCGAAAGTGCGGGCGTCGACTCGCAGGAACTCGCCGTCGCGCCCGCCCTGCCGGTAGGCGCGCTCGCACGCAGCGAAGATGTCCCTGCGCAAGCTGCCGATGGCGTCGATCCACACGGAAGCCCTCACCGCCACGATGCCGGCGTTGCAGAAGCAGCGCTCGTCGCGGGCGAGCGCCTCGGCCGAAGCGCGGTCGGGCTTCTCGACGAAGCGCTCGACGAAGCTTGCTTCGACCGGATGCGCACCGTTCACCCTCGCGCCGGCCCGGATGCAGCCGTAGCCGATCCCGGCATTCCCCGGCCGGACGCCGAAGATCACGAGGTATCCCTGGCGCGCCAGCGCCGCGGCGCGCTCCACTGCGCGCTCGAAGGCGTCGGTACGCGCGATGAGGTAGTCCGACGGCATGACGAGCAGCACCGGGTCGTCCGCGGTGACGCAGTGCACCGCCGCGAGCGTCAACGCCGGCGCGCTGCCACGGCCCTCCGGCTCGAGCAGGATCGCATTGGAGCGGATGCCCAGGCGCTTGAGCTGGTCGCCGACCATGAAGCGCTGCGCCTCGTTGCAGATCACCAGCGGCTCCACCGTGGCCGCCAGCCCGCGGCAACGGGCGCCCGTTTCCTGCAGCCACAGCCGCGTGCCGGAGCCCCCGCACAGGATCACCGGCTGGATTTGCGTCGGAACGACGCCCAGTTCGACCACTTCCCCCTACTCCTCGAAAAAAACGCCCCTACTGTGCGCCGAACCTCGCGTGACGGTCCGCCTGCGCGCACTCCTCCATCCGGCGCATTTTTATTCGGGCTTCCAGCGGCGCGTGCGGTACTGGATTTTCGGTGCGGCTTTGGGCCGCTCGGCAGGGACAGCCGCTCGCGGCTCCCGCTCGCGTGGCTCCCGCTCGCCTGGCTCGGGCTGATACACCGCCACTTTCACTTCGCGGCGCCGGGCGTAGGGCTTCGGCTTCTGCTCGGGCTCCTGCGCGTGACCCTGCTCGCCCTCGCGCGCGTTGCGGCCGCGCAGGCGGCCCGAGGCATAGAGGTAGCCGGCGGCGGTAGCGGCAGCACTCATGGGTTCAATCTCTTTCTCCTTGTGGTCGAAGGTTGCCCGGCATCCACGCCGAGCGTTGCTGGATCAGGTTCCAGTAGCAGCGCACGAGCGGGTCCTTGCGGTCGAGGCGCGGCCCGTTCGAAAGCGCGTGGTGCAGCAGCGCGCCCAGCAGGTATACCAGCGTCAGCGCTCCGATGACGCGCGGCCGCCAGGTCCACTCGGGATATGCAAGCAGCGCGAAGTCGTGCGCGCGCTTCATCGCCGAGTGCAGGAATTCCTGCGTCACCGCCCGCCCGTGCAGCGCGCGCTGGATCATCACGTAGTGCAGCACGTCGTCCAGCGGGCTCGCCTCGCTGCGCGCATTGCCCCAGTCATAGACGAAGAGCTGCGGGCCCAGCGTGCGGATGTTCCAGGGGGCGAAGTCTCCCTGCGACAGCACGTACGGTCCGGTCCAGTAGAGCAGCGCGGTCTCGCAATCGTGGTACGCCGCTTCGAGCGCGGCGAGCGCCTTGCGCGACACGTGCCCGTCGAGGCGGCGCAGCGCGCCATGCAGCTCTTCGCAGCAGCCCGACACCTCGAAGTCGGTCGAGCGGAAGCGCGCCTTGCCAAGGCTCGCGAGGAAGCGCTCGTGGCCCGGCGTGAAGGCGCGCGTTTCGCCGGTGCCTTGCGCCACCGTCACCACGAGGTAACGCCGCCCGTCCGGGTCGACGCCCTCCTCCAGCAGCCGCGGCACCTGGCCCTCGAGCTCGCGCACCTCGGCAAGCTCGCGCAGCCAGCGCGCCTCGTGCGCGAGCTGGAGCTCGCCGTGATCGTCGGCGGCTGTCTTCACCAGCGAGTACGTCACCATAGGGTCACCATAGGAAGGTCACCACCGGGTAGGTCGCCATCAGCGCCAGGCACGCAGCGGTAAAGCACAGCGAATAGGCGATTCTCAGGGAAGCCCGCATAAGAAGAAGCGCATTAGCACTTGTGTTAGGGGTACTAGCAAGGCCTGTACCAGGCGTATGCCACAACGCCAGATCAACCGCTTACGCCTGCCCGCGCCGGAAGCGACGTCGCCGGCTGCTAACCGCGCTTTCCGGCTTTTGCACCAAACGGCTGATTTTTCTAGAAAGCTCCCGTCGCCCGCGCGCGACGTCAACGGCGCGCTAGGCGTGTAATTGCTTCCACCATCGCCGCGTGCTGCGCTATCCCCTTGCCGGCGATGTCGAGCGCCGCGCCGTGCGCCACCGAGGAGAAGAGGACCGGCGTGCCGATGGTCAGGGCGGCGGCGCCATTCGGCGCCAGCACCTTCGCCGCTACGTGGCCCTGATCGTGCAGCATGACGACATAGGCATCGTAGCCCGGGCGCTGGATGAGCGTATCCGCTCCGACCGGGCCCTCGGCAACGATGCCCTGCCCGCGCGCAGCCTCGATCGCCGGCGACACGATCTCCATGTCCTCCTCGCCGAACAGGCCGCCTTCGCCGGCGTGCGGATTGACGCCGCCCACCGCGATCCGGGGACCTGGAAAGCCGATCTTCTTCAGCGCATCCGCGGTGGCGCGGATGACCTTCAAGACGCGCTCGCGCGTGACCATGGCGAGGGCGTGCCTCACGCTCGCATGCAGCGTCACGTGCGGTATGCGCACCTCGCGCCCCTGCCACTGGAAGCACAGCATCAGGATGCCGTCTTCCGGCGGCAGGCCGGCGATACGCGCCACGAAGGACGGATAGCCGTCGAAGTCGTATCCCGCGGCGCGGATGGCGGCCTCGGTGTGCGGCGCGGCCACCACGGCGTGGTATTCGCGAGCAAGCGCGCCTTCGATCGCCGCCCGCGCCGAGTCGAGCGCCGCGCGGCCGTGCGCGGCCTGCAGCGCTCCGATTTTCACCTCGCCGCTTCGAAGCTGCGGCCGGTGGACGATGGAAATGCCCTCGAGCGCCAATCCGCAGGCGCCGGCATGCAACTCCAGGACGCTGCGATCGCCGACCAGCACCGGCTCGCACATCGCCCGCACCCGCTCGTCGAGCGCCGCCTTGATGGAGATCTCCGGCCCGATGCCGCCGGGATCGCCGGTGGCGATGGCGATGGTAGGCTTCAAAGTCCTGTCCAAGGAGGAGCGCCATTATGAAGCGCATCGTGATTTGCTGCGACGGCACCTGGAACAGCGCCGACCAGGCCGACGAGAACGGCGAACCTTGCCCCACGAACGTAGTGCGCCTCGCGTACCGCGCGGCCAAGCGCGATGCCGCCGGAGTGCCGCAGGTCGTCTACTACGACCCCGGAGTGGGCACCGGCAATACCATCGACCGCCTCACGGGCGGCGCCATAGGACGCGGCGTGGAGGAGAACATCCACGACGCCTACCGCTTCCTCGTCGGCAACTACGAATACCGCGACGAAGTCCTCGTGTTCGGCTTCAGCCGCGGGGCGTTCACGGCGCGCAGCCTGGTCGGCATGGTGCGCAAGTGCGGCATCCTTGCCGGCAAGCACGCGCGGCATTATCGCGAGGCGCTCGAGCTGTACCGCAGCGACTGCCAGCCGGCGGATGAAGAGCCCACCGCGTTCCGCGAGCGCTACTGCCTCTATGGCAACGGCAGCATCCACGTGCGCTTCATGGGGGTGTGGGACACGGTCGGCGCGCTCGGCATCCCGCTGCGCGGGCTCCGGCTCCTGAAGAAAAAGTACGCCTTTCACGATACCGAGCTCTCGGGCATCGTGCGCCACGCATGCCAGGCGCTCGCCATCGACGAGCACCGCGCGCCGTTCCAGCCGGCGGTGTGGGAAGCCAAGCCGAAAGAGGGGCAGAAAGTCGAGCAGGTGTGGTTTTGCGGCGCGCACAGCGACGTGGGCGGCGGCTATGAGCGCACCCGGCTTTCCGAGGGCGCGTACGCGCCGCAGCTCGCCGACCTCTCGCTCGACTGGATGATGGGCAAGGCGGCCGCGGCCGGGCTGCACTTCGATCCCCAGGCGCTCGAGGCGAACCCGCTGGTGCTCGACCCCCGGGCGCCGATCCACGACTCGAAAACCGGGCTGTACCGGGTGGTGCCGTCGTTTGACCGCGTGATCGGCCTGGCGACGCTGGACAAGCAGCAGACCGACCAGCCCGATCCCACCCAGCAGCTCCATCCCTCGGTGCTCGCGCGCTGGGACGCCGATCCTTCCTACCGGCCTACCTCGCTTGCGCGCTACTTCAAGGTGAAGGGCGATCCGCGCGCCGCAGCCAACGCCTCTACAGCCACGGCATGAGGGAGGCGTGGATCACGTCCGGCACGCCCTGGCCGCCGACCGACTTGATGGCGAGGTCGACGTCCTTCAGGCCGAAGCGGTGCGTGGTTATTCTTTCCAGGGGAAATCGCCCGGACGCGAGCTGGGCGAGCGCCAGCTCGCAGGCGCGGTAGCTGTGGCCACGCGCGCTCTTGAGGGTGATGAACTTGACCGTCACGCGCTCGAGCGGAAAGTTGGGAAATTCCCTCAGCTCGCCCTGCACTACGATCGTGCCGCCCTTTCGCTTCAACGCTTCAATTCCCAAAAGGATGGGAAGCGTCCCGGCGCCCGCCGTGCAGTCGAGCACGACGTCGACGCCCTTGCCGCCGGTGATCTCGCGGATGCGCGCGAGCGGGTCTTCCTTATTGACGTCGATGATGTAATCGGCGCCCAGCTCCTTCGCGACTTCCAGCCTTTTGCGGTCTTTTGAAGTGCCCGTGACGATGATGAGCGACGCCCCGGCCTGCCTGCAGATCACGGTCTGCGACAGCCCCTGCTGCCCCGGCCCCTGGATGAGCACGGTGGAGTCGTAGCCGACCCCGCCGTCGAACAGCGACCACTCGACGCCGTTCGCCATCGGCGTAACCAGGCCCGCGAGCTCGGCCGTCACGCCCTTCGGCACGTGGTGCAGCACCGCGTTCCACGGCAGGTACACGTACTGCGCGAACCCGCCCCACAGGTGCGGCGCCTTCTCCGCCGAGGTGTAGCCGTAGCGGATGCCGTCGGGGTTGCTGCGCCAGTCGGTGTTCTCGCAGTGGCGGTACTGGCCCTGGTGGCACCACTCGCACTTGCCGCACATCACGTAGTGCTCGACGAACACCAGGTCGCCTTCCTTGAAGCCCTTGCGCCGCGTGAACTCGCGGCCCGCCCTGTCGATGACGCCGATGTTCTCGTGGCCCATGATGACCGGCGCGGCCGAGGGCGGGCTCTTGTAGAGCTTCACGTCGGTGCCGCAGATCCCGGCCACTTCCATCTTCATGAGCGCTGCGTCCCCGGCGACGTCCGGCACGGGAAATTCGCGGATCTCGGTCCTTGCCGGGCCCGTGCGCACTGCTGCCAGTACCTTTTCACCCATAATGAAGGCGAGTTTCTCATGCTTGCCCGCTCCCCCAGCCGGCTGGACGCCGCCACCCGGGTGAAACGCTGGACCCGGGACCGGTTCGCCCTTTCCGGCGAAGCCGTGGTGCTGGTGACCGAGCTCGAAGGCGGCCCCGCCGGTTTTCCGCCATTGCGCACCGTAGTCGCGTTCTGGATCGCAGAACGCCATTACCACTTCAGCATCTTCAAGCCTTTGGAAGCCATTCTTGAGGACGACCTTCCGCCGTCGTGGTTCCGGGACGCCCTCGCCGTGACGCCGGGAGTGGACTGCGGCTGCTGCTAGGGAATCTCTTGAAGAAGCGGCGTTTCGTCGTCCCCGCGAACGCGGGGACCCATGTTTGAAAAATAGGCCCCCGCCTTCGCGGGGGCGACTTCATCTTCCCGAGCAGAGTAGACTTTCCAATAGAGGAGGAGTCCATGAAACGTCGATACTTCGTCGTTGCTGCTGCATTGATGGTTGCGGGTTGCTCCCAATTGCCGTTCGGCGGGGGGGATTCGGGCTGGACCACCCTGATCGACGGCACGAAGGGCCTGGAAAACTTCAACCGCGCGGGGGATGCAAACTGGCGCGCGGAGGACGGCGCCATCGTTGCCGACAACGGCAAGGGCGGCTTCCTGGTGTCGAAGAGCTCGTACAAGGATTTCCAGCTGCGCGTGGAGTTCTGGGCGGACCACACCGCCAACAGCGGCATCTACATGCGCTGCGCGGACCCGGCCAAGATCACCGACAAGAGCTGCTACGAGGCCAACATCTTCGACCAGCGCCCCGACCAGACGTATGCCACCGGCGGTATCGTGCATCGCGGCAAGGTGCTGCAGCCGGTGAAGGCGGGCGGCAAGTGGAATGTCTATGACATCACCGCCCAGGGCCCCAGGATGACGGTGATGCTGAACGGCGTGAAGACCGCCGAGTTCGACAAGGTCGACTCGCCGAGCGGGCCGATCGCCCTGCAGTACGGCACGCTGCCGAACGCCGCGCGCGGCGGCGCCATCAAGTTCCGCAAGGTGCAGCTAAGGGCGCTCTAGGAGAAGCACGCCGATGACTACGGCAACGAAGGTAAGGCCCCAGATCGCCACCATGAACGCGGTGCACGACCTGCCGGTGCTGGTGGCGCGCGACGAGGGCTACTTCAGGGACGAAGGGCTGGATCTCGAGTTCGTCACCACGCCCGGCATGGCGCAGGTCACGACCTCGCATTTCGTGAAGTTCGATTCGGTGTTCGACCGGCCGCTCGACTCGGTCTACAACGAGGGCGGCATCGACCAGTACCGCATGTGCGAGTGGGGCATCATGAAGCGCGCGGTGGAAGCCAACGCGCAGGGCCTGCGCGGCCGCAGGATCGTGGCGCTCGGCGCCGCGATGTCGAAGTTCGCCATCGCGGTGCATCCCGACTCGAAGATCTACGAGCCCGAGATGCTGAAGGACAAGCCGATCGCGGTGACCCCGAACAACGGCTCGGACTTCACCACGCTGAAGATGATCGAAGGCTTCCTCGAGCCGCAGCACGTGAAGCGCACCAACATCGGCTCGATGCTCAAGCGCCTGGAAGCCGTGCGCGACGGGAAGGTCGCCGCGGCCAGCCTGATGGAGCCCTGGATCAGCGTGGCGCAGAAGTGGGGCATGCGCATCCTCATCGAGTCGCACTCGACGCGCGCCGAGGCCGCCGGCGACGACCTGGACGGCGAGACGCTCGGGAAGATGTTCCGCGCGCAGGCGCGCGCGGTGGAGAAGATCGAGAAGGACCCGCGCCCCTACATCCATTACTTCATCCGCGAGACCGGCGGGCTGCTCAAGCCCGAGGAGCTCCAGACCTGGCGGCTGCTGCACGGCGCGCCGGCGCCGTACACGCGCGAGCGCTGGGACGACACCTATCGCTGGACGGTGAAGTGGAACATGACGGTGCCGGGCGCGACCTACGAGAACACCGTGGACAACCGCGCCTGGCAGTAAGGAAGGAGGCAAGCATGAGGAAGGTGAAGGCATCCATGATGAACGCGATCCACGACCTGCCGCTGCTCGTGGCGCGCGACGAAGGCTATTTCCGCGACGAGGGGCTGGAGGTCGAGATCATCCGCACGCCCGGCTCCGGGCAGCGCAACTCCGACCACCAGGCGCTGCGCGCCAACGTGTTCGACCGCACCATGGAGGCGCTCTACGACAAGGGCGCGTGCGACCAGTTCCGCATGTGCGAATGGGGCGTGATGAAGCGCGCGGTGGAGTCCAACGTCGAGGCCGGCCACCGTCCGGCGAAGATCGTCGCGCTCGGCTCGGCGATGTCGAGCTTCGCGCTGGTGGTCGACCCGAACTTCGGCATCTACGAGCCCGAGCAGCTGAAGGGGAAGCCGATCGGCGTGAGCCCCTTCAACGGCTCGCACTTCACCACGCTCAAGCTCCTGGAGGGCTTCCTCAAGCGCGAGCAGATCAAGACCACGTTCGCCGGCACCATGAAAGAGCGCCTCGACGCGCTGAGCCGCGGCGAAGTCGCGGCCGTGAGCCTGATGGAGCCGTGGATCAGCATCGCCGAGAAGCGCGGCCTGCGCGTGCTGATGGAGTCGCACTCCACGCGCAGCGAGGCCGCGGGCGACGAGCTCGACGGCCCCACGCTCGCCAGGATGTTCCGCGCCGAGGCCGAGGCAGCCAAGGCGATCCAGAAGGACCCGGCGCGCCACGCGCACTACCTGCTCCAGGAAGCCGGCGGCCTGCTCGAGCCGAAGGACCTGGACCTGTCGCGCATCCTCAACGCCCCGCCCGAGCCGTACACGCGCGAGCGCTTCGACCACACCTACCAGTGGACGCTCGGCTGGGACCTCGTGCCCCCCGGCGCCACCTACGAAAACACCGTGGACAACCGCGCATGGCAATAGGAAAGAAGAAGAAGCCGGCGAAGCGCGTGGCGAGCAGGCTGCGCGCAATCTCCGACGAGCTCGGCGTCACCATGCCGAGGAGGATCCGCCGCGGAAGCGCGGGGGTGAAGCAGGCACCGAGGGCGCGGCCGCGCAAGGTGCGCTAGCCGGACTTGCCGACGGTCCTCATCACCGGCGCGGGACGCGGGCTGGGCCGCGAGCTGGCGCGGCAGTACGCGGAGGACGGCTGGCGGGTCATCGGCACCGTGCGCTCGCCCGCCCCGCAACTTTCCGAGGCAATCACCCTTGACGTAACGGATGCCGCGCAACTCGGGCAGCTGGGTGCGCGGCTGAAAGGCGTGCCGATCGACGTGCTGTTCTGCAACGCCGGAGTGATCGGCAAGCGCGGCAACCGCTTCGGCGCCTTCGACTACGCCGATTGGGAAAAGATCTTTCGCGTGAACGTGCTCGGCGCGGCGGCGGTCATCGAGGCGCTGGTCGACAACGTGGCGGCGAGCGCGCGCAAGACCGTGTGCGTGATGTCGAGCCGCCTCGGCTCGATCGCCGAGACCACCGGGGAGACGCTGCCTTACGCCACGAGCAAGGCGGCGCTCAACCTGCTCGCCAAGGCGCTGGCGGCGACGCTCGCGCCGCGCGGCATAATCGTGGCCGCGCTGAGTCCCGGCTGGGTGAAGACCGACATGGGCGGCGAGTCCGCGCCGCTTACCCCCGAAGCGTCGGTGCGCGGCCTGCGCCAGGTGGTGGCGGGACTACGGCCGCAGGACTCGGGCAGCTTCCGGGCGTACGACGGCAAGGCGATTCCATGGTGAATTCGGGGTCAGAGTCGTAATTTATTCCCAAGCTACGCGTCCCGAATAATTACGACCCTGACCCCGAATTCAGAAACTCCAGGATGCGCGCCGGCGCGCTCTGCTCCGTCTGCGCCTCCGGCAGCGCATCCCAGTACTGCGAGCGCGGCAGGCACTCCTCCAGGTAGCGCGCCGCGGAAGTGGCGTGCGACGGGTCGCGACCGGGGATCACCAGCGCCGGTATCTCCAGGCGCAGCAGCATCTCGGGCTCCGCGCCGGGCGCAGTATCGCGGTCGAACAGGTTCCGGCTCATCGCGGCGACGATGCCCTTGTACGCCGCCTTGTCCTGGCGCGCATAGGCGTCTGCGAAGGCCGCGTCGCGGCGGATCACCGAGGCCCACGGGCCGCAGCGCGGCTCCTCGCCGAAGCTCTTGCCGCTGCTCGCGGCGAGCGCAGCGACTTCGCCGAGGCCATGGGCTTCGACGTACTCCAGGTGCTGTGTGAAGCGCTGCCGGCTGTTGATGCGGTAGCGCGGCCCGCCGACCGGCCAGTAGAGCACCATGCTCTGCACCGCCTGCGGGTATAGGACCGCGAACGCGAGCACCGGGCAGCAGCCCATGCAGGCACCCATGAGATGCGCGCGGCGCACGCCCAGGTGATCGAGCAGGCCCTTGCCCTGCGCGACGTAGTGCTGCCACGTGATCGCCTCCACGCGCCCACCGGACTGCCCGCTCTCGCGCCGGTCGAAGACGATGCAGCGATAATGCTTCGGCAGGTGCTCGAGCAGCTGGATGCGTGCATATACGCCCTGGGTGCGCCATTTCTCCACCGTCGCGTCCAGGCCGCCGGGCGAGTACATGAGCAGCGGCGGGCCCTCGCCGAGCAGCTCGTAGCGCGTCTCGAGGCCGTCGATGACCGTGCTAGGCAGGTCGCTGTCCCTTGAGTTGGCGTCCGGCGCGCACGTCTTCGGCATAGGAGCGCAGCGCCTGCAGTGAAATCGCCGCCACGTTGGCGTACGTCTCCGTGCCGCGCTCGAGATGTGCGGCGCCGTAGCCGATTGCGGCATGCGCCATGCGCAGCCGCCCGTCGAGCCAGGGCCCGCCGCCCAGGCCGCCGAGCACCGGGATGGGCACCGCCCGCGCCACCGCCGCGCCCGCTTCCGGACCCGAATGGCGGAAGTCGAGCAGCGCCGCACCGGCTTCATGGAGCTGCCGTGCGGTTTTCACCAGATCGTCGGTGCTGCCGGGGCCATGGAATTCCGCGAATACGCGCGCCTTTCCCGAGAGCTTTTCGACGGCCGCCGGACCGGCTTCCACCTTCACGATATCCGCTCCCGCGTCCACGAGCCGCTGCGCGCTCTCCACGGAAACGAAAGCGGGCGGCAGGTCGCAGCTGAAAAGCGCCTGCCTCACGCCGCGGCGCACCGCCTTGCACACGACCAGCATCTCTTCGAGCGTGATCTCGCCCTCTTTCTGCCCCCAGAGATTGACGCCCACCGAGTCGCCGGCGGAAACCAGGTCGGCGCCGGCGCGCTCGGCGATCTGCGCCATCGGCGTGTCCCAGGCCACTACGCCGACGATCTTCGTGCCCTCGCGCTTCATGCGCTGCAGGCCGGCGAGATCCATCAGAAGCGGTAGCCCTTCTCCTTCAGCGCCTTGTCCACCCAGCTGCGGTCGACCGTGCCGTCCTGCATCTGCTTCATCGCCACGGTTTCCTTCTGCAGGATGGCCTTGGCCGAGGCGAGCACGCGCTCGGCCTGGTCGAGCGCGATGGCTACCAGCCCGTCGGCATCGCCGACGATGATGTCGCCCGCGTTCACCGGCATGCCGCCCATCATGATCGGAACGTTTATTTCCCCCGGTCCGTTCTTGTAGGGGCCGCGGTGGGTGACCGCGCACGCGAACACGGGGTAGTCGCCCGCGCCCAGCTCTGCCGAGTCGCGGATCGCGCCCCAGATCACCAGGCCCGCGATGCCGCGCTGCCGCGCGCGCGCCGCCATCAGCTCGCCGATGATGGCGTGGTCGGCAAAGCCGCCGGCGTCGACCACGATCACGTCGCCCGGCTGCGCCACATCGAGCGCCTTGTGCACCAGCAGGTTGTCGCCCGGCGCGGTCTTCACCGTGAAGGCCGGCCCGGCCAGCGTGCCGCCCTTGTACATCGGCCGCAACTGCGGCCCGCCCGCGTACAGCCGCTCCATGCTGTCGGAGAGGTGCGGCGTGACCATCTTGGCGAACTCGGCGACCATGCGCGCGTCGGGGCGCCTCGGGATCGGCAGGATGCGCATCGTCGCACTCATCGTTTTTCCTTTCTGCTTTTCAGAATGCGGTCCAACCGCGGGTAAACGCGCCGCGCGTTGCCTTCGAAGATTTTCTGTTTGTGCTCAGCGGTCAGTGTCTTCACCTGGTCTATATAGCGCTTGGTGTCGTCGTAATAGTGGCTGGTCTCGGGATCGATGCCCTTCACCGCGCCGACCATCTCGGAGGCGAACAGGATGTTGTCCACCGGGATCACTTTGGTCATGAGCTCGATGCCCGGCAGGTGGTACACGCAGGTGTCGAAGAACACATTCTTGAGCAGGTGCTCGCCGAGCAGCGGCTTCTTCATTTCCTGCGCCAGGCCGCGGTAGCGGCCCCAGTGGAACGGCACCGCGCCGCCGCCGTGCGGGATGACGAACCTGAGCGTCGGGAAGTCCTTGAACAGGTTGCCCTGGATGAGCTGCATGAACGCCGAAGTGTCGGCGTTGATGTAGTGCGCGCCGGTGGCGTGGAAGTTCGGGTTGCACGAAGACGAGACGTGGATCATCGCCGGCACTTCCAGCTCGCACAGCTTCTCGTACAGCGGGTACCACCAGCGGTCGGTAAGCGGCGGGTCGGTCCAGTAGCCGCCCGAAGGATCCGGGTTGAGGTTGACGCCGACGAAGCCGAGCTCCTGCACCATGCGCTCGAGCTCGGGGATCGAGTTTTTCGGCGCCGCGCCGGGAAACTGCGGCAGCTGGCCCACGCCGACGAAATTGTCCGGCAGCAGGCGGCAGATGCGGTGGATGAGGTCGTTGCAGATGCGCGTCCATTCGTGGCTCACCGCCTCGGTGCCGACGTGGTGCGCCATGCCGGAGGCGCGCGGCGAGAACACGGTCAGGTCGCCGCCGCGCTCCTTCTGCAGCTTGAGCTGCGTCTGCACGCTTTGCACCAGCGTCTCGTCGCTGATGCCGAGATCGGCCGTATTGGAAAATGAGGCCGGCCGGCGCGCCGCGTCGGCCAGGCCGGCAAGCTGCCTGTCGCGGAACTGCTGCAGCGCGGGCGGCTCGGTGGTGTAGTGGCCGTGGATGTCGATGATCATGAGGCCCGCACGGCCTTCCAGTATCCCGAGCTGCGGCCGTTCATCCTGCCGCTCATCTCCTTGCCGCTTACCCGGCCCTCGTAGCGGTTCATGCCCACCGTGAAGCTGATGCGGTTGCCGGTAAGCCGCGCATGCGCGATGGGCACGGTCTGGCCGTTGGCGGTCAGGGTGCCGGAGAGCTTCTGGAAGTCCTGCTCGAGGCGCAGCTGCCCCTCGGGCAGGCGCCAGGTGCCCGATACGCGCGGCGGCACGATGTAGAGGTAGGCGGTGCACCAGCTGGTGCAATTGACCGTGAGCTTGCCGACTTCCTCCGGCTCCCAGCCATCGATCTCGTAGCCGTTGGTGACGATGCGCGTGCCCGGGCGCAGCGCCTGGAACTTGGCCTTGAGCTTGCGCAGGTTGTCGGGCAGCAGGAAGAGCGGCAGCACGGTGGCCTTGGAGATGTCGGCCTCGAACATGTCGCCCTGGATGAACCTGGCCTTGTCGGCGACGCCTTCCTTCTCGGCGGTGCGCTGCGCGAGCTGCACCATGTCCGGGTTGAACTCCACGCCGTGGCCGTGCGCGCCGCGCTTGGCGGCGGCAATCACGTTGCGGCCGTCGCCCGAGCCCAGGTCGATGACGTAGTCCTTCGGCGTGAGCTTGGCCATGTCGAGCATCTTCTCCACCAGCTCGGGCGGCGTTGGCACCCACACCACGTCCTTCCCGGGCTGCCCGGAATAGGGCGTGAACTCCTTGTCCGCGGCGAGCGCGGATGCGGCAAACAGCAGCAGGCTAAGGGCGAAGGCTCTGTTCATTTCAATCCAATCTCACGCCGGCAGTGCGGATCACCGAGGCCCACCGCTCGGTCTCGCGCTTCATGTAATCGGCCGTCTGCGCCGGGGTGAGGCCCATGGGCTCGGCGGAGAGGTCGCTCAATCGCTTCTGGACATCGGGCTGCTTCAAAGCTTCGGCGACGCCGGCCGACACCTTCTGCGCGACGGACGCAGGCGTGCCGGGCGGCGCGACGATGCCGAACCACGCCACCGCCTCGAAGCCGGGCAGGCTCTCGGCGAGCGCGGGCACGTCGGGAAGGCCGGGAAAGCGCTTCGCGCTCGCCACCGCCAGCGCCTTCAGCTTGCCGGCGCGCACGTGCGGCAGCGATACGCCGAGGTTGTCGCACATCATTTCCACCTGCCCGCCGAGCAGGTCGGCGAGCGCCGGCGCGGTGCCCTTGTAGGGCACGTGCGTGATCTGCAGGCCTCCCGCCATCGACTTGAACAGCTCGGCCGTAAGGTGCGAGGTCGTGCCGTTGCCCTGCGAGGCGTAGTTGAGCTTGCCCGGGTTCGCCTTGGCGAGCGCGATGAACTCCTGCACCGTGCTCACGTTGGTTTTCGGGTGCACCAGCAGCACGTTCGGAATCGCGCCGATCACCGAGATCGGCACGAACTTCTCGGCGTCGTACGGCAGCTTCTTGTAGAGGAGCTTGTTGATGACCAGCGGCGGCGGCGGCGCGGAGAGCAACGTGTAGCCGTCGGGCTCGGCGCGGTACACGAGGTCGGCGCCGATGTTGCCCGCGGCACCCGGACGGTTCTCGACGATCACCGGCTGGCCCCACTTCTCCGAGAGCTTTTCGGCCACCGCGCGCGGCATCAGGTCGGCGCTGCCGCCCGCGGGAAACGGCACGATGATGCGCACGGCTTTCGCGGGCCATTCCTGCCCCTGAGCCGTGAAGGCGAACAATGCCAGGATCAATCCCAGTACGGTCTTCATAGCTCTCCCGGTTTCACTCCCGCGGTGCGGATGGCGCGCTGCCACCGCCCGGCCTTCTCCTTCAGGAACGTGGCCATCGGCGCCGGCGCGAGGCCGATGGGCTCCGCCGACAGTCGCCCGAGCCGTTCGAGCACGTCGGGCGACTTCAGCGCATCCATTATTGCGGCAGAAAGCTTTTCTGCAATCGCGGCGGGCGTTCCGGGCGGCGTCGCGCCGCCCGGCGGGAACGGCACGACGAAGCGCACCGGCCGGGAAGGCCACTCCTGCGCGGATGCCGCTGCCACCAGCAAGTCGGGCAGGACGATGGCGCAGGCGGCTCGCACCGGCTCATTATAATGATCCGATGCTGCAGCGAGCCTGGCCCGCGGAGGGTGCGACCCGTGTCCCCTACTGGGTCTACCAGGACCAGGACGTCTACCGCGAAGAGCTGCGGCGCATCTGGCGCGGGGCCACCTGGAGCTACCTGTGCCTCGAAGCCGAGCTGCCCGAGCCGCGGAGCTTCGTCACCACCTTTGTCGGCGACATGCCGGTGGTGGTCACGCGCGACGCCGCAGGCGCGCTGCACGCCTGGGAGAACCGCTGCGCGCATCGCGGCGCGCTCATCTGCATGCACGCGCGCGGCAGGGCCGAGCGCTTCGCCTGCATCTACCACAACTGGACCTACGACCACGCCGGCAACCTGGCGAGCGTGGCCTTCCGCAAGGGCATCGCCGGCAAGGGGGGTCTGCCCCCGGACGCCAGGCCCGAGTCGCAGGCGCCCGCGAAGCTCCGCGTTTCTTCGCTGGGGGGATTGGTCTTCGGTACTTTGTCGGAAAGCACTCCGTCGCTCGAAGATTACCTCGGCGCGGACGTGCTGCGGCGCATGCAGCGCGTGACGAAGAAACCGCTGAAGGTGCTGGGCAGCTACACGCAGGTGCTGCCCAACAACTGGAAGCTGTACATGGACAACGTCAAGGACATGTACCACGCGAGCCTGCTGCATCTGTTCTTTACGCGCTTTCGCATCAACCGCCTGACGCAGAAGGGCGGCTTCTTCGTCTCGCCCGACGGCGCGCACCACTGCACCTTCACCGAGATGGTCGAGGATGCGGGCGACGCCTACGAGAAGGAAGGGG
>Ga0247825_10001493_pt1 | contig 15356 bp, 17 predicted proteins | sample 13C_Vanillin_Day_FD_194413 | JGI IMG/M metagenome (GOLD analysis project Ga0247825, IMG submission 194413) | Soil microbial communities from agricultural site in Penn Yan, New York, United States - 13C_Vanillin_Day48 | ecosystem: Environmental > Terrestrial > Soil > Agricultural land | place... | reverse complement strand
TCGTCTACCAAATCCTCGTCGAGCGGGGCGGTCTCAACCAGCATCTGTCCTTTCTCGGGGTCGCCGTCTTCATGATGCTGACCGGGGTGTTGATCACCCGTTCGGCCATTCGTCACGAGCCCGGACAATTTCTGGTCAACCGGCTCGGACGAATCCTGCCCGCATTCTGGGTGGCCGTTCTCGCCGCGATCGTGCTGGTCCGCCTCGGCATCAACGGCATGTTCAGCGGCCAGGACGGGGTGTCGAATGTCGACGCGGCCCTGAGTTTCGTGCTCGGCGGTTTCTTCCTCAAACCCGAGGTGGCGGTTCTCGGGGTCACCTGGACCCTCGCCGTGCAGATCTTCTTCTACCTCGCCTGCGTGGCCGCGCGCCCCGTTCTGCGCACCCTGCCCATCGCGATGCCGATGGCCGGTGCCGCGCTCTGCGCGCTGATCCTGCTCTACAACCTGTACGCGCCGCAGCCGTACACGGTCCCGATGCTGTCCAAGATCGCCGCGACGCTGCCTGCCGTGTTCCTCGGGCAGATCATCTACCTCGGCTGGGCGCGGCTCGCGGACTGCCGGTGGATCGTCGTCGCCGGGCTCGCCCAGGTCGAGGTCATCCGCCTCGCCACAGACTTCCGCGTGTACTGGGCCGGCGATCACTACCTCTGGACGTTCGCCGTCGTCACCGCGTGCGTCGTGCTGGTGGGCCGATACGACGGTCCCGCGGCGCACTGGGCCGTCGTGCGCTGGACCGCGACGCGCAGCTACGCGATCTACCTGGTCCACACGCTGATCCTCTACCGCGTGTACGAGCACACGGTCGGCTCGTTCGGCGAGACCGGGGCGGTGATCGCATTCCTCGTGGTGACGGCACTGGTGTCGGAGGCGATGTACCGGTGGGTGGAGGTCCCCGCGACGGGGTGGGTGACCGCTCGCGTCGAGCGGATGCGCAGACAGTCGGCGCTCGCCCAGGAGACCACTCCGGCACCGCGCGTAGCATCGAATCATGTCTTGGTACGACGAGCTTCTGGGTCGAGCAGCCGCTAAGTCCGTGATGGTCACCGCCGAGGACGCCCTCCCCGGTCGCAGTCAGCCGATTCCCGTTCCGGCGACGCACTTCGTCAACGGTCACACCTTGCAGCCCCCGTTCCCGGAGGGCATGCAGACCGCCGTGCTGGGCATGGGATGTTTCTGGGGCGCCGAGAAGGAGTTCTGGCAACTCGACGGCGTCTACACCACCGCGGTGGGATACGCCGGCGGCTACACGCCCAACCCCACCTACGAGGAGACCTGCTCCGGTCGCACCGGTCACACCGAGGTCGTGCTCGTGGTCTTCGACCCGAAGGTCATCTCGTACGCCGAGATCCTCAAGGAGTTCTGGGAGAACCACGACCCCACACAGGGCATGCGGCAGGGCAACGACCAGGGAACGCAGTACCGTTCGGCCATCTACACGATCGACGAAGAGCAGGTGGAGATCGCCGAGGCCACCGGTGAGGCGTTCGAGAAGAGGCTCGCCGAAGCCGGGTACGGAGCGATCACCACGGAGATCGCCCCGCTCACGCAGTTCTACTACGCCGAGGACTACCACCAGCAGTACCTCGCGAAGAACCCCGGCGGTTACTGCCCCGTGCACGCCACCGGCGTCAGCTGCCCGGTCGGGCTGCTGAAGCAGGACGAGGTGCCGGCGCAGACCGACATCCTGCCGCCCTCGTAGCCCCCGGTTTCAACCGCGGGTCGCGGACCACGTGAGCACCGCGGACGCCGCGATGGCGCTGACGGTGCGCACGTGGTTCCACCCGGTCCATCCCGACACGTAGTCGCGCCAGTACGCCGCCGAGTCGGCCGCCGTGGGATCGAGCGCGTCCAGCGCGTTGTTGTGCGGCACGTGATAGACGATGGTCAGCACGATCCCCACGAGATACAGCGCGCAGGCGATTACCGCGTAGACGGCCGAACCGTCGTGCCGCACCACACTGACGACCGCGAGCACGATCGACGTCAGTGCGGTGCCGAACAACGCCGTCATGAACCAGAAGTTCGGCGCCTCCCGGTTGATCGCCTGCATCGCCGCGATGCCCTGAGCCGGCTCCAGGCGACCGAGCCCGGTCATGATGAACGTGGAGAACGCGAACATCACGCCGCCCACCACGCCGGCGCCCACCGCCGTGACGACCGTCAGATAACGCTCCATGGTCAGACCCTCCAGACACCGGCCGCTGCTGCGGCGCGGACGTAGTCGGTGAAGTCGCGGGGCGCGCGCCCCAGAGCGCGTTCCACCCCGTCGGTGAGTGATGCGTTGCGCCCGTCCAGCACTTCGCCGAACAGGTAGGTGAGCAGGCCGATCGCGTCGGACGGTACCCCCTGCCCGGCCAGGGCCGTCGAATACTCTTCCGAAGTGACTGGGGTGTATCGGATTTCGCGACCCGTTGCCTCCGAGATCTCGGCGACGGCGTCACCGAACGACAACAACCGCGGTCCGGTCAGTTCGTAGAGTTCGCCGGCGTGGCGGTCCCCGGTCAGTGCGGCGACGGCGATCTCGGCGAGATCGTCGGCGTCGACGAAGGGTTCGAGCACGCGCCCGTCGACGGGCAGTGCGAGGTCGCCGGCGAGCAGGGAGTCGAGCATGAAGCTCTCGCTGAAATTCTGGCTGAACCAACTGGACCGGAGGATCGTCCACTCGGCTCCCGCCTTGCGGATCGCCAGTTCGCTGCGCTCCGCCTCGGTTTCGCCGCGACCGGAGAGCAGGACGAGTCGCCGGGCGCCGTTCGCGACGGCCAGGCCCGCGAACTCCTCGACGACCTCCGCCGCTCCCGGCACCGCGAGATCCGGGTAGTAGGCGATGTACACCGAGGTGATTCCGTCCAGTGCGGGCCGCCACGTGTCCCTGTTCTCCCAGTCGAACGGGGGACGGCCGGAGCGGGAGCCGCTCCGAGCGGGTACTTCTGCGGCGGCGAGCCGGGCGAGGACGCGGCTGCCGACCTTGCCGGTGCCGGTGAGGACGAGTGTGTGCGGTGTCGTTGTCATGTCTTTCAGTCAAGACGGCGATGCCGAGACTTTCCATGGTTGAAACGCGCTGATCCATACGCGAGCGTCTACGCTGGATGTGTGGATCCCCTCGCCGGTCTCATCAGTGGTCCCCGTGCCGCAGGCGCGTTCGTGCTCCGCTCGATCATGGAACCGCCGTGGTCGCTGCAGATCGACGACCACGCGCCGCTCAGCCTCGTCGCGATGGGCCGGGGAGAGGCGTGGATCCTTCCGCACACCGGCGACCCGGTGCAGCTCACCGAGGGTGACGTCGCGATCGTTCGCGGACCCGAGCGCTACGTCGTCGCCGACCATCCGGACACCCCGCCGCACGTGATCATCAACCCCGACCAGAGTTGCACGACGCTCCGCGGGGAACCGCTCGCCGAGGCGATGGACCTCGGGGTGCGTACCTGGGGAAACAGTGCGGACGGCCGCACGATCATGCTGACCGGGACATACCAGACCCCGGGCGAGATCAGCATGCGACTGCTGACCGCGCTCCCGGAACTCGTCGTGCAGCGCCGCGCCGACTGGGACTCGCGGCTGGTCACCCTCATGCACGACGAAGTGGTGCGGGACGAACCCGGACAGGAAGCGGTGCTCGACCGTCTGCTCGACCTGCTGCTGATCGCGGTGCTGCGCGCCTGGTTCGCGCGGCCGGCGGGCGAGGCGCCGTCGTGGGTGCGGGCGCAGAGCGACCCGGTGGTGGGCAAGGCGATGCGCATCCTGCAGAACAACCCCTCCCGCCAGTGGACGGTGGAGTCGCTCGCCGCGGAAACCGGCATGTCGCGGGCAGCCCTCGCGCGACGATTCACGGACCTCGTCGGCGAACCGCCCATGACATTCCTCGCCGGCTGGCGGCTGTCCCTGGCCGCGGATCTGCTCCGCGAACCGGACGCCACGGTGGCGTCCGTGGCCCAGCGCGTGGGGTACGGGAGCGGATTCGCGCTGAGTGCGGCGTTCAAACGCGTGCGCGGAGTGAGCCCCAAGGAGCATCGTGAGATGGCGGGGAGCAGATGAGTGTATTACGGCACAGTGCCCAAAGACACACCGGATTGACTTGATCTTGTTTGCCTTGCGTACGACCCTGGATGGTAGGGAATTGTCGGCGAGAGGACCGGATCCGGAATGTGGAACAACTCTCAAGCACGGGGGCTGCGTAAGCGGTCGGCCCGTCAGCGGCACAACCCGCTACTCCGGCGCTCGGACCGGATCGAGAACATGCTCACCCTCGCGGTCGTTGTGCTCGCGTTCGCGATGCTTCCCCTGGCCATCCTCGTGGGCGCCCGGACCATCGACAGTCAACTGACGCTGGCGGAGAAGCAGGTCGCGGACTACCGCACCGTCTCCGCCACCACGCTCGCCGACTCCACCGGCGTGTCCGTCACCTCCGATGTCGCACCGTCGGGCGTCGACACCGCCCCCGCCAAATGGACGTGGGGCAACGAAACCCGCCACGCCGACATCACCGTCGACCCCGCCACGCCTTCGGGAACGAAGGAAGACATCTGGGTCAACGCCGACGGCAACCTCACCACCGAACCGATGTCGCCGTCGGCGGCACGAGTGGCCGGCGTGATCGCCGGGATGTTCACCTGGTTCGCGGTGATGATGATCGCGCTGTCCGGCTTCCTCATCTGCCGCGCCTCCCTGAACCGCGCCCGCGACGCGCAGTGGGATCGCGACCTCCGCCAGTTCCTGGATTCGACCACCCGGCACTGAGCCCGCTCAGCTGATCGAGCCCCTGAACTCGACCGCCTGCTGCGCAGCCTGCGTGGTGACGGCGATGTCCGCGACAGGATAGACGTGGAACTCGAAGAAAGGTCCGAATTTCGTCGGGCCGTCCAAGACGTCGTTCGGGTCATCCGCCTCGACGAAGGCGAATCCCCCGGTTCCGTCCAGGCGACCGAGGAAATGATGGAAGGTCGCCCCTTCCGCCGGCGTCCATCTCGCGAACACTTCCAGGCTCCGCCGCGCAGCTTCCTCGTTCTCGGCGGCGGACCCACCATTACGCAGCGTCCAGGTAATCACGTACTTCATCGCACCCTCCCGAGGGCGTGCCGGGATCAGCTCGCGGGGACCGCGCCGAGCTGCTGAAGGAATCCGAGCGTGTCCCACACCTGCCAGGTCTCGACGATCTTGCGGTCGGCCGGCCGATGGATCGAGATCGCGTCCATCTCCTCGTAGAATCGACCCACTACCACTTCTTCCGCAAAACCCGTGACAACCTCCGGCGCACTCGAGTCACGGCCGTTCCGGTCGTACTTCGAGCATTCCACCGGTGGAAAGGGAATGGAATGCTGCTGAGCACGCCGAATGACCGGGGTCCTCGTCGAGCGGAGGAGTGATGGGCGCGGAGTCCCGACTACGTGATCTGGGGCTGGTACTGCCCCGCGCCGTCCAGCTGCCCCCGGGGGTGGAGTTGCCGTTCAGCTGGGTACGCGTGCACGGCCGCAGGGTGCTCGTGTCCGGTCACGGGCCGCTCGCCGAAGACGGCACACCCGCCGGACCGTTCGGGTCCGTTCCCACCGACGTGTCGGCCGCCGACGCCACGCACTCCGCCCGGCTCACCGCCCTCGCGGTCCTGGCGGGGGTCCGTCGTGCGGTGGGCGATCTCGACCGCATCGGTGCGTGGCTCACCGTCACGGGATTCGTCAACGCCGAGCCGGGCTACGAGCAGACGACCGCGGTGCTCAACGGGTTCTCCGAGGTGGTGCTCGACGTGTTCGGCCCGGACATCGGCGACCACGCGCGGACGGCGATCGGGGTGGCCGCGCTGCCCCTCGATCTTCCGGTCGTCGTGGCCGCCGAACTCGAGCTCGCCTAGCCCAGTTGCGGAACGACCTCACTGGCGACCAATTCCAGGTGGTCGAGGTCGCCGAGATCGAGGGTCTGCAGGTAGATCCGTTGCGACCCGGCCTCGGCGTAGCGGCCGATCTTGTCGACGAGCTCGGCGGGCGACCCGGCGAGTCCGTTCGCCCGCAGCTCGCTCACCTCGCGTCCGATGCTCGTGGCGCGTTTCGCGATCTCCTCCTCGGTGCGCCCGCAGCACAGGACGAGCGCGTTGGAATACACCAACTCGGTGGGGTCGCGATCGATCGCCTTGCACGCGAGCCGGACCCGTTCGAACACGTCCCGCGTCTCGTCGACGGCCTGGAACGGGACGTTGAACTCGTCCGCGTACTTCGCGGCCAGCGCGGGGGTCTTCTTCTTGCCGGTGCCGCCGATCAGGACGGGCGGACCCTGCGGCTGCCGCGGCTTCGGGAGTGCGGGCGAATCCTTGACCGTCACGTGCGTCCCGTCGTAGGAGAACGTCTCGCCGAGCGGAGTGCGCCACAGCCCCGTGATCACGGCGAGGGACTCCTCGAGCCGCTCGAACCGCTCCTTCAGCGGCGGGAACGGGATGCCGTACGCCTGGTGCTCCTCCTCGTACCAGCCGGCGCCGATGCCGAGGTCGACGCGGCCGCCGCTCATCTGATCGACCTGCGCCACCGAGATCGCCAGCGGCCCGGGATACCGGAACGTCGCGGACGTGACGAGGGTGCCGAGACGGATCGTCGACGTCTCGCGGGCGAGACCCGCCAGCGTGATCCACGCATCGGTCGGTCCGGGAAGGCCCTCGGTGTTCATGGCGAGGTAGTGATCCGACCGGAAGAACGCGCCGTATCCGAAACGCTCGGCGGCCTGCGCCACCGCCAGAAGATCGTCGTACGTGGCACCCTGCTGGGGTTCGGTAAAGATTCGCAACTCCATGTGAACCACTCTGCCCGATCCGTGATCGGTACGCTGATTTCATGGCCAAGATCCCACTGAACCTGCCGAAACCGCTGGCCGACAAGCTGCCCGACGCGTTCGGAGGCTCCGGCGCCGGCGTGGTGCCGGTGGTGCGACTGCAGGGGATGATCGCTTCCGGCGGAGCGGGTTTCGGGCGTGCGCTGAGCGCGGAATCCGTCGAGGAACCGTTGCGACGCGCGTTCACCACGCACGGTGCAAAAGCGGTGGCGCTGCTGATCAACAGCCCCGGCGGGTCGCCGACGCAGAGCGAATACATCGCCGCCCGCATCCGTCAGCTCGCCACCGAACACGAACTGCCCGTGCTCGCGTTCTGCGAGGACGTCGTCGCGTCCGGCGGCTACTGGCTGGCCTGCGCGGCCGACGAGATCTACGCGACGGCCACGTCGGTGGTCGGCTCCGTCGGTGTGATCTCGGCGGGCTTCGGGTTCTCCGAACTGATCGACCGGCTGGGCATCGAACGGCGGCTGCACTCGGCCGGCGAGGCGAAGGCCCGCCTCGACCCGTTCTTCGCGGAGAAGTCCGAGGACGTGCAGTGGCTCGAACAGATCCAGGAAGGCATCCACGACGAGTTCCGCGACTGGGTGGTCGGCCGCCGTGGGGACAAGCTGAAGGCGGACGGGGCCGAGCTGTTCAACGGCGACGTCTGGCTGGGACGCCGCGCCGTCGAACTCGGCATCGTCGACGGGATCGGCACCCTGCGCGAGGTGGTGGAGAAGCGGTTCCCCGACGCCACCCTCGAGATGACCGGGCCGCGCCGCTCCCTCTTCGCGAAGCTCGGGCTGCCCGCTGCGAGCTGGGACGACGTGGCCGCCGCGATCGTCGGCGCGGCCGGTGCCCGCGTCGCCTGGTCGCGGTACGGGCGGTAACTACTTCGGCACGACGACCCCGACCGGGCCCGCGCCGATACACAGCGACAGGTCCGGGGTCAGGGTGCTCACCCGCACGCTCTGACCGCCGCCGGTGAGTCGCACGAACACCGAATTCGGGCCGCGGTGCACCGGCACCCGCACCGGGCTGCCTACCTCCATGGCGACGGCGATCTCACCGTCCGCGGTGGCCATGTAGTTCAGCTGCGCAGTCCACTCCCAGCCGGTCAGCGGCCCGTCCAGGGGAAGCGGGACGAAACTGCGCTGGTCGACCAGGTGCCCGCAGTCCGGAACCGGTCCGGGATCGATCGCGCGCACCCACGTGACCTGGGCGTCGACCACCGAACCCGCGTCGTCGATCATCCGGAGGTCGGGGGTGCTGTCGGAGAACTCGGGGCGGTCGCGCAGCGGGGCGAAGACCCGGCTCACCAGGTTGTTCGGGTACGCCACCGGCAACAGCACCCAGATGGACGCGGGCTGCTGGAGGATCGGCGCGTCATCCCGTTCGGCGAGCGACGCACGCGCGGTCGCGAGGTACGCGGTGGTCGGGTTCTCCTCCCAACTGCGGGTGAACGTGTACGTCGACCACAGGCTGCTCGCGACGAACGCGGCCACGGCGGCGACGGCCACCAGCGGCCGCACCCGGACGGGGTCGGCTCGTCGGCGGGGCGCACGGGCGATCACCGCGACGGCGATCGCGAGGATCACCGCGGTGTCCGTGTAGTAGCGCAGCGTCTGCGCGAGTTCGTAGGTGGTGTCCGCGCCCCAGCGGGTGACGACCATCGCGGTCACCGACAGCAGGAAATACGCGGCCGTGAGGATCCACACCCAGCCGATGCGGCGCTTCAGCCGGACCGTCGCGACGACCGCCGCGACGAGGACCACCCAGCCGACCACCTCCAGCGCCGTCGACGGGGAGGCCCACGGCGGACTCGGAATCCACCGATCCCAGGTCCACGGCCCCCCCACGAGCGTGGGCAGCAGCCCGAGCGAGGTGCCGTGGTGGAACAGTTCGAACGCGCGCGACGCACCCGCCCATTCCCACTGCGACGCGACGGTGGAGAAGTAGAACACCGCCCACACCGCGAGCACCGCCGCCGACGCGATCCAGAGGGCCGCTCCTCGCCGCAGCGTCGACCGCACCGGCCGCTCCCGCTCGCCGACGTGCGCGAGCAGGGCCACGGTCGCGAACGCGGCGAACGGGACCACGACGGACTTCTCGAAGAACAGCAGCGACGCGATCAACACGAGAGTGCCCGAGACCGCGTACCGCCGCCGCCCGGTTCGGCACAGTTCGAGGGCGTCGCGCGCCACCCAGGCCAGCGCGATCTGCAGGGGCAGTGCGTTGAGCGCCGCCGCCCACCAGGCGAACGCCGGCACGGTCAGCGGAGAGAACAGATAGATCGCCAGCGGAACCAGCAGGACGGGTCGTAGACCGAGGATCGTGCGAAGTAAGCGGAAGACCGCATACGACGCGACCGCCTGCAACGCGATCATCGTCAGCATCGGCAGGATCCACTGATACGGCGCCACCCGCGTCGCGATACCCGCCACCAGGAAGGCCCCGGGCATGAGATGACCGTCGTGGTCGTAGAGCAGGAGGTCGGCGGAGAGTAGCGGGAGGCTTCCGCCGCGTCCGGCGAGGATCAGATCGTCCCAGTAGAAGTCGCTGTGGGCGGCCACCCACGTCCGCACGAGAAGTTGCACCACGACGAGGGCGGCGGCCACCCGGAGGACACGGGCGGGCCCGAGGTGCCACCGCGATCCGACGTCGTCCGTCATCGTTTTCCGAGATTACAGATCGGGTGGAACCAAACCGCGCCGGGCTGCGTCAGATCAAGTGTCGGGACATTTTCGCCCGGCACAGGTGGGGGAGACGACGGCCGGTCCGGAGTTCTCGGGTCGCTTCGCGGGCGATCCGAACTGGAGGGGTAATTCCGGGCCGAGCCGTCGGTCACCGAGTCCGATTGTTCACCGAGCTGCGATGTCAAGTTCATCCACCGTTGTGGACCGTTCATCCGAAGCTGTCAACAATCGCGGATTCGCATGCGCTCTGACCTGTGTATGAGCACTACTCACACTGTCCGTAACTGTGTATGAACCTGTGGAAACTGTGGATAACTCGGCATTTCGCGTGGTGCAGCTCACACATTCTCCCCAAAAAGGACGATTCGGTCGTGGGCTGCCCGCATTCGCGGGTCGTGACAGAATCGGCAATGTGAAGTGGGTGCGGAGGGCATGAGCGTCGTCGTTCAGGTGTGTGCGCGATGCGCGGCTCGGTGGCCGGTCCTCGGCTCCCCGGCGCAGTGGTGCCCGCGTTGCCACGGTGTGCTGCTCGCCCCCGTCCGCACCGACCAGCACCAGCCACCCGCGAGCCGGGGGTTCCGCTGGATCGCGCGATCCCCGCTGCGGAGGAGTGGTCTCGCGGCCGAGGCGCCGACGGCCGGCCCCACCCCGCACTACACCGAGATCCCCCGCTGGGGACTCCACGATCACGTCGAGGCCCCCTCCTCGCGGCGCGACTGGCCGGAACTGCTCGCCGGCAAGGCGGCCACCTTCCTCACCCTCACCGCCGGTTTGTACGCGTTCGCCGTCATCGCCGAACTTGGCCGGTACGCCGTCCTCCTCCGCAATCGGACCCGGCTGATCGATCCCACCCTGCTCGCCGTGTCCGACATCGCGGTGTTCCTCGGCCAGGCCGGCGGGATGCTCCTCGCACTGCTGTCGGGCATCGGCGGAGTGTGCTGGTTGCTGCGGATGCGTCGCCGCACGTTCGCCCGGGCCAAGACGTCCGACCCGCGGACCCCCACCGAGGTGATCGTCGGGTGCGCGGTGCCGGGCCTGAACCTGGTGATGCCGGGTGTGTACCTGCTCGAGGTGATCCGCCGCGACCCCCGCGCGGTCCTGCTGGTCCGTGCCTGGTGGAGCCTGTGGGTCTTCGGCGCGGTGCTCGTCGTCTTCAATTGGTTCTGGCGGTCCAGGCCGGGACTGCAGGCCATGGCGGACGGTGTCCTGCTGGCCGCCTTCACGGCGCTGGTCGCCTCCGCGACCGCCGTACTCGCACTGATGGTGCTCCGACGGCTCGAGGGCCGGACGCTGAAGGGGGCGAAGGAACCCGTCACCCGCTGGGTGATCGCCACCGGTCCGCCGCCGCAGACGGACGCGGAGAAATCCGCGGAGAAGGTTGCGGAGAAGACATCCGAGGCCAGCGACCGGGAAGCCGTCGCGTCGTGAGCCCCGACCGGCGCGGCCCCCTGGTGGTGGCGCACCGCGGCGCATCCGCGGCCATGCCGGAACACACGCTCGCCGCGTACGAGCTGGCGCTGGAAGAGGGCGCGGACGGGCTCGAATGCGACGTGCGGCTCACCCGCGACGGCCACCTCGTGTGCGTGCACGACCGCACCGTCGACCGGACGTCCACCGGAACCGGCGTCGTCAGCGAGATGACCCTCGAGGAGCTGGCGGAGTTCAACTACGGCACGGAAGACGAACCCGCCGAACTCCTCGAACTGAGCGCGCTGATCGCGCTCACCCTGGACTGGTCGGCGCGCCCGGTGAAGCTCTTCATCGAAACCAAGCATCCCGTGCGTTTCGGTGGCCTGGTCGAGAGCAAGGTGCTCGCCGAACTGCAACGCTTCGGCATCGCCGCACCTCCGTCCGCCGACCACTCCCGCGCGGTCGTGATGTCGTTCTCCGCCGGAGCGGTGTGGCGGATCCGCCGGTCGGCGCCGATGCTCCCGACCGTGCTGCTCGGAGAATCCGCCCGGTACCTCGGCGGGGGAGCCGCGACCACTGTCGGCGCCACCGCGGTCGGTCCGTCGGTGAAGACGCTGCACGAACACCCGGACATGGTCGACAAGGCCGCGGCCGCGGGGCGCGCGACGTACTGCTGGACCGTCGACAACCGCAGCGACGTCGAACTGTGCCGCGAACTCGGGGTCAGCTGGGTGGCCACCAACCACCCCGGCCGCACCAAGAAGTGGCTGGCGTCCTGACCGGACCGGCGTCGGCGTGTAGGTTTTGGCGTCGTGGCAAAGAAGAGCAAGAGAAACAGTGGTCCGAAGCCCGGTAGTGCCCGCGCCGAGAAGCTCGCGCAGCGGCAGGCGGAACGGGAGAGCGCCGCAGCGGCCGTGACCCGGCCGTTCGAAGGCCTCGCCGCCGAATGCGATCTGGTGGCGCTGCGCGAGTTCGTCCCGTCGGCGACCGCCCCGCTGCCCGTCAAGGATTCGTCCCGTCCGGTGACGCTCGCGACCGTGCTGCCGGGTGCCGTCGCGGCGCTGGTGCGCGACGAGGGTGACAGTGCCACCGGGTTCGTCGGTGTGCAGGTCCAGGCGCATTCCGCGGATCTCGGCGCCGATCTGGCCGCGTCCGTCGCCTGGGTCCGTGACGCCGCAGCCGGCGAATCGCTGGCCTCCGCCAACCCCGGATCCGAGACGCCGGCACTGGCCGACGTGATCGACGCGGACGCACCCCTCGACATCACGGTGCACCAGGACTTCAACTGGTGGATCCCCGAAGGTGTGGAGCCGGCCCCCGAGGTCGCGACCACCGTGCAGCACGCGAATGCGGCGATCATGCCGTCCGCGCGAGTCGAGGCCGAAGGCGTCGTCGCGGCGTGGTGGGTCGATGCGGGCGAGAAGGCGCACATCCGCTGGGTGCGCCCGGAGAACGAGGATGATCTGATGCTGGCCCTGGCGCGCGTGCACGCAACCGGCGGCCTGCACCTCGGTGAGGGTTCGCGCTACGCCGGGTCGTTCCGGACGCACGGATTGCTGGTCCCGGTGTTCGACCTGGACCGCGAAAAGCATGCGAACGAGTGGGCCGCCGCCACCGTCGAACTCGGTCAGCGCCTGGCCGAAGCACTCGCCGTCGACGCGCCGCTCACCACCGAGGAGCGACGCGCCCGCGACGGACTGCGTGGCCGTCAGGTCACGTTGCGATAGGCCCTTCGGGCTCGTGAGTGGTTGAGGAGTACAGAGACTCGTCAACCACTCACGGGTGGCGGAGCCGCCTAGATGGAACCGCCGGCTGCGTGCGGTGCCCCGGACGTGTCTGCGGGGCCGCTCATCTCACGTGCGACGAACTCCTCGAGGTCGAACAGGTTGCTGCCCGCGCGGTCGGCGATGGTCAGCAGCGTCGTCATGCTGGCGACCTCCTCGACCTGCTCCTTGAGGAACCACTGCATGAACTGCTCGCCGAGGTAGTCGCCCTCCTCGCGGGCGGTGCTGGCCAGCTGCACGATCTGCTCGGTGACCGTCTGCTCCTGCGTCAGGGCGAGGGCGATCGGCTCGCGTGCGTTCTCGAACTGGCCCTTCGCCGCGTCGACACCCGACAGTTCCACGGAGATGTCGCGGTCGAGGAAGTACTGGACGATCATCATGGCGTGGTTGCGCTCTTCGACGGCCTGCTTGTAGAAGTGCTTGGCCAACTGCGGCAGGTCCGCATTGTCGAAATAGATGGCAGTCGCGATGTACTGGTGTGACGCGTTGAATTCGTTGCGAATCTGGTCGTGGAGCAGAGCGTGGAATTTCGTCTTGTGCGCGTCAGTCGAAGTCATGAAATGGATAATATCGCTGGTCAGAGCGGGTGTCATCCAAGTTGAACCTAATTTTGGGAAGCTTGCCCAAACTAAAGTCAACCTAATTTCGGGACCATTTTGATGTCATTTTCCTAACCTGAACTGGCGACGGATCTCCGACGGGAACGGGGCAATCGGCGTCGGCGGGGCCTCGCCCGTGTATAAAATTCACAGCGTTCCGACGGTGCGGAGGGGCAGGCACATGTTGAGACGATCCGGTACGTGGCTAGCGTTGATCCTCGGTGCCCTTTTTCTGGGGGCGACTATTCCCGCCCCGGCGCAGGCCGAACCGTTGTATCCGTGGCCGGATCCCGACCCCTTCTATCTCGCTCCGCCCGACCTCGGGGTCCTGCGTCCCGGCGACGTCGTCCGGACGCGCCGGATCGACACCTGGATGTACGCGAACTCGGACGGGTGGCAGATCGCGTTCCGGTCGACGAACTCGACGGGACATCCGATCCTGGCCGTCACCACGGTTCTGCTTCCCCGCGGTGTCGCGAATCCTCCGCTGGTGTCGTATCAGGCCATCGTGAATTCGCTCGGAACCAAATGTGCCCCGTCGCGGTCGTTGTTCAACCTGGAACTGCAGGAGTCGCCGGGCCTGTATCTGGGTCTGCAACGCGGCTGGGCGGTCTCGGTGCCCGACCATCTCGGCCCGACCGGCGCCTACGGTGCCGCGAAACTCGGCGGCATGATCACCCTCGACAGCGTCCGGGCGGTGCAGCGGGTGGCCGAACTGGGGTTGTCGCACAGCCCCGTGGCGCTGGCCGGGTATTCGGGTGGGGGAATGGCCAGCGCGTGGGCGGCGGCGCTGGCCCCGAGTTATGCGCCGGAGCTGAAACTCGACGCGGTGGTGGCGGGCGGGATTCCCGCGGACCTCGAACAGATGGCCCAGGGCCTCGGATTCAATCCGCACCCGGGGTTCGGGCTCGCGTTCGCTGCCGCGATCGGCTTGGAACGCGAATACCCGGAACAGTTACCGATTTCGTCGCAGCTCAACGCGACCGGACTGTGGCTGCGCGAGTGGATGTCGAACGAATGCCGCCGGTTCCTGCTGTTTCACGGCGCCTTCCGCAGCGCCGGACAGCTGGCCGCGTCGACCAGCCTCATGGCGAGTTCGGGCGCGCACCAGGTGTTGCGCGACAACAGTCTGCGGTACTTCGAGGGTGTCCCGACCGCGCCCCTCTACCTGTGGCACGGCACCCTCGACGGGTTGACACCGTTCGATTCGGTTGCCGAGACCGCGCACCGCTACTGCGCCGCAGGAGCCAGACTGACGTTCGTCCCGTACGAGATCTCCGAGCACATGACGACGGCAGTGGTGGGCTTTCCCGACGCGTACGAATACGTGGCCGCGCGGTTCCGCGGCGAACCGGCGCCCACCCGCTGTTGACCCGAAAGGGTCAGACGCCGCCGCCCGCCCTCTTCGGCGCACCCGGCCGGATCGGCGAGTTCCCGCTCATCTCGCGGGCGATGAAATCCTCGATGTCGAACAGGTTGTCGCCGGCGCGTTCGACGATCGTCAGCAGGGTGTGCATGCTCGCGACCTCCTCGACCTGTTCTTCGAGGAACCACTGGATGAACCGCTCGCCGAGGTAGTCACCGGTGTCGCGGGCCGTCCGGGCGAGCTTGGTGATCTGTTCCGTGACGACGCGTTCCCGTTCCACGGCCAGGGCGACGGGGGCGCGCACCGAATCGAAATCGGTGACCACGTCGTCGACGCCGGGGACTGTCACTCGGAGATTGTTGTCGATGAGGTACTGGATCATCATCAGCGCGTGGCCACGCTCCTCGGCGGCCTGCGAATAGAACCGGCGAGCCAGTTGCGGGAGATCGTGCGAGTCGAAATAGACGGCCACCGCGATGTACTGCTGGGATGCGGTGAACTCGTTGCGGATCTGCTGCAGCAGGAGGGCATGGAACTCGCTGGGGGTCTTCGTCGCCGATTGAGACATGGGTGTCAGTTTACGGCCGTGCGTCACGGTCCGGTGGTGACCAGTTCGGCCGGGACCTGACGGTCGTTCGCCAGCGCGTCGAAGAACTGCGACGCCCGGTCGTGATCCCAGAGCAGCACGTTCCCGGCACCGTCGACGTCCTCGAAAC
>Ga0247825_10001492_pt1 | contig 15358 bp, 12 predicted proteins | sample 13C_Vanillin_Day_FD_194413 | JGI IMG/M metagenome (GOLD analysis project Ga0247825, IMG submission 194413) | Soil microbial communities from agricultural site in Penn Yan, New York, United States - 13C_Vanillin_Day48 | ecosystem: Environmental > Terrestrial > Soil > Agricultural land | place... | reverse complement strand
GACATGATGCGGACACTTGACGACAGCACGGTCGAACTGCTCCGGGCTCGTGCGGGCAGCGAGACGGATGCTGCCGTTGCGCGAGAGATCGAGACCGCGCTTGCGCTGGCGGCTCTTGATGGCGAGGACGCGAGCGGTCGTCTGCAGGCCGTGGCCACGTTGTCGGACCGATTCAGCACCGACGTGCGCAACCGGCTGGCTGCCCTGATCGAGCCAGGGCCGGACGGCAGTTTCAGCGAGAGCGATCCTGCGGTGCGCGCGGCCGCCACTGCGGCCGTGCAGAGTATCGACTCGACTCGCAGCATGTACTCAGGCGTGGAAACGCTCTTTTTCGGACTGAGCCTCGGCTCTGTGCTGGTCCTCGCTGCGACTGGACTGGCGATCACCTTCGGGGTCATGGGCGTCATCAATATGGCGCACGGCGAGATGATGATGCTCGGCGCGTACACCACTTACGTCGTGCAGACAGCGATGCCCAACGACGTCGCCTGGTCGATTCCCGTGGCGATCCCGGCCGCGTTCGTTGTCGCTGGTCTCGCGGGAGTGCTGCTCGAGCGTACGGTCATCCGGTTTCTCTACGGTCGTCCTCTCGAAACATTGCTTGCGACCTTTGGTGTGAGTCTCGTGCTCCAGCAGTTGGTACGGTCGGTGTTCTCGGCGAACAACCGCGCCGTCGAGACTCCCGCATGGATGAGTGGAACACTACAGGTCAACGAGGCGTTGGGCATCACGTTCAATCGGCTCTACATCGTCGCCTTTACCCTTGTCGTCTTCGGCATTCTGCTGCTGGTGCTCCGTCGTACGCGACTCGGCCTCGAGATCCGGGCCGTGGCCCAGAATCGCGGGATGGCGCGTTCGATGGGCATTCGGAGCGAGTGGGTGGACGCGGCGACGTTCGGACTGGGGTCGGGAATCGCGGGCGTGGCCGGTGTGGCCCTGAGCCAGTTGACCAACGTCGGCCCGAGCCTTGGCCAGGCCTACATCATCGATTCGTTCATGGTGGTGGTCTTCGGAGGTGTTGGAAACCTCTGGGGCACGTTCATCGGGGGTATGTCGCTCGGTCTCGTCAACAAGCTCCTTGAACCATATGCCGGCGCCGTGCTCGGCAAGATTCTGGTGCTCGTCGCGCTCATCCTGTTCATTCAGCGCCGGCCATGCGGCCTGTTTCCACAGACCGGCCGCGCGGCGGAGGGGACCTGATGACCGGTCGTCTCTTGGCGGCGCTCCCGAGAGATCGCGCGGGTGCGGCGTTCCTGACGGTGCTCGCGGCACTTGCGGTGGCCGTTCCACTACTCAACCTGGCCGTGCCGGCATCGTCGCCGTTTCATGTCTCGACGTACGTGCTGACGCTCGTCGGCAAGTATCTCTGCTACGCCATGCTGGCGCTGGCCGTCGACCTCGTGTGGGGTTTCTGCGGAATTCTCAGTCTGGGCCATGCGGCATTCTTCGCGTTGGGCGGTTACGCCATGGGCATGTACCTGATGCGTCAGATCGGCACTCGTGGCGTGTACGGCCACCCGGTCCTGCCTGATTTCATGGTGTTTCTGAACTGGGATGCTTTGCCGTGGTTCTGGCTCGGGTTCGATCGTTTCTGGTTCGCGATGGTGATGATGGCACTCGTGCCGGCCACCCTTGCGTTCGTCTTCGGATGGCTCGCGTTCCGCTCTCGAGTGACGGGCGTCTATCTGTCGATCATGACGCAGGCGTTGACATACGCCCTGATGCTCTCGTTCTTCCGGAACGACATGGGATTCGGCGGCAACAACGGATTCACCGATTTCAAGGACATCATGGGTGCCGACCTGCAACAGGATTCGACGCGCGTCGTCCTGCTGGTGGTCACAATCGTCGCCCTGGCAGCGAGCTTCTGCGCATGCCGATTTCTCGTCGGCTCTCGGGCGGGCCGAGTGATCCGAGCCATCCGCGACGCCGAGAGCCGCACGCGGTTTCTCGGCTACCGCGTCGAATCGTTCAAGCTGTGGGTGTTCGTCTTCTCGGCGATCATTGCCGGGGTCGCTGGAGCGCTCTACGTGCCGCAGGTCGGGATCATCAACCCCAGTGAGTTCGCTCCGATCAACTCGATCGAGGTGGTCATCTGGGTAGCCGTCGGCGGACGCGGCACGCTCGTCGGTGCGGCGCTTGGTGCGGTGCTCGTCAACTACGCCAAGACCTACTTCACCGGTGCGCTCCCCGAGGTGTGGCTCTATGCGCTCGGCGCCCTTTTCGTGCTCGTCACCTTGTTCCTCCCGCGGGGCATCATCGGCCTGATGCCTGCTCGCCAGGAGGCGGGATGAGCGCGACGCTGACCGAGATGGCGCTGCCGCCCGCCCGTGCCCGTGAGGGGCGATGGCGAGACATGCAGGACGCCGCCTCTCGGCGTGCCCCTCCACAGCTCGTTGGCAAGCTCCTCTATCTCGAACATCTGACCGTGAGCTTCGACGGATTCAAGGCTCTGAACGATCTGACGCTGTATGTCGATCCCGGCGAGCTGCGCTGCATCATTGGGCCCAACGGTGCAGGCAAGACGACGATGATGGACGTGATTACGGGAAAGACCCGCCCAGACAGCGGGTCGGCATGGTTCGGACGCAACGTGGACCTGCTGCGTCTGACCGAACCCGAAATTGCGCAGGCGGGCATTGGCCGCAAGTTTCAGAAACCAACGGTGTTCGAGCACTTGACTGTGTTCGACAACCTCGAGCTCGCGCTCGCTGGACCGAAGACCTTCTGGACGATGCTCCTGGCGCGTACGACGTCCGACGACTTTGATCGAATCGATGTGACGCTCGAGCTGATTGGGCTCAAGGACGCTCGCACAGTTCGTGCGGGAGTCCTGTCACACGGCCAGAAGCAGTGGCTCGAGATCGGAATGCTGTTGATGCAGCAACCGGAGCTTCTGCTGATCGACGAGCCGGTCGCGGGCATGACACCGCAGGAGACCGAGCGCACCGCGGAGTTGCTCCTGTTGCTGGCCGGTCAACACACGGTTGTCGTCGTCGAGCACGACATGGAGTTTGTGCGGTCGCTCGCCAGCCGTGTCACCGTGTTACACGAGGGGAGTGTCCTCGCCGAGGGAGACATGGAGACGGTGCAGAACGATCCCCGCGTCATCGAGGTGTATCTCGGCGCATGAGTCTCCTGACCGTTCGAGCCGTCAATCAGTCCTACGGCGGCAGCCACACGCTGTGGGACGTCAACGTCAGCGTGGCGGCAGGGTCGCGCACATGCCTCATGGGGCGCAACGGCATGGGAAAGACCACTCTGCTCAAGTGCATCATGGGTCTGCTCCCTGTGACGTCGGGCGAGATTGCATTCCGGGGAGCGGACATCCGGACGCTCCCGGCGGAGAGCCGCGCGCGACTCGGCATCGGCTACGTCCCTCAGGGTCGCGACATCTTTGCCCAGCTCACTGTCGAAGAGAATCTTCGTGTGGGGCTCGGTGCGCGAAAGGACAGGCTTCGCAGCGTCCCGCCGCAGATCTTCGAACTCTTTCCGGTATTGAAGCGGATGCTCGGCCGTCGCGGGGGCGATCTCTCTGGCGGCCAGCAACAGCAGTTGGCCATTGGGCGCGCCCTCGTCCTCGAACCGAGCCTGCTCATCCTCGACGAGCCGACTGAGGGAATTCAACCGAACATCGTGCACGAGATCGGCGACGTCATTCTGAGGTTGAACCAGGAGGCCGGCGTAACCGTGCTCCTGGTCGAGCAGAAGCTGCCGTTTGCGCGTCGCGTGGCGAGTGAGTTTTTGATTCTCGAAAAGGGCCGGTGCGTGGCCGACGGAGCAATCGACGCACTCACCGACGATGTCGTTCGAAACCATCTCAGCGTGTGAACGGGTACACCCACATCAGGAACGAGTTGTCCGTGCTCAGCCTCGATCGGCCGAACGTATTGCCCCCCGTGTCGCAGCCTGTCGCCGGGCGCGCCGAACTGACGATCGTTCGCGGCGACGACGGTCGCAGCGTCGTGAGCCGCGCCTACGCCACGAGTCCACTGCGGCTCCTGCTACCGAAGAATCACGGACGCGCCGCGTGGGCGTATACCTCCAGCTTCGGCGGGGGGCTCGTGGACGGCGACCGGCTCGTTCTGGACATCGATGTCGGTCCCGGGGCGGCCGGGTTCGTGTCCAGCCAGGCGTCAACGAAGGTCTATCGATCATGGAGGGGAACGAGCGCAGAAGTGCACGCGCGTATCGGACACGACGGTCTCCTTGTCGTCGCGCCGGACCCAGTTGTCTGTTTCGCCGCCGCCCGCTATGAGCAGGTCCAACGCTTCGATCTTGCAGCTGGCGCAGGCCTTGTCCTGGTGGACTGGCTGTCGTCTGGACGGCACGCCGCGGGTGAGCGGTGGGCGTTCGACGAGTATCGTTCTCGGGTTCTGGCATGCCAGGACGGGAAGCTTGTCGTGCACGATTCCATCGCCCTCCGTGCCGAGGACGGCGACCTCGGCGACAGGCTCGGGCGGTTCAACGTGCTGGCGATGGCGCTTGTGCTTGGCGCACAGCTCCACGACGGCTCGCTCGAGATCGTCGCCCGTGCGGCGCAGGTGCCGGTGACCAGACGTGCGGGTGCACTACTGGCCGCGACGGAGGTCGGTGACGGGTGCCTGCTTCGCATCGCGGGCATGTCCGTTGAACACGTTGGCGCGATGCTGCGTGAATATCTCGGCTTCGTCCCGCAACTGCTCGGCGACGATCCCTGGGCTCGAAAGTGGTAGAGGAGGAAGGAGTCGCATGCACCTGACGCCGAGAGAGATCGACAAACTCATGCTCCACCAGGCTGGAGCGTTGGCCCAGAAACGGCTCGCGCGCGGCCTTCGACTGAACTACGTCGAGGCCGTGGCCCTGATCGCTACGCAGCTCCTCGAGTTCATTCGCGACGGACGGACCGTTGCCGAGTTGATGGATCTCGGGCGACGGATCCTGGGGCAGCTCGACGTGCTCGACGGCGTGCCCGACATGATCGACGAGGTGCAGGTCGAAGGCACATTTCCCGACGGCACGAAGCTCGTCACCGTCCACCATCCGATCGTGACCGAGCGTGGCGATGCGGCGCTGGCGTTCCACGGCAGCTTTCTGACCGCCGCAATCCGAGAATCTCCCCTTGGTCGTCCGGCCTCGATCCTCGACCAGCCGCCCGGGTCTGTGCTCGCGCTCGACCGCGAGATCGTTCTGAATGAAGGACGCAGCACCCTCGATCTGCAGGTGACCAACCGAGGGGATCGCCCGATTCAGGTGGGCAGTCACTATCACTTCGTCGAGACCAATCGCGCACTCACCTTCGATCGCCGCGCCTCGTACGGCAAGCGCCTTGATATTCCGGCTGGCACGGCCGTTCGCTTCGAGCCCGGCGAAACCCGTACCGTCACGCTCGTGCCGATCGCGGGTGCGCAAGTGATTCGCGGCGGGAATGGCTGGGCGAGTGGACCGGTTGCAGCCGACAGGGATCTGGGGGACATCGTCTGATGCCACATCGCATCAAGGGGCGGCACTACGCCGACATCTTCGGGCCTACAACCGGCGATCGCGTGCAGCTCGCTGACACATGCCTGGTCGCCGAGGTCGAAGCGGACGCCTCGGTCTACGGTGACGAGTGCAAGTTCGGAGGCGGCAAGGTCCTCAGGGACGGCATGGGCCAGGCTGCCGGTATCTCAGATGCTGATGCGCTCGACTGTGTGATCACGAACGCCCTCATCGTCGACTGGACTGGTATCCGCAAGGCCGACGTTGGTCTGAAGCACGGACGCATCGCGGGGATCGGCAAGGCGGGTAATCCCGACGTGATGGCCGGTGTGACAGCGGGGATGGTGGTCGGCGTGACGACCGAAGCGATCGCAGGTGAAGGACTCATCCTCACCGCCGGCGGCATCGACACGCACATCCACTTCATCAGCCCGCAGCAGGTGTACGAGGCGTTGGCGAGCGGGATCACGACGTTCATTGGCGGGGGCACAGGTCCGGCCACCGGCACCAACGCGACCACATGCACGCCTGGTGCGCGCCACATCGAGCTGATGCTGCAGGCCACCGATACCCTTCCCATGAACTTCGGGTTTCTCGGAAAGGGGAATACGTCGCTGCCCCAGGGAATCGAGGAGCAGATTCGCGCTGGCGCCGTCGGGTTGAAGCTGCACGAGGACTGGGGATCGACGCCGGCCGCGATCGACTGCTGCCTGACCGAGGCGGACCGATTCGACGTGCAGGTCGCGATTCACACAGACACCTTGAACGAGTCCGGGTACGTGGACGACTCGATCGCGGCGTTCAAGGGGCGCACGATCCACACGTATCACACCGAGGGCGCTGGCGGTGGACACGCGCCGGACATCATCAAGGTCTGCGGCCTGCCGAACGTCCTCCCGAGCTCGACGAACCCGACGCGGCCCTTCACGGTCAACACACTCGACGAGCACCTCGACATGCTGATGGTGTGCCATCACCTCGACAAGAACATGCCCGAGGATGTGGCCTTTGCCGAAAGCCGCATTCGCGGAGAAACGATCGCGGCCGAGGACGTGCTTCACGACCTGGGCGCGATCAGCATGATGTCGAGCGACAGTCAAGCCATGGGACGGGTGGGCGAAGTCATTACCCGCACGTGGCAGACGGCGCACAAGCTGAGGGGCGAACGCGGCCGATTGACCGGCGAGCGCGGCGACAACGACAACCTTCGCATTCGCCGCTACATCGCGAAGTACACCATCAATCCGGCACTCACCCATGGGATTGCCCACGAGGTCGGGTCGGTCGAGGTCGGCAAGCTCGCGGATCTCGTGTTGTGGAAGCCGGCGTTCTTCGGCGTCAAACCTGAGCTGGTGCTCAAGGGGGGTTTCATCGCCTGGGGACAGATGGGAGATCCCAATGCCTCCATCCCCACCCCTCAACCGGTCTCCATGCGGCCGATGTTCGGTGCGTACGGCCGAGCCACGGGCGCCACATCCCTGGCCTTCGTGTCGCAGTTGGCGCTCGACCGTGGGACGGTGGCCACGTACGGTCTCAGCAAGCGCGCAGCAGCGGTACAGGGATGTCGCACCGTCGCCAAGCGGGATATGAAGCTGAACGACGCGCTGCCAGTCATTCATGTGGACGCGGAAACCTACGTCGTGACTGCTGACGGGGAAGAGCTGCGTGCGCAACCCGCCCACGTGCTGCCGCTTGCGCAGCGGTATTTTCTCTTCTGACGCGATGCCTGATTGGCTGACCTGGCAGGTCGCGGATTCGGCGTTTCCTACCGGTGCCTTCGTGCACTCGTGGGGCCTCGAGTCCGCCTGGCACCATGGCGAGCTCGACAGCCACGACGCGCTGGGGAAATTCCTGGACGCTGCGGTCCAGCAGGCCGGGTTCACGACGCTGCCTCTCCTCAATGCCGGCTATCAGCGTCTCGAGGATCTCGAGAAACTCGATGCGCTGACGGAGGCGTTTCTCATCAACACCGTGGCCAACCGTGCAAGCCGTGTCCAAGGTCGCTCGCTCCTTGCGACGGCCGCGCGCGTCTGGCCGTCGGAATCGCTCTCGGCGCTCAGTCGCCGGGCCGAAACGATCCATTCACATGTCGCCCCGCTTTCTGGCGCCGTCTTCCGCGCCATTGGCTTGTCGCTGCCTGCCGCTCAGCAAATCGTCCTCTACGGCACGGCACGCGGTGTCCTGACCGCGGCGGTTCGACTTGGTATCGTTGGAAGCTACGAAGCGCAGCGTCTGCAGCACGCGTGTGGTCCATGGCTCGACGCGGTCGCCACACGGTGCAGTGCCCTGACACCGGACGATCTTGCACAAACGTCTCCGATTGCGGACCTGCTGCAGTCGGCACACGATCGGCTCTACTCACGGCTCTTCCAGTCATAGGAGTTCCATGCACTACCTGCCTCGCGATCACCACCATCCGCACGACCCCGAAGGTCCTGGGACGTTCGATAGTCGCGGGGCGGCGCTGCGCCGCAACTTTCACGAACGCGCGTTCACGATCGGCATCGGGGGACCAGTGGGCAGCGGCAAGACGGCGCTTCTCCTGGCGCTTTGCCGCCTCCTCCGGGACGACTACAACCTTGCTGTCGTGACCAACGACATCTTCACGAAGGAGGACGGCGAGTTCCTGGTGCGTCATCAGGCGCTCGCACCCGAGCGCATCACAGCCGTCGAGACCGGCGGATGCCCGCACACGGCGGTGCGAGACGATGTCAGTCAGAACCTGGATGCGCTCGGCCAGCTGATGGTCAAGTTCGGACCCGACCTGCTGTTCGTCGAGAGCGGTGGAGACAACCTTGCGGCGCAGTTCAGTCGCGAGCTGGCCGACTTTACGATCTATGTCATCGACGTGTCGGGAGGCGACAAGATCCCTCGGAAAGGAGGTCCAGGCATCACACAGTCCGACCTTCTGGTGATCAACAAGACCGATCTGGCGCCGCTCATCGGGGCGGATCTGGACGTCATGGCCCGCGACTCGAAGAAGATGCGTGGGAGCGGCCCGTTCCTCTTCGCGCAGGTGACCAACGGCATCGGCGTCCGGGAGATCGCCGACGAGCTGCTTGGCAACTGGAGGGCTGCAACCCTGAAGGTCTGAACCAGCTCGATCAGGGTGCCGGGGGTTCTAGAGCGACTAGCACTTCCCCGTAGAGCGCACGCTTCAGCGTGCGCGTATCCGCGGAGGCTAAGCCCCGCTCTACGCGAATCGAAAAGTGTCCGCTCCCCGTAGAGCGCACGCTTCAACGTGCGCGTGTCTGCGGAGGCTAAGCCCCGCTCTATGCCGAATCGAAAGTCGGTCTAGCCGGTGTTACGCAAGCCGGCGGCGATGCCGTTGACGGTTACCCGGAGCGCCGTCTGGGCCCGTGGATCCGGCGCCTCACGTACCCGACGCAGCAGCTCCACCTGCACGAGATTGAGCGGATCGATATACGGGTTGCGCACGTCGATCGAGCGGCGGATGACAGGGTTCGACTGCAGCAATTCACCATGACCGGTGACAGCGAGTACGCCTCGAATCGCCCGACCCAGTCTCCCGCGCAGCTCCGCGCCAACCGGCTGCAGATCCTCAGGAACGAGCCGTCGATCGTACTCGGCGGCGATGCGGCTGTCGGCCTTGGCAAGCACCATTTCGATCAGCCCGATCGCCGACTGGAAATGCGGCCATTCGCGATACATCTCGATCAGGCGATCGCGCTCGCCCCGCGCGACGGCGAGGTCGAGCGCGTCTTCGACTCCCAGCCAGGCGCCCAACATGAGCCGTGTCTGCGTCCAGGCAAACTGCCACGGAATGGCACGGAGGTCGGTGACGCCGGTGCCGCCGCCGCGCCGCGCCGGCCGACTTCCGATGTTGAGTTCTCCGATTTCGGCCTGCGGCGTTGACGTGCGGAAGTAGTCGATGAACCGCGGGTCGGTGTACACGACACGTCGATAGGTCTCTCGCGCGTCCGTCGCGAGACGGTCCATGCAGTCTCGCCACTCTCGTGATGGCGCGCGGGCTGGGACCAGCCACGCATCGAGCGTTCCGGTCGTGTAGACCTCCATGGTCCGCACCGCGATGTCGGGAAGGCCGAAGAGCGCCTGCAACATCTCGCCCTGTTCGGTCACGCGAAGCGTTCCGTCGATCGACCCAGGCGGCTGCGACTGTATCGCCAGGTGCGTGGGTCCACCGCCCCGTCCCACGCTCCCGCCCCGACCGTGGAACAGCGTGACCGCCATGTCGTGACGGATGCACGACGCGACGATCTCCTCTTGAGCTTTGTACAGTTCCCAGCCGGCGGTGAGGCGGCCGACGTCTTTGGCCGAGTCGGAATACCCGAGCATCACTTCCTGGCGTCCGCCCGTTCGGGCGCGGTACCACGGGTGCTCGAACAATACGTCAAGCACTCTGCCGGCGTTCTGCAGATCGCGCGACGTTTCGAAGAGCGGGACAACGCGTCGTGGTACCGGCACGCGCGCCTCCTTCTGCAGCAACTCCACGGCCAGCACATCCGAGGCGCTTCGCGTCATCGTAATCACATACGCGCCCAGGGAGCCAGGTGGAGTGCGGGCGATCAAGCGAAACGTCTCGAGCACGTCCTGCACATCGGGTGCGGCTTCGAGATTCGCGGGGATCAGGGGACGCCGGCCCGCGAGTTCACGGACGAGAAACGCGATGCGCGTCGGCTCGTCCCAGTCAGCGTAGGACCCGAGCCCGACTGCCGACGTGATCGCGGCGAGGGCAGCCGTGTGTCTGGCGGAGTCCTGGCGGATATCGATCGGCGCGAGTGTGAGGCCAAACGTTGAGACGCGCCTGAGGAGGTCGGTCAGCCGTCCTGAGGCGACGAGCGCCTGCCCGGTATCGACGAGCGATCGGTAGCAGAGGTGGAGCGATGCCGACAACTCGGCCACGTCCAGATACACACCGGCGTCTGGCGCCACATCATCATCGGATCGAAGAGAGGCTTCGGCCCATCGCCGCGTTGCCAGCATCCTGGCCCCGACGGTTCGCAGGAGCTCACGATAGGGCCGACCATTACCAACAGCCGCGCGGAGTTCATGCGTCGCGGTTTCCAGCGTCAGCTCGTCGCTGAGGGCGTCCAGGTCCTGCAGGTACAAACCGGCCGCCGTCCATCGTGACAGCAGGCAAGCCCTCCGGGTGACGAGCGGCGTGACGTTCGGGTTCCCGTCGCGATCGCCGCCGATCCAGGATCCAAATCGAAGAGGAGCTCCGAGGATCGGAAGGCCGCGCCCGGTGGTCGCCGACAACGCGCGATCGAGACTGCGCACGTAGCGTGGCAGCGCATCCCACAGGCTCTGCTCGAAGACGATGAGACCGCTGCGAACCTCGTCGATCGGCGTGGGTTGTTGCTGACGGATATCGCTCGTTTCCCACGCCGTCGCGATCTCACGCCGGATCGCGGTGATTTGCTCATCCTGCTCCGGAGCGGTCAAGTCGGGGCGATCTCGCGTGGCGAGCGCCGCGGCGATCCGGTTGTGTTTCTGCACGAGCCGCCGGCGCGCCACCTCGGTTGGGTGGGCGGTCAGGACGAGCTCGATACGCAAACCGCAAACGGCCTCGTATAGCTGATCGGCTGTGACACCGGCTGCCAGAAGACGCCGGAAGCCGTCTTCGCACGATCCGCGCTGCGGCGGCGCGAGCGGGTCGCGTTGGTACGCCCGTCGCCGGCGAGTGCGGTGATGCTGTTCGGCGATGTTGGCGAGGTGCAGGAAGTGCGTGAAGGCGCGTGCGATCGGCAGGGCGTCGTCGAGCGGCACGCTCGAGAGCTCGTCGGCGAGGACCACGAACTCGGTGTCGTGGCCGCTACGGGCCCGTTTGGCCAGCGCCCGTACTCGCTCGACCGCGTGGAAGACCCTTTCTCCCGCGCGCGCCCGCAGGGTCTCTCCCAGCAGGTCGCCAAGCAGCCGCACGTCGTCACGAAGCGGTCTGTGCGGATCGGTCGGCATGGTCGACGGTTCGCGGTCGCCTACCGGAGCCCGGCGTCCTCTGACAGGCGGTCGCGTCGGGCGACGACCACGATGCCGCGGTCGGAGATCGTGAAGCGCTCGGCGTCCCTTGCCGGATCGAAGCCGATACTCTCGCCCGGTGGGATCGACACGCCTCTCTCGATGATGCAGTTCTGCAGCCGCGCGCCCTCTCCGACCGTGACGTCCTGGAACAAGAGCGAATTCTCGATCACCGCGCCCTCTTCGACGCGGACACTGGGGAACAGGATGACGTGTCGCACAGTGGCGCCGATGATCAACGTGCCCGACGCGAGCATGCAGTTGACGATTTCGGCTTCACGACCCGATCGGCCAGGCACGCTGCGCGCCGGAGGATGTTGGCCCTCGTAGGTGCGAATCGGCCAGTCCCCTTGATACAGGTCGATCGGCGGCAGCGGCTTCAGCAGATCCATGTTGGCTTCGTAGTACGCATCGATCGTCCCGACGTCCCGCCAATAGCGGTCTGCAGTGACACGGCCGGTCTGTCCGCCGAATCGATAGGCAGCCACGTGGTGGGTTCGCACGATGGCGGGCAAGATGTCCTTGCCGAAATCGTGACCCGAATCGGCATCGTGATCGTCCCGCAGCAGGCCCGCCAGGAGCTTCATCGAGAACACGTACACACCCATTGACGCGAGCACGTGGCCAGGGTCGTCCGGCATGCCCTGGGGCTGTTCCGGCTTTTCGTCGAAGGACACGACCCGGTCCTGCGCATCGACCGTCATGACCCCGAACGCACGGGCCTGTTCGAGATCGACCGTCAGACACGCAACGGTCACATCCGCTTTGGAGTCGCGGTGGCGTTGCAGCATCGCTGCATAGTCCATCCGATAGATGTGATCGCCGGAGAGAATCAGCGCGTATTCCGCGCCGCTCTCCTCCATCAGGAAGAGATTCTGGTAGATCGCGTCTGCTGTCCCGCTGTACCACGATTGCCCGGTCCGCATCTGTGGAGGAACTGGGGTGATGTACTCCGCGAGGTCCGAGTTGTAGATGGACCAGCCGTCGCGGAGGTGCTGCTGCAGTGAATGCGACATGTACTGTGTGAGCACGAGGATGCGACGAAGTCCCGAATGCAGACAGTTGCTGAGCGTGAAGTCGATAATGCGGTATCGCCCCCCGAAGGGCACGGCCGGCTTCGCGCGTTCGGCCGTCAGGGGATACAGGCGCGACCCGGCTCCACCCGCCAGAATGATGCTGATCGTCTTCTCCTGCATTGCGCCTTCGATCGCCAGCCGGCGAGGACTACACGTCCTCCCGCAGGTAGCGGATCCGCTTGTTGATGTCCGTGTTGATCGAGTGGTACGGCTGGGTCAGGTTTCCCGCGGCAAAGAGCGTCTGGCGGGTGTGCTCCATGTCGTCCTCACCGATGGCATTCGTGAAGATCGGCAACAGGTACTCGATGCCCATGCGCGACGGCTTCATGAGTTTCGCGTCGTAGAGCGCCGGGTGCATCTGTCGTGCATGGATGAGCCCCCACCGGTCACGGAAGCGGTTGGCGTCGTAACCTTCGACGTTGAAGCCCTTTGACCGGCTGTACTGCAGCACGGCCACGGCGTTGTTGCGCCCTTCGTTGAGCAATTCGACGGCCTTGGCCCCGAGCTGGGCGGCATAGAAGCGGTCGAACAGAATCGGCCTGCCTCCACGCTGCGTGTGGCCGACCTTTCTGGTGAAGATCGCCTCCCGGGCTGATTCGCTGCGCCGGTACTTCTGAAAATAAGTGTCGCCGAGCGCCTGGATCAGTGCGGTGCGCAGTGCCTCCGCGGCACCGCTCAACGCGACATTGCCTGCCGGATCGAAAGTCTTCGACTCCGCCCCCAACTCGTGACCCTGATCGTCCACGATGCCCTCGCCGCAGACGATGACGACGTTCTTCTGCAGGTCGTAGATCTGCCTGACGCGTTCGACGAGGAGACCGAGATCCAGGCGCACTTCGGGGACGAGCACGATGTCCGGGCGCCCGTAGGTGGATCCGAGCGCGATATAGCCGGAATGGCGGCCCATCACTTCGACAATCGCGATGCGCCGATGGCTTTCCGCCGTCGTGCGCAAGCGCTCGACGCCGCTCGCCGAGACGAAGACCGCCGTGGCGTAGCCGGGCGTGACGTAGTTCACGACCTGCTCGAGGTCGAACACCGCCTGGGAATCCATCCGTCGATACCGCACGCCACCACGCGCCGCCGGGTCGTCAGCGCGTATCCACTCGTCGGGTTCGCTCGGGTAATTCAGCCCGAGGTCGTTATCGATCGTCTTTGGCGCGAGCACCGTCGGCAAGCGTTCCGCCAGCGGCTGCAGGCCGTTCAGTGTGCCGTCACCACCGACGCAGATAAGACCCTCGATGCCCAACCGGACCAGCCGGGCGGCCACGCTGTCGAGCTCCTCCTTGTTGTCAGGATCGACGTAATCCCTCGACGATCCGATGAGGGTTCCGCCCATCGTTGGATCGATCTCCGGGATCTCCTGGAAGAGCGGGTTCAGGAGGACGTGCGGCACGGTCGGATTGAAGAGGCTGTTGAAGCCCTTCATGAGACCGACGACTTCTATGCGCAGCTGGTTCGCGCGAACCACCGTGCCCTGAATCGTGGCGTTCAGCGCGGGGGTGTCGCCGCCGGCGGTGAGAATTCCGATTCGCTTCATGGTGTGGTCGAAGGCGGATCGCGTCCGTGACGAGCGTAATCTTAGCCCGCTTCTCCGCCCTGCTCAGACAAGCTGCGGCGGCGTCGGTCGATGAAGGTGAAAGGGAGGACGTCCGACCCTGGTCACTACTTCAGCAAGGCACGTTCCGTGTCGGATGGCTGAACTTCCATGCCTACAAAGCATTCAAAAAAAAGGAGTTGATGCTTCAGATCCGCTCGATTTGCCGTCCGGGATGCTCCCAACAAATCTGTAGATGATTTTATTTCGCCGTACATTTCGGTCGCGCAGCTGGTTCGCTCTCTCCAGTCGATCCAACCGCTCTGCCTGAATGCGTCGACTCAAGAAGAGCCGCAGCTCTACGTCTCGCCAATAATGTCTATTTAGTCAAGTAAGTAGACGAAATTGTCGTGATGTGAATCTTGCCCCATCCTCATGATGGGTGTATTGTCCTACTCGTGACGCCCCCCACGCTGTGGGCGCCGCATCGGCCACGCCAGCCCCGTCTTCGGCGCGTCTTTTGCTCTCGCTCTAGCACGATGACGCGCACCGCACCTCGCGCCCTCCGAACGAGGTGCCCTTCGTGTAACCCCCGCTCCACGACGAGCGACCACGACGAGTCATGGGATTGGTGTTCCTGGATGAATACGTTGCCGCTGCTCACTCGGGCGACCGACGACGGCGTGACCTTCGCGATGACGCCAAGGGCGCTGTTGCGCACGGATTCGCCGCGTCCGATCGTCGAGACGGAGCCGGCCACGACCCCGCTCCTCGACAGTGAAAGCCGCCTCGCGGCGCGCTATACCGCCACCTCCACCTCTCCCCTCTAGGCCACACAAATGATTAAGACCAGGGCAATCCGTTGATGACCAACCCAACTGAAATAGAGTTCCTCCACGAGATCGGGAGCCGCATGGCGGCGGCCGACCCGCTCCATGCCGTGCTGTCACGCGTCGTCACCTTCGTGTCGAGTCTCGTGCAGTGTGATTCGTGTTTCATCTACGTCCTCAATCAGGACAACGAGCTCGTGCTTCGAGCGTCGAAGAATCCGCATCCCGACGTCGTGGACCGCCTGAAGATCCCCATAGGACAGGGCATCACCGGCTGGGTGGCCAAGCACCGCTCGCCTGTCGCCGTTGCGCGTCATGCGTTCGAGGATGCCCGATTCCGGGTGTTCAACGAGCTGCCGGAAGATCGGTATGAGGCCTTCTTGTCGGTGCCGCTGCTCAGCCGCGGCAAGCTCGTGGGCGTCATCAACCTTCAGCACGGCCAGCCGCACGAGCAC
>Ga0247825_10001491_pt1 | contig 15360 bp, 11 predicted proteins | sample 13C_Vanillin_Day_FD_194413 | JGI IMG/M metagenome (GOLD analysis project Ga0247825, IMG submission 194413) | Soil microbial communities from agricultural site in Penn Yan, New York, United States - 13C_Vanillin_Day48 | ecosystem: Environmental > Terrestrial > Soil > Agricultural land | place... | reverse complement strand
TTGGCGCCGATTGGGTGGTCCGGCTTCGGGCAGAGCAGCTCCGCTGTGGCCGGGTCCTTGACGATGGTGCGGATCTTGTTGCGAACGAACTCCGACACAGCCGCGTTGGTCTCAGGATTGTAGAAGACGTCGTCGAACGTCTCCAGGAAGAAGCGGAAGCCGCCCTCCTCCCACGCGGCCTCGAGAAGCTTTTCACGCTCTTCATCGGTGACGTCGCCGTGGACCCGGTTTGCCGGGTTCATGGCCATTCCCATGGCCTGCTTGCTCACCTGTTCCCAGATCTCGTCGTACCGAGCCTTGATGGACTGGCGCTGCAGGTCGTCGAGGACGTAGTTCCTGGCCGGGATGGCGTAGTTCGCGGTCCTCTGGAACACCGTGGTGTGATCGGCGACCGCGGCAACCAGGGGCGTGACCTGAATGCCACTGGCACCGGTGCCGATGACGCCGACACGCTTGCCCGAGAAGTCGATCTTCTCTTCCGGCCAGCGTGCTGTCATGTACCAATCGCCGCGGAAGTCGGCAAGTCCGGGGTAGGGCGGATCGAGAGGCGCGGAGAGTGGTCCGGTCGCACTGACCAGGAACCGGCTGACCAGCGTCTCGCCCGTCTCGGTGGTGGTCGTCCACACATCGTGGTCCTCGTCGAACACCGAAGTCTCGACGCGCGCGTTGAACGTGATGTTCGAGCCCAGTTCGAATCGGTCGACGACATGCTGGAGATAGGCCTGCACCTGCGGCTGGCTCGGGTACCGCTCCGGCCAGTCGTACTCCTCCTGAAGGTCCTTGTCGAAACCGAAGCAGTAAACCCATGCTTCGCTATCGGTGCGCGCCCCGGGGTACCGGTTCCAGTACCATGCCCCACCGACGTCGCTGCCCGCTTCGAGGAGGCGAGCCGTCAATCCCTGACGCGTGGCCTCGACCAACATACGCAGACCGCCGAATCCGGCGCCGATGATAACGACATCCACGTCTGGTTCGTGTGACATGTGTTTTTCACTCTTCCAATCTCTTTTGGCGGATCGACAAAGGTCTCTGTGGGAGATAGGTCTTACGTTTACGTTCCTGCACTGCACGCATGCGGTGCGCGGTCGTACACCGATCAGCACCCATGACCGCTGACCGGCCACGACCTGCACCTCGAACTGGTCGAAAGCAGCCGCGCGAACTCGACCTCCACGCCGCTCCAGCCGATGCACGGGTCCCGTGCCCTCCAGTACGGCTTCGGGGTCTTGCCCTGCAACCGGGCATCGCATCCCGTTAGTGACTTCCCATTTACTAAGAGCGATGTACGTCACAGTACGAGCGTTTCTCACGGAATGCAAGGGCTCTGCTCACGAACTCCGTCCGGCCACGGCAACCCCCGCAGGAGACGAGAACGCCGTGTAGCAAAGTCGGACACACCACCCACTAGCAAGTTCGAGATAATGAAAAAGTAACCCACTACCTCGGGCTAACCGTGGCGACGCTGGAGGTGAATGCCCCTACAGAGAGCCCGCCGCCTCAATCGCTCGACACCATGGGACCGGCGGAAATCTCGTAGCGGGACAACCACCACCGGCCCACAGACCAATCCTTCTCCCCATCCGAGGCAAGAGGTTCTTGGCGGTAAGAATTAGTGGTTGGATAATCACTACTGGCGAGCGCTACCTGACAATTCGGCAATAGTTCGGTCGGCTCTGCGTGCTCAGTTGGACGTGAATTCGGGTTGGTGGCTCGAATGGTCGATGTGGGAATACGCGAACAAGACAGCCGTGGTCGATGCGGACGACATGGGCGTGACTCATCGGAGATGACACAAGGGTCCCCTGGGTCCTCATGGGCCAGCTCACGGAGTCGCTTCTCGTGTGTGTGGTTGACGTATAGGTGACCGCGGATGTCGATGCGAGTCAGCGCACCGGTCACGGCGTCGAAGCCGGTCACAAAGATGATGTCGATCTCGAGCTCGGTGCCACGGGCGCGCATTCGAGCAGTCAATTTTCGTGGGCCCTACGAAACGACGTAACTCGTAGCAACACACGGACGGGGGCGCCGCGCAGAAAAGATACCGCTACCCAGGACCGTCAGGGTTAGTAGTTCGACGCGCTCAAATCAATGCCGAGTACGCGCACTTTGCGATACAACGTCGATCGGGCGATACCGAGAGCGTCGGCAGCGAGCTTCTTGTTGCCGTCGGCATTGCGCAGCGCTTCGATGATTGCTTTTGCCTCGATTTGCTCGAGGCCGAGAAGAGTACGGCGACTCGCGCGGGCACGCAGATCGGCAGGTAGGTCCGATGCGCCGATGTTCGGCTTCGTGTGTGCCGACAGAACCTCTCGTACCGCACTTTCCAGTGATGCCACGTTCCGCGGCCACATGATGCGGGTCATCACCTGTACAGCATCGGGCAACCAGCGGACACGGCGGCCTGCTGCCGCATGACGGGCAGTGAGACTCTCGAGGAGAAGCCCCATATCGTCCATTCGATCCGAAAGTGATGGCACTTCCACGATTTCGTCGAACCAGTCGAGAAGTGGGGTTGTCGAGCTATCGGTTGCCTGTCGCGTGAATGTTGCGCTGACCCTCACACCCTGAGCACGTGCCTGTTCGAGAAGACGCGCAGTCGATCTGGCCCAAGACGAGTCCAAGCAATCCAGGTGCCGCAGGACGACATGGGCGGCACCCGATCGACACGCTGCACGGACGTCGTCCAGCCACTGCTCCTGATCCGAATAGCTTCTCTCCGCGTCGACCACCGCAGGAGCCTGTCCGCCGATAGCAGCCGCGACAGCCATTTTTCCCGCGCCGGCCTCACCGACGACCAAGGTCGGAGAAGGGATGCTCGAACTGGCCCGGGAGCAAAGCCGTCGCCACGCACCACTCGCACCCACCAAACCCGGCAATGACGGCGGTGGGCTCGACGGCACAGCGGTCGTCCCCTCGAAACGATCCTCGGACGTCAATCGAACGACCGCACCTATCGGCGTGGCTCCGTCAGACACCGCGGTGACCTCCACTCTCACCGACGATCCGTCGGTGAGAGTAAGCGCGGTGATCCCCGACCGATCTCGCAAGAATCTCGACGCAACCTCCCACACGAGCGCTTGATCGACTGGGCCGAGCATGCGGGCTGCGGGAGAATTGCTGATCACGGTGCGGCCGTTCAGGCACACAACCGGGTGGCGGGCGTCCCGCTTCGCCCTCATATACGCAGCCAGGAGAAGCTTTTCTTCCGTCGACGCGTTGTCCAGCATCGCGCGTTCGATATCGGCCGCCATATCGGTGACCCACGACAGCAGAACGGGACTGGTGTCGGAATGCCGAACCGTGAGGTTGAGGGATCCGATCACGCGACGAGTAATCGGATGCCTGATCGGGGCTCCTGCGCACGTGAATCCGATCCAGTCACCGTTGAAGTGTTCCGGACCAGCAACCGCCGCCGGCTGACCCGTCTCCAACACGATGCTGCTGCTACCCGTGCCGGTAGCACCCTCGGCGACCGAAAAGTCGGGAACGATCAGCTTGCTGTCCAGGGCCGCGGCAAAGCCGCCCTCCGTCACCCATCGATTCAGCAGGCGGCCGTCCGTATCGGTGATCGCCACGCTGCAGTTCGATTGCGCCATCGCCGCGCTCTTGCCTTCGATGACAATGCCGGCAAATCTGCGGAGAAGTGCACTCGAGTCCGGAGAAGGGGAAGGTTGGGGCACGCACCGATCCGGGTCGAGCCCGTACGACAGAGAGCGGCGCCACGACTCGAGGATCTGCGGTCGCACACCGGTGATGCCGGTCAGGGCGGAAGGTGACGCGAAAACGCTTTCGCGGGCCTGCAACACGGTCCGGGTGGCGTCGTCGATCGTCATCGGCTTCCTTTCCTCCAGCGCTCGATGCATTGAGCTCGATTTCACCAGACCTGCAGATGTGACCCAGTACATATTTTGGGCCTTACTGACCGTTCTGTCAATAGCGCACGGTTTCTGGACGACCGTCGCGCCGAACGGGCCCCAGCCCTGATCTCCATATCCTCTACAGCCGCCCCAGCTCGAGCAGTGTCCGCGTCAACAAGTCTTTGACCTGCGTCTTCGACAACACGTGATTGTCGAGCCATTCCTGGGTTGCGACACCGATCATTGCTTGGAACGCACGGACTCGCGCACGCGCGACGACATCCTCGGAGGGCACCTGCAGAACGGAGAGCAGTCGATCTTCCCAGGCGGCCAGGGCCGTCTCCAGCAGCACCTTGACGTCATTGCCTGCGGTTGACCACTGTGCGTAATAGAGCGCCATGAATGCCTCGTGATTGCATTCGACGAAGTCGAGCCACCGCCCAAACAGACGGTCCACGCTGTCTTCGACAGTGCCCTCACGAACGCCCCGAGGCAGCGTCGACGGCAACGTCGCGAAGCGCCGGAGCGCTTCCAGATACAGATTCCGTTTGTTCCCGAAGTGGTAATTGAGATTTGTACGCGTGGTACCTGCCGCTTCGGCGATATCGGCCGTCGAAACGTAGTCATACGGCTTTCTGGCGAACAGTGTCATCGCGACCATGATCAACTGTTCACGCCGGTCGTCCGCTTCAAGTCGCACGCGTCGTGGGCTCTCCGGATCGGCCGTCATGACCTCTACGGTAACTGCGCCGGGTCGGCAAGCCGGACCGACCTGCCGGCAGTGCTCCTACAGCGCAACCGCACCGCACCCCAGCCGAGAGCACCGGGGATGCACCGACAAAAGTGAATAGCGATTGACTAGTTCGCGTACCGGCCGTTAGTGTGACGCTCGTCATGCATGCCGGGGTCCTGGCGCGCACGACACCGGCTGATGGTCACGCCCTCTTGCGGTCGCGAGAGTCGCCTCATCTCATCAAGCTGCCCGTCCGCGCCCGGTCGGGTCGCCGGCACCCCACATCCTCGAGCGCTCCGGCGCCGAGGCCTTCCGCTATTCCAATGTGTTGCCCATCCGGACGAGTCATCACCCCGGATCGGCCGAACACCGCGATATTCAAGGGAGCACCGCCCATGACTCAACGTACAACCGAGCACCGAATGAAGATGAAATCGTTGAGAGCAGCTCTGTTCGGCAACGTGCTCGAGTTCTTCGACTGGACAATCTTTGCGCTGTTCTCCACATACATCGCCAATGCGGTTTTCGACTCCGACGATCCCACAGCGGCTCTGCTGCAAACCCTTGCAATCTTCGCCGTGTCATTCATTGCCCGCCCCGTCGGCGGATATGTCTTCGGACGTATAGCCGACAGGTACGGTCGTAAGAATTCCCTGGCTTTGGCAATGGCCGCCATGGGAATTGGAAGCCTGCTGATCGCGACCATCCCCACCCACGCAGTTGCCGGCGTCGTTGGTCCGATCCTCCTGCTGGTCGCCAGAATAGTCCAAGGGCTGGCACACGGTGGAGAATCAGCAGCCGCCTACGTCTATGTTTCGGAACTCGCGCCGCCGCGTCGTCGTGGCTTGTGGTCGAGTTCCATCTTCTTCAGCGCTTCCGTCGGAACCATCGCCGGCACCCTCTTCGGCGCGTTCATGACCAACCTGGTCTCGGCGGACGCTATGCAGGCCTGGGGATGGAGAATTCCGTTCGCTGTCGGGTCGATGCTGGCCATGTACGCCCTCTACATTCGAATCCGTTCCGTCGAGACAGAAATCGGAACTGCAATCGTCCAGGCTGAACGAGGCGAGCAGACCCAGTCTGCCAGCACTGATCCGCGTCACTCCCGACGTGCAGTACTCGTAATACTGCTCAAGCTCCTCGTTGTCGTCGGCGCCGCGAACGTGGCCTTCTACACGTGGATCACCTTCGCCGCGTCCTATGCGATCAGCAGCCTCGATATGAGCGAATCAGGCGCGTTCGCTGCGAGTTTGATCGCGCAGCTTCTGGGTCTGGGACTTTTCCCGGCTTTCGGCCTTCTTTCCGACCGCATCGGAAGGAAGCCGATTGCGATATTCTCCTTGGTCGGCTTCGGCCTGTGTTCGTATCCGTTCAGCTGGATACTGTCCAGCGATCCACTGAGCCTTTTCACGGTACAACTGGTGTCCTTCGTATTCTGGGCTGCGATTGCGTCGATTCTCCCGAGTCTGCTCGCGGAGAGTCTTACTTCCAGGCACCGCGCCGTCGGGGTGGGAGTCGTGGGTTCACTGGCTGCGGCGATATTCGGTGGAACAGCACCGTTCCTCAATTCGTGGTTGACAAGCATCGACATGGGGTGGGTGTTCATCGGTTACACCGCTGTCGTCTTGTTCGCTGGTGCCGCCGTAGTGACGACGCTGCGCGAAACCCGCGATATCGACCTTGCCACGATGAATCTCACCGAGAGTCCACGCGACCACAAAGAAGGTGCCGTCACTGCCTGAGACTGGGCCGTCGGAGTCCGCAAAGACTACGCCGTTACATGCATGCGGAGAGCTCCTTCTCGAGTGACGGAACGAGGCTGCGGCGACGTCATTCGACCGCCGATCGGCCGATCCGAGGTAGACACCGGGGCGAAAGGCCGCCGGTGTCTACCCACTCGACGCTCATCCGCAGCCCAGCCTTGATACTCCCAACGGCGCCCTTGGGAGCACGGCGTAGTGACCGCATACGAGGAGGTCGTGGTTACTTCCCGTTGCGACGGTTCGGGAACCATCAGGGCTCGCGAAGAACCAGCTATTGACACCGCCGTCAGTAAGACTAGACTTGGGTGACCCACCTCACAAAGAGCAACCTCGCGTGGATCCAGCACACTCAGGAGAGGAGCACAGTGCGAGACAGCGGAGGCCGCCAACTGATACTCGCGGCCAGAGAACGCGCACTGTCGAGCCCCGACGACCTCGCAGCCGTCTCCGGAGTGCGTCCGCAGATCGTGGAGTCCTGGCGGCGCTCGCTCATGCACGGCCTCGGCCCCGACCGCTGTGCACCGTCCCTCGTAAGCTGCGACGATACCAACGCGCAACTTCGCCAATTAGCAGGCGAAATCGTCGAGCACCGCAGGGCCGCTCTTTCCCAGTCGAGTTGCAGCCTCGCGATGACGGACTCCTCCGGCAGACTACTGCGCCGATGGGTAGAAGACAGTGGCTTCGCGGCCATTCTGGATTCCCATTGCATCGCCCCCGACTACACGTGGGGCGAAGCCAGCGTAGGCACAAACAGCAGTGGCATCGTCCTCGAGACCGGTCAAAGCGCGACCGTCGCCGGTCCCGAGCACTTCTCGGAAGAACTACTGGACTTCACGTGCGCCGGAGCGCCGATTCGGCACCCCATCACCCGAAGACTGGTAGGCACACTCAACGTCACCGTACGTTTCCGGGATACCAGTCCCATCCTGCAAACGTGGGTGACCGACCTCGCACTGGAAATCGAGCGCGCCCTTTTGAACGTAGCTTCCCGACGCGAACAAGTGCTCATGTCTGCATATCTCGCCGAGAACCGCGACATTCGCCATCCTGTCATCTGCCTGGACGACCAGACCGTGATCAGCAACGCCGCAGCCGCCCGCAGGTTCAGTTCGGTCGACCAAGCGCTGCTCTGGGAACACGCTTCGACCGTTCTGCACAGCTCGGCACTGCACGATTCGACAGTATCCCTCGGGGACGGCACCCCTGCCGTTGTCAAAGTAAGCAAGGTATTCGACGGCACTCGTCCAGTAGGTGCAGTTCTCCGAGTAATGCCCGAACCGACCCGCGCAGCTTCAGAGCTGCCGAAAGGGTACGGCTCAGATCCAATTCCAGGACTGGTCGGAACCAGTGACGCGTGGCGCAGGCTGTGCCACGAAGCAGCCGAATTCCGGCAGCGTCCGAAACTGTTCGTAGGCGACGCCGGCGTTGGCAAGTTCGCTGTCGCAGCTGCCCTGGCCGGTAACCACGTAACCGTCGCCGAAGCCAAATCCCTGACGAATGAGCCCTTCGAAGACTGGCTCGAGAATGTTCGCAGAATGGTCTCCGGCGGAGCATCAGCGCTCATACTGCGCCGACTAGACCAGCTGAATGACGACGAGGCTCACGCCGCAATCCGTTTACTGGATGAACTCACTTGCCACGGGATACAAGTAAACGCAACCATGCGGCAAGTGAGTCCCCACGAAGATCGCTCTCCGATCACCGAGTGGTTCGATGTCGTGCTCGAAGTTCCGTCGCTGTCCCAACGAATTCAAGACCTCCCACTCATCCTCGACGCACTGACGATGCGACACCTACCAGCGGCTCGATCGGTGCGATGGCTGCCGAACGCCGTACAGACACTCAGCCGGATCAACTGGAGCCGAAACGTCGCCTCTATCGACGCCGTGGTTCGAGAAATTCTCGCAAGACACCGACACCCCACGATCAGCGCCGCTGATCTCCCGCCGAGACTGCGAGCAGAGGCAGGCCGTCGAGACCTGGCCGGTCTGGAACATGTCGAGGCCAAGGCCATACTGGACGCTCTCCAGAAAGCGCGCGGGAACAAACGAATTGCTGCCGACGATCTCGGAATTGCGCGCTCGACGCTCTACCGCAAGGTACGAGCATTAGGAATCGATCTGTCCTCTTCCAACTACTGATCGAAGCTCTCCACGCGAACGTGCACACCACCGCCGGTACCTCGCGATGCGGCAGTGCCGCAGGAGCGGTGGTATACGCCGCGGGGCGCATACCACCGCGTCCTTCTTACAATTTCGCCGAGATCTGCTCCCGGATGAACACTCCGATTCGGTCGGTAGTGGCAACCGCTTCAGGATGGAACGAGAAGATCGGCCAGATGTGGGGCAGGTTCTCACCGACTTCGAACCGAACCTCTACGTCGTCTTCCTTCAACTTCTCGACGATCCGGGTCGCATCGTCGTAAAGACCTTCGTCGGTACCGACGAGAACGAAGGTAGGAGGAAGAACTGCCAGATCTGCGTAAACAGGGGAAGCCAGCGGGTGCTTCGGGTCGGCTCCGTTGAGATACGTTCCGCCCAGACCGCTCACCAACGCTGCTGCAGGAAGCGGGTCCAGGTGAGCTCGCTCCGTGAGGGAGGCACCTTCACCGGCCAGATCGACAAGCGGAGACATCGCGACCGCAGCATCGGGAAGCGATTCCTGCCCGTCGCGCAGCATCAGCAGGGTGGAAAACACCAGCCCACCGCCTGCCGAATCCCCCACGAGCACGACGTTACGTACCCCGTCCTGGCGACGTACAAAACGGTACGCCGACGCCACGTCTTCCACGGGGAGAGGGAACGGAGCTTCCGGAGCGAGTCGATAGTCGACAACCAGAGCGCGCGCGTTCGCAGCCTTGGACAATCTGTATCCGAGTTCTCGATACCCCTTGGCATTCCCCATCGTGAAGCCACCACCGTGCACCACGATGATCACGGTACCCGGATCGACACCCGGCGCCGATACCCAGATCGCCGGTGCACCACCGGCATCCACGTCCTCGACCTCGGCATCAGCAGGCAATTCAAAGTTGGAACATACCTCGTCGTACAGTCGACGGTAGTCCTCGATCGATGCATCGGGCTCGGACACCAGATAGGACAGTAGATCTCGGGCCCGTTGGGTATCAGGGCTGTAGGTCATTGTGCTCTCCTTACCATTTTGGCTTGCCGCATTGTGGTCATCCCCTGCGGTGGAGTCCGGGGGTTTCGGATCCGGCAGCTGCCGGCTTGCTCCACGTGCGTGGGTCGAGATACGGACGACGACGCGTCCCCCACCGGGAGTAGGGACGACTTCACTGGGCCTCGTACAACCGGAAGCTATGGGGTGCGACACATTCATCATGCCGACCCGAGGAAGCAAAACATGTCGCGATTCGCTACACACAGCCTCTCATCGAGCGAGATACCCGCCGTCCACCGGGATGTAGGCGCCAGTGATGAACGATGCCGCCGGCGACGCCAAAAAGACGACGGCGGAGGCGATTTCGGACGCCTCCGCGAGGCGACCGAGAGGATGTGCGGCTGCTATAGCGGCGAGCCAGTGGGGGTCTCGGCCGTCGAGGAGTGGTGTGTCGACGAACCCGGCACCGACCGCATTGACGCGGATTCCTGCCGCGGCGTAATCCAGAGCTGCCGTCTTCGTCAGTCCCACGAGCGCATGCTTGGAAGCGACGTACCCGCTGGCCCCCTCTGCTGCAACCGAACCCATAACCGAAGCCAGGTTTACGATCGCTCCGCCTTGTCTCATCACCGGAAGCTGCGCGCGCATGCAATAGAACGCGCCATCAAGGTTGATCGACAGCACCCGCCGCCATTCGGCAATCTCGGTGGCGCCGACCGCAGCCTTCGTCGGCATTCCGACCCCGGCATTGTTGACCGCGATATCTAGCGATCCGAAAGCGCCGAGTGCCTCGGCGACCATTCGCGACACATCACCCGAATCGCTCACGTCAGCAGTGATTGCTATCGCGCCCTCACCGATTTCATCAGCCAGAGCACGAGCCGCCGCCCCGGACAGATCAGCGACGGCAACCTTGGCGCCGCAAGCGGCCAACTCTCGAATGCACGCCGCCCCGATGCCCGAGCCGCCGCCGGTGACCAACGCACTCTTTCCCGTTAGATCGATGTCCATCTGTCTGTTCTCACTTTCCGATTGATTGACCCGATCCCCGATGCGACCCGGTACACCCCGGACTCGCGGATGGGACGCAATACCCGTTCACGTATGCCTCGAGCGGCGCCCCGAACTCTGCCCGCCGACCGGTATCAAACCCTCCGGAACAAGACCGGACCAGATACTCGCTGTTCGGCACAGGAAAGCGAGTTCAACAGCGCCGTTCTGTGCGGCGACACAAGCGGGACGCCATCCTAGAGTAGGAAGCACAAGCGTCCGAAAGTTGTCGCATATCGCTACACATCCGCGCTTTGTCCGCTCGCCTCTGACATGGTGACACTATGACCCCTCGACCAGGGACTACGACCGCGGGCGGATCGATAACGACATATCCACAAACCCGTAGCCAGCAGGCTCCTACCGTCATGGTTCGCAACACCTGATGGTCGCAAATCGCTGAGACCTCGGTCGGTTCCGTCCGCCGACCCGTATTCCACGATCGGTTCAAACACCCCTCACCGTCTATCTGTCTTTGTCTGCGGCTCGCCACCTCGCGGGCGACGACCGCGGGCCGGGACCCACTGTCCGGAAGGCTTGATGAAATGCTCGAGCAGAATGTAGCCCTGAACATCGAGAACATCGGTCAGGACTATGCCTATGAGCGAGGCCCGGACCAACCCGCACCGGAAGACTTGACCGTGGGTGAGGTCCTACGCCGGTCCGCCGCCAGTGCTCCACACCGTTTGGCAATCGTGGAGGGGATTGCACACCCCGACCGCAGACGGTGGACATATACCGAGCTGCTCGAGCAGGCCGAGGCCTGCGCACGAGCGCTTCTACGGCGCTACTCACCTGGAGATCACATTGCCATCTGGGCGCCGAATATCCCGGAATACACCATATTCCAGTGCGGTGCAGCGCTCGCGGGCATGGTGATGGTGACAGTCAATCCGACCTTCCGGGAAGCAGAACTCGAGTTCTGTCTGCGACAATCGCGCGCCGTGGCGTGCTTCGTCCATCCCGAATTTCGAGGTAGCCCCATGCTCGAGATCGCCGGACAGGCAGTCGGCAAACTCGATCGGCCGGTGGACATCACCAGTTTCGGCGAATGGAATGCGTTCTTGGCATCGGGCGACCAGTCGACCGAACTTCCTGAGGTGGACCCGGTGAGCCCGGCTCAGATCCAGTACACCTCAGGAACCACAGGGCGGCCCAAGGGGGCCATGTTGACCCACCGCGGCGTTGTCAACGACGGGTACCAAGCCGCGCTTCGCGCCGGTGGACAACCCGGAGCGGTCTGGCTCGCCGTGCTGCCGATGTTCCACGTAGGAGGCTGCGTGTACGCGGGCATGGGAACACTCGGATTGGCAGGCACGCTCGTGCCCCTGATCAACTTCGAGGCCAGGGCAGCCCTTCGACTGATCGAAGAGGAACGGGTCACCATCATGAATCCGGTGCCCACCATGATTCTGGCCCTGATGCGTGATTCCGCCTTCGAAACTGCAGACCTCAGCTCACTGAAGTCGATTTCCTCAGGTGGTGCGCCGGTGCCGGCAGAGATGGTTCGGCAGATCGAAAGCAAGCTGGGCGTCGATTTCACCATCGTGTTCGGGCAAACAGAAGCCAGCGGTGTCATCACCATGACAACCACTGACGATTCGGCCGAAGACAAAGCTCAATCCTGCGGACGTCCCTTACCCGGAATCGAAATAAAGATCGCCGATCCCGTAGACGGATCGATCTGTCGACGCGGCGCAGTGGGCGAACTACTCACCCGCGGATACCACACGATGGTCGGCTATTACGACAACCCGGAGGGTACTTCCGCCGCCTTCAGCGAGGGCGGGTGGATGAATACCCAGGATCTGTGCTCCATGGATGAGCGAGGTTACATCCGGGTCGAAGGCCGCGCGAAAGACATGATCATCCGCGGGGGCGAAAACATCTTCCCTCGCGAAATCGAGGACGAGCTCTTCAAGCACGATGCTGTTGCCGACGTTGCCGTCGTCGGTGTACCCGACGAGTACTACGGGGAAGTCGCGGCGGCCTTCGTCAAGCTCGCACCAGGAGCGAACACGAGCGCCGACGAACTCGACACCTTCCTACGTACGAGGCTGACCGGATACAAGATCCCGGCGAAATGGTACCTCGCCCCGGAATTCCCACAGACCCTGTCGGGCAAGATCCAAAAGTTCGCCATCCGGGATGCCTGGTCGGCAGGCAAATACCAGGAGCTCGACTGACCCAGTCCGTTCAACCGTGAAATCCACCGTCGCGATGGGGCATCGCTGAACATCAAGGAGATGACATGAGCAAGCTCGAAGGCAAAGTCGCAGTTATTTCGGGCGCTGCCCGCGGACAGGGCCGCGCTCACGCGGTAGCCATGGCCCGTGAAGGCGCCACGATCGTGGCGTTCGACATCTGCGAGCCTCTGAAAACGCCACTGCACCCCGGTGCGACGATCGAACAGCTGGACGAAACTGCTGAGCTCGTGCGCAAAGAATGCCAGGAATGCCTGTCGGCGAAAGTCGACGCCCGCGATCTGACCGAACTCGAAGCGTTGGCGAAGCGCGTGATGTCGACGTACGGGCGAATCGACATCCTGGTGATCAACCACGGCATCTGGACCATCGGGGAAAGCACGTGGGCGTTGGATGAAGCGTCGTGGCAGGAGAGTATCGACGTCAACCTCACCGGTGCGTGGAAGGTCGCTAAAGCATTCGTCCCCCGCATCATCGAAGGTCAGCAGGGTGGTTCGGTCATCCTGACCGCTTCCGTCAACGGCTTGAAGGCTCAACCGTGCGCTCCCGCTTACACGGCCACCAAGCACGGTGTGATCGGTCTGATGAAGACCCTGGCCTGGGAACTGGGTGAGCACTCGATCCGCGTCAACGCAATCTGCCCTGGAGCAATCGCAACCGATATGACGCAGAAGGGCGGGACCGTCGAGAAGTCCCTCGAGTACACTCCTCGCTTCTTTTCCACCGACCGTTCACTGTTGCCCGCCGGTTGGGTTCCCCCGGAGACAGTCGCGAAGACCGCGGTGTTCCTCGCGTCCGACGACTCAGAGCACATCACCGGGGTGGCGCTACCGGTCGACGCCGGTTGGACCAACTACTGACGAGCTCGGCCAGTAGACGAGCAACAGCAAGGCCGGCAAAGCCCGGCCGTATCGACATCGAGGTGTGTTCATGAATACAACAAAACTTATCGACCAAGCCTTGCCCGCGGCTATGCCTCTTGCACCCTCGGACGAAGAGACTCTCCTTCGGTCCACGGTTGCCGGGATCGTCGCAAAATATGGGCACGAGTACTACAGGAAAAAGTCGCTGACGGGTGAGCCCATGCAGGAGCTGTGGGACGAGCTCGGGCGCCAAGGTTTCCTGGGATTGAATATCCCGGAAGAGTTCGGCGGCGGTGGCGTGGGATTGAGCCACCTCGCGATCGTGCTCGAAGAAATGTCAGCGGGCGGATGTCCGGAGCTCGCCATGGTGCTTTCTCAAGGGATCGCGGGCAGCGCCTTGACGCGGCACGGAACCCGGGAGCAACAGGAAAGGTATCTTCCCGGAATTGCTTCGGGCGAGATCAAGTTTGCGTTCGCGCTCACGGAACCGGACGCCGGGTCGAACTCACACAACATTACGACCACGGCCACTCGAAGCGATCGAGGATGGCGTGTGCGCGGGGCGAAGTACTACATTTCCGGAATCGATCACTCCGACTATTTCCTGCTGGTTGCACGAACAGGACAGGACTCGACGACCGGGAAAGGGAAAGTCTCGCTGTTCGTCGTCGAAACCGACATTCCGGGACTGACCAAGGAACCGATCGCAACGGCATTGGGCGCACCGGAACGCCAGTTCTCACTCTTCTTCGACAACGTGGAGCTGGAGAACGACCGACTCGTCGGCGAGGTCGATCGCGGTCTTGACCCACTGTTCGACGGCCTGAACCCGGAACGCGTGCTCAGCGCGGCGATCAGCACGGGGATCGCGCGCTACGCACTGGACAAGGCCTGTTCGTACGTTAAGCAGCGGACGGTATGGGGCAACACCCCGATCGGGTCGTATCAAGCAGTCCAGCATCCACTTGCAGTAGCGGCTATCGAACTGGAGGCTGCCCGTCTCATGGCACGAAAGGCCGCCGAACTGTTCGATGCCGGACTGCCGGCGGGCGAGCAAGCGAATATGGCCAAGTACCTTGCGTCCAAGGCCGGATACCACTCGCTCGATACCGCAATCCAAGTACACGGGGGCAACGGCCTGGCCTACGAATTCGGACTCGCAGACTTGTGGGGAATTGTCCGGCTGCAGCAGATCGCCCCAGTATCGACCGAAATGGTGCTGAACTACGTCGCGCAGCACACCCTGGATCTACCCAGATCCTATTAGCTTCACCATCGACGCGCGCCACCGGAACCCTTCGTCGGCTCGGCAACCACCGTTGTCGAGTCGACGAAGGAAACTACGCCACTTCCGACTGGCTAGGAACTCGCTGGTGGACGAACGCGAATTGTCATAGATTCCGAGAGGGATACCGACGTGAGAGCTTTGCAGTACATCCACCTCGGCGAACCACCGGAGATCGTCGAAGTACCCACTCCCACACCGGGCGCGGGACAGGTCCTCATCCAGGTCACTGCGGCAGGACTGTGCCACTCCGACCTCCATATCATGTCGGCCACTGCCGACGAATATCGCTACGGCCCTCTGCCTTTGACCCTCGGCCACGAGGCCGCGGGACTCGTGTGTTGAGCGTCGCTCGGGGTGCCGAGCAGCGGGTAGGTGTTCGTCAGTGACGTTGCCGATCTGGGTGGCGGCGTGAGTGTGGGGTTGATCTTGGTGGTCTGCACCGTCAGTGTGACGAGGAACTGAGGGGTGCACGGCGCCCC
>Ga0247825_10001490_pt1 | contig 15361 bp, 16 predicted proteins | sample 13C_Vanillin_Day_FD_194413 | JGI IMG/M metagenome (GOLD analysis project Ga0247825, IMG submission 194413) | Soil microbial communities from agricultural site in Penn Yan, New York, United States - 13C_Vanillin_Day48 | ecosystem: Environmental > Terrestrial > Soil > Agricultural land | place... | reverse complement strand
CCCCTGAGCACCACGTGGCGGTGGCGACCATGCCAACCCCGGTCGTGAGGACGTCGACCGCGTGCTGTTCGTGCGTGTAGGACCTGAGCCGCGATGAGCGTCCCGGTACCGGATCGAGAGCCGCGATAAAGGGCGCGACCTCGGCTTCGGTCGCCGTGACTACCAGGATGCGCATCGGCCGCTGGAAAGCTGCTACTTGCGGGAAGGCGTGGAAATGCTGAAAACCGGAGTGCTGAACTCCTTCGGCGTCATCTGGCGAATCATGTCGTTGTGCGTCGGCGCCGTGTTGGGAACGTTGCCGAGCAGAAGATTGTCGAGCGGCGTCACCAGCTTGAACCGAGGCGCCTCGCCGTAGACCTGGATGTCGTAACGCAACCGCAGGCCGTTGCGTTCCTCGCGGACCTGCGTCTGGCGCAGCTGTTTCCCAATTCGCGCGACATTGATGGGCAGGCGATTCAGCTCGACTCCCGGCGTCACGCTGACCTCGGCTCCATCCGCAGAGCTACCCTGTCCGGCTATCGCGGGCACCGCGAAACCAGCACACAAGATTGCCGCCGCCAGGAGTCGCACACCCATGGGCCCTAAGACGCTATCACAGCGCTACTGGCCTTCTTTCCATTCCTCGAACCAGGCCATCTGGATCGCCTCGAGCTTCGGCTCGTTCGACGCCTTGGGATCGTCATCGAACCCGTCGAGGGCAAGCACTTTCTCGCGCAGATCCGTGAACCGGACAGTGAGCGGGTCGAGACCAGGAAACTTCTCGGTCAAGGCGATGCCGATATCTTCCGCGTCGAGCCACTTCACGGGCGCGCCTCCTCTTCTTTCTCTGCCACCTTCTTCACGTCGCCGAGCTGAATTCCGCCGCCCTCCTGCACGTAATTCCGCGTATACAACGGGAATTCGGCGACGATGTGCCCCTCGCCCTGGATGACGGCCTGACAGCCGAGCCGCGAACTGGTTCGCAGATCCCACGCCGTGTCGAGGCGGTCGAGTTCCTTGTCTTCCGGCTCGCTGAGGAGTTGTTCACCCTGCCGGATGTACAGGTGGCAGGTCGTGCACGCGCAGCTGCCGCCGCAGGCGTGCTCGAGATGGATGTCAAGGTTCATCGCAACGTCGAGGAACGACTCGGGCAGGCCGTGCTCGCAGAACGGCAGCTTGCCGTGCTCGAACTCGACGGTCTTCTCGGTGCCGTCGCGGAGAATAAAGGTCACTTTAGGCATTGCCGATCCTGGTGTTCACGCTTTACATGTCCTTGACGTTTTTTCCGGTCAGCGCCTCGCGGATGCTCCGATTCATCGTGATTTCCGCGAGGTGTTGCGTGGTGTGGTTCAGCGCGTGCGTCCGTTGTTGAATCAGCTCGCGATCGGTGCCAGCCACCGCGTCTTTCAGTCCCTGGAGCGCTTCGTCGATGCGCTGGAGCTCACCGGGCAGCAGTTCCTGCTCGATGTCGCCGAAATCGCGGCGGCGCAGGTGCTTGTCCGTGGCGGTCACGACCGACTCGGCCTCGTTGCGCGCGTCGATCAGCAGGCGGGCCTCGAAATCCGCCTCGGCATGCTCGAAGGAGTCGATCAGCATGCGCTCGACTTCCTGGTCGGTCAGGCCGTACGACGGCTTCACTTCGATCGTCTGCTCGATTTCGGTCCGCAGTTCGCGGGCCGCCACGCTGAGAATGCCGTTCGCGTCGATCTGGAACCGCACCTCGATTCGCGGCAGGCCGGCCGGCATCGGCGGGATGCCGCGCAGCTTGAAGCGCGCCAGCGATCGGCAGTCGGTGGCCAGTTCGCGTTCACCCTGCAGCACGTGGACGTCCACGGCTGTCTGGTTGTCCACGCCGGTGGTGAACATTTCGCGGCCGGTCGCCGGAATCGTCGAATTGCGCAGGATGATTTTCGACACGACCCCGCCCATCGTCTCGATACCGAGAGAGAGGGGGGTGACGTCGAGCAGCAGCATCTCGCGACGGCCGCTGACCAGGATGTCGGCCTGCACCGCTGCGCCGAGCGCGACCACCTCGTCCGGATTGAGATCGGAGTGCGGTGTGCGCCCGAACAGGTTCGCCACGGATTGGCGCACCAGCGGAATACGCGTCGAGCCGCCAACGAGCACCGCCTCGTCGATGTCCTGCGGAACCAGTCCCGCGTCGGCCAGCGCCTGGCGCACGGGCGCCATCGTCCGTTCAACCAGCGGTCCGATCAGTTCCTCGAACTCGGTGCGCGTCATCTGCCGGCGGTAACCCGCGGGCAGCGCCGGCGACGGTCCAACGCGGATTTCCGTGTCGTCCTGCTCCGAGAGTTCCAGCTTTGCCTGGATCGCGGCCTTGCGTACGGCCTGGACGAGCTCCGGCGTCGGGGGATGGCCACTCAGTTCCAGGTCGCGCACGACGAGCTGGATCAGCAGGTTGTCGAAGTCGTCGCCGCCGAGGTGAGTATCGCCGCTCGTCGCGAGCACTTCGAACACACCGTCCTCGACCTTCAGGATCGAGATGTCGAACGTGCCGCCACCGAGGTCGTACACCGCGATCGTGCCGCGGTTTTTCTTGTCGAGGCCGTAGGCGAGCGACGCCGCCGTCGGCTCGCTGATGATCCGCAGCACTTCGAGCCCCGCCAGCCGTCCGGCATCGCGCGTCGCCGTCCGCTGCGCGTCGTTGAAGTAGGCAGGAACCGTGATCACCGCACGGTCCACCTCGAAGTCGAACTCGCCCTGCTCCTGGAAGAACTGCTCCGCGCGGTGCTTGAGCTCGCGGAGGACGAACGCCGAAATCTCCGGCGGCGTGAACTCGCGATCCGCGATCCCGATGCGAACGACCCCGCCAGGTTCGCCGCCGACGCGGAACGGCAGCAGCGCCGCCTCTTCCTGCACGTCGTCGATGCCGCGGCCCATGAAGCGCTTGACCGAATAGACCGCGCGATCGGGCGACACCAGCAGCTGCCGCTGCGCCTCGCGTCCGACAAACACCGTCCCGTGCTCGCCAATCGACACGACCGACGGCAGGAGCGCGTCCCCGGACGCGTCGCGGATGACTTCCGGACCCTTCAGTCCAACGTGCGCGACGAGACTGTTCGTCGTGCCGAGATCGATGCCGACGACTTTACTCACGGGCTTCGGGCGTCAAGCCCCGGGCTTCAGGCGTCTCGGAAAGCCCGGTCGTCCCGGAGCCCGAAGCCTGTCGTCCGGAGCCGACAGAGGCCACCTCTCTTTCGATGGTGGCCAGCAGATTGTTGATGTAATTCCGTTCGAGCAGTACCGTGCGGAGCGCTTCGAGCGTCTGGCGCTTCTGATCCGCGGGCGCGGTGTCGCGCTCGGCATCCCACTTCGCACTCAGCTCCTGCAGCTCCGCCTCGTGCTCGTCGCGCTTGCGATCGATCGGCTGGCGCGCGGTGTCGAGGCGTCGTCGCAGCATGCCCGCATCAGCTCCACTCTCGCGTGCCTCGCGGATCTCATCCAGCTCCTCGTTCAGCGCGAATACTTCCTCGAGCAACGCCGGCGGGACCTTCGCGGAACCGCCCTCGGACTTTGCCGGCGGCAGCCCCTCGATGGCCAGCAGGTGCTCGATCCGCGCGGCCGGATTCTTCAGCGCGCGATACGCATCGTTCAGGTAGGACGACCGCTCGAGGCTGGCCAGCCGCTCCGTGGACGAGGCGTTGTAGTAGTAGTCGGGATGGAACTTGCGACTCAGCTCGCGGAAGTTGCGTTCGAGCTCCTGCGGATCCACGGTCAACCGACGCGGCAGGCCGAAAAACGAAAAGTAATCACCGTGCCGCCCGAGCGCCAGGATTCGGCTGCAATTCGGGCAGAAGTGCTCGTCGACGGGAGCGCCCGCGCCACAGGTGCGGCACTCGACCTGGTCAACGAGGCGGACGGGAATGGAGTCGGGAGACATCAGAGCATTTGTGAGTTGTGAGTTGTGAGTCGTGATTGAAGTGCATCGGCTGCGAGCGCCACGTCGCACATCACAAATCGCAAATCACAAATCGCGTCGGGCCGTCAGGCCCCAAAGGAGCTGCCACACCCGCACGTCTGCTTGGCGTTCGGGTTGTGGAAGACGAATCCTTTCGTCAGCAGGGCGGTGTCGTAGTCCAGAACCGTGCCCTTGAGAAACAGGTAACTCTTCCGGTCGACGAAGAGCTTCGCGCCGTGCTCCTCGAACACCTCGTCGCCGAGCCGCGATTCCCGCTCCCAGGCGAACGTGTAGCTCAAGCCGGAACACCCGCCGCCCTTGACGCCGACGCGCAGACCGCCGTCCGAGATGCCCTGCTTGGCCATCAGCGACTTGATCTTGCCGGCGGCGCCTTCTGTGATTTCGATACCCATGTGCACGTTTCAACGTGCGAGCGAGCCAATCAGATGCCCACATCGCAAATCGAACATCCTCAAATATTTCAGGCCGACGGCTGGGCGTGCGTATCGGTCACCGTCTCGCCCTTCGACTCGTCCTGCTTCTTCTTGTAGTCGGCGATGGCCGCCTTGATGGCGTCCTCGGCCAGCACCGAGCAATGAATCTTCACCGGCGGCAGCGACAGCTCGTTGACGATGTCGGTGTTCTTGATCGCGAGCGCCTGATCGACGGTCTTGCCCTTGAGCCATTCCGTCGCCAGGCTCGAGCTCGCAATCGCCGAGCCGCACCCGAACGTCTTGAACTTCGCATCGTCGATGACACCCGTGTCCGGGTTCACCTTCACCTGCAGCTTCATGACGTCGCCGCATTCCGGCGCGCCCACCAGGCCGGTGCCGACGTTGACGTCATCCTTCGGCAGCGAGCCGACGTTGCGCGGGTTCTCGTAGTGATCGATGACCTTGTCTGAATAAGCCATGTTCCTGATCCTTCAAATGCAAAATTCAAAATTCGAAATGCAAACCGTCATGCAGTCCGCAAAGCGTCGTTTTGCATTCTGCATTTTGCATTTGGCATTCGCACGTCAGTGCGTGACCCACTGCATCTTCGTGAGGTCCACGCCTTCCTTGACCATTTCGTAGAGCGGCGACATCTCGCGCAACCGCCGCACGACCGTCGTCAGCCTTTCCACCACGTAATCGACCTCTTCGTCCGTCGTCCAGCGGCCGAGGCCGAATCGAATCGACGAATGCGCCAGGTCATCGCCCGCGCCGAGCGCTTTCAGTACATACGACGGCTCGAGGCTGGCGGAGGTGCAGGCCGAGCCCGACGATACGGCGACGTCGTTGATTCCCATCAGCAGCGACTCGCCTTCCACGTAGGCGAAGCTGATGTTCAGGTTGTGGGGCAGGCGATGCTCCATCGACCCGTTGATGTAAATCTCGTCGAGGTTCGCGTGCAGCTTCGCGTTCAGCTTGTCGCGCAGCGCGGACAGCCGCTGCCCTTCGGTGGCCATCTCCTGTTTCGCGAGCTCCGCCGCCTTCCCGAACCCGACGATGCCCGTGACGTTGAGCGTGCCGGACCGCATGCCGCGCTCGTGGCCGCCGCCGTTGATCTGTTCCGCGAGCAGCACGCGCGGGTTGCGGCGCCGCACGAAGAGGGCACCGACGCCCTTGGGGCCGTACAGCTTATGTGCGCTCATCGACACGAGGTCCGCCTTCACCTCGTTCACGTTGAACGGCGCCTTGCCGACAATCTGCACCGCGTCCGTGTGGAAGATGATCCCCTTCTCCTTCGCGATGGCCCCGATCTCGGCGATCGGCTGCAACACGCCAATCTCGTTGTTGGCGGCCATGATGGTGATGAGGATCGTCTTGTCGGTGATCGCGGCGCGCAGGTCGTCGAGGCTGATGCGGCCGTCCTTCTGCACCGGCAGGTAGGTGACGCGGGCGCCCTGCTTTTCGAGCTTCTTGCACGTGTCGATGACCGCCTTGTGCTCGGTCACGCACGTGATGATGTGATTGCCCTTCTCGCGGTACATCTCCGCGACGCCCTTGATCGCCAGGTTGTTCGACTCGGTCGCACCGCTGGTGAAGATCACCTCTTTCGCGGTGGCGCCAATCAGATCGGCAACCTGCTTCCGCGCGATCTCGACGGCCTCTTCCGTCTCCCAGCCGAACGCATGATTGCGACTCGCCGGGTTGCCGAAGTGCTGGGTGAAGAACGGCGTCATTGCCTCGAGCACCCGCGGATCGACGGGCGTCGTGGCGTGGTAATCCATGTAAATCGGAAGTTTCATCTTCGTACCACTGCTACAGGCGTTGAAGCCGGGGTGGCGCTGTCTGCTCGTGCGTCAGACGCCATCTCGGCGATGGTCACGGTGCCGAGCGCTTCGACGATGCGCTCGCGAATCTGCCAGAGCGGATCGCGGATGCTGCACTTGCCGTACTGCTCGCAATCGTTCTTGTCCGTCGAACAGGCGGTCACCGTGAACGGACCGTCAATCGCCTGGATGACGTCGGCGACGCTGATCGCGGCCGATGGCCGGCTCAGGGTGTAGCCCCCACGCGTGCCCTGGGTGGAGACCAGCAATCCGGTGCGAACCAGCCGCTGAAGAACCTTCGCCATCAGCTCGATGGGGATGTCGTACTGCTCCGCGATCTCGCGCGCGCTGGTCGACGGCGACCCGGCCGACCTCCGGGCCAGGTGCTTCATCGCCATCAGCGCGTAGTCCGCTTTTTTCGACAGCCTCAACATGTGCTCAATTGCCGCCCTGAAAGCCGGACAAATGTCCGACCCCAGAAGTCGTATTTTATGAGTCTACTGGATATCCGTCAACATTGGTCGCCATTTAACCGGAGTTGGTAGTGGGTAGTTGGTGATGGCGCCGTGGCGCTGGCCATTAAAGCTGAGCTACCAACCACCAACCACGAGCTACCGGCTACCAGCTACCAGCTAGTACTTGGGCTGCGACGGATCCACCTTGTCGATCCACTCCAGGATCCCGCCCTTGAGGTTCTTGACGTTCGTGAAGCCTACCGACTTGAGAAAGTCCTGGGCCTTCGCGCTGCGGCCGCCCATCTTGCACTGCGCGATGATTTCCCGGTCGCGCGGCAGTTCCTGGTAGCGGCGCGGCAGCTCGCCGAGCGGGATCAGCGTCGAACCGGCGATACGGTTGATCTGGTACTCGTTCGGCTCGCGGACATCGAGGATGAGCGGTGTTTCGCCCGCATCCAGCTTCTTCTTCAGTTCGACAGGCGTAATTTCCCAGTCGTTCACAGTCGCTCCCGCTACCTGCGACAGATCCGGTTCGGGCCGGATGCCGCAGAACTGTTCGTAATCAATCAGCTTGGTGACGGTCGGGTGCGTGCCGCACACCGGGCAGTCGGGATCCTTCCGCAGCTTCAGCTCGCGGAATTTCATCTTGAGCGCGTCATAAATCATGAAGCGCCCGATCAGCGGCTCGCCGATGCCGGCAATCAGCTTGAGCGTCTCAGTCGCCTGGATCACGCCGATGATGCCCGGCAGCACACCCAGCACGCCGCCTTCCGCGCAACTCGGCACGAGTCCGGGCGGCGGCGGCTCGGGATAGAGGCAGCGATAGCACGGGCCTTCCTTGGTGGCGAACACCGACGCCTGTCCTTCGAACCGGAAAATGCTGCCGTAGGCGTTCGGCTTGCCCGTCAGCACACAGGCGTCGTTCACGAGGTATCGCGTCGGGAAGTTGTCGGTGCCGTCGAGAATGACGTCGTAGCCCTTGAACAGGTCGAGCGCGTTCTGCGAGGTCAGCAACGTCTCGTAGGTGTCGACCTGCACGTGCGGGTTCAGATCCCGAATGCGCTTCTTCGCGGATTCGTTCTTGGACGTGCCCACATCGCTCGTCCCGTGCAGCAGCTGCCGCTGCAGGTTGCTGAAGTCAACGACGTCGAAGTCGACGATGCCGATGCGGCCGATACCAGCGGCGGCAAGATACATCGCCGCCGGCGATCCGAGGCCGCCGGCGCCAATACACAGGACGCTGCCGGCCTTGATGCGCCGCTGCCCGTCCATGCCGACTTCCGGCATGATCAAATGGCGGCTGTATCGCTTGATCTCGTCCTGTGAGAGCGTCGGCAGTTCCACTTCAGTCTCCGTAACCATCGTTCTTCCTCTTAAGGCCAGCCTTCCGGCCGCCCGGACGCGAATCCGAGCCGGTCCGCGCTACGAGCATCCGCCGGCAACGGACGGGACGATGCTCAGCGTGTCGCCAGTCTTCACCGGCGTCTGCTCCTTCTGCAGGTACCGGATGTCCTCGTCGTTGAGGTACACGTTGACGAAATTCCGCAGCTTGCCCTCGTCCGTGTAGAGGTGCTTCCGCAGTCCGTCGTACTTCGTCGTCAAATCCGTGAGCAGTTCGCCCACGGTGCCGCCGCTGACTTCTACGGATTCCTTCTTGTCGGTGAACGGTCGCAGCGGGGTCGGGATGTTGATCGTGTTAGGCATGGGTCAGCTCTTCTGAGTCGAACGCAGAACGATCCTCCCGCAGACGCCACGAGGTCATATCCCCTGAGACGCCCGCGTGGACGGAAACGATGACATAGGAAAAAAACGGCCACGCATGATCGAGGTCGTACTGCGACGGCCGAGCCGGGTGATCGGGATGAGAGTGGTAGAAGCCGAGCAGGTCACCGCCAGCCTCTGACGCGCGCTTCTCAGCCTCGCGGTAGTCCGATGGACGAACGAGGAATCGGCGCCGCGGCCCTTCCTCGGTCGTGTTGGGCAGCGCATACGTGACGGTCACCACGCCATCGCGTCCGATCAGCGCGCCGCAGCATTCATTCGGATACGTCTCAACGCCGTGCGCTCGAATCGCCGCGCCCACACCGTCGCTCAGCACCAATGCCATCAGTCCGCCTTCGCCCGGCGATCCGACTGGCCGGCCTCGTCGTCCCAGAATCGTTCAGAGAGGTACTTCTCGCCGCCATCCGGGAAGATCGCGACGATCACCGCATCGGACGTGTCTCGCGCGACGAGCAGCGCGCCGGCCAGTGCCGCTCCGCTCGAAATGCCGACGAACAACCCCTGTCGCGCCAGCTGACGCGTCAGCTCGAAGGCTTCTTCCGTGCCGATGCCGAGGTCCTGGTCGGCCAGCGTCGGCTCGTAGATACCCGGCACGATCGCGGTCTCCATGTGCTTCAGGCCTTCCAGCCCATGCAGCGGCGAATCGGGCTGCACCGACACCAGTCGAATAGCCGGATTGTGTTCACGCAAGCGGCGACCAACCCCGACGAACGTTCCGCTGGTGCCAAGGCCTGCCACGAAGTGCGTCAGGCGGCCACCGGTCTGCTCGAGGATTTCCGGCGCGGTCCCGTCGTAATGGGCGCGCCAGTTGTTCTCGTTGTTGTACTGATCCGGGTAGAAGTAGAGGTCCGGGCGTTCCGCGTACAGTTCCTTCACCCGCAGAATCGCCCCATCGGAGCCCTGCATCGGATCGGTGAAGACGACATCCGCGCCGAACGCCTTCAGGATCTTCTTTCGCTCGGGCGTCACGTTCGCGGGCACGCACAGCCGGACCTGGTAGCCGCGCGCCGCGCCGATCATCGCGTAGGCGATGCCGGTATTCCCGGACGTCGCGTCGAGAATGATCTTTCCCTTCACAAGGGCGCCGGCCCGCTCTCCTTCGAGGATCATCCGCGCCGCCGCCCGGTCCTTGACCGACCCGCCCGGATTCCTCCACTCCGCCTTGGCGTACAGCTCGGCGCCGCGCAGCCCCGCCTCGAAGGCGGAAAGCCGGATCAACGGCGTATTTCCAATCAAATCGACGATGGAGGCTGCCGTGCGGGGAAGACCGGGGATGGCGACTGGCATATCCGACTGGGACAGTCGGAAATTATAACTGGCTACGGGCCTCAGGCTCCAGGCCTGAAGCCTGAAGCCCGAAGCCCGAAGCCTGAATCCGTCGTTTACTGCACCACCTTGCCCTCCGCGTCCCGGTACTCGATCGGCAGGTTCAGCTTCTTGAGCTCGGGCTCGATCTTCGCCTTGTCGCCGACGGCGATGATCAGCAACTGGTTCTGGACGATGTACTTCCGGGCCACGGCAGAGGTCTGGGCCAGCGTGACGGCTCGCACCTGCTCGGAATAGTTGGCGTAGTAATCGAGGCCCAGGTCGTAGGTGAACACGTTCGAATAGTTGCCAACGGCGTTGGCGTTCGTCTCGAATGCGCCGGGCAGCGAGTTCGACAAGCCGTCCTTCGCGATCGTCAGTTCTTCTCCCGACAGCGGCTTGTCGACGATCCCCTTCAATTCATTGAGGATTTCAGTCACCGCGGGACCAGTCACATCGGTGCGGACCCCGCTGCCGACCTGGAAGGAGCCGGCCGCGCGACGGAACGTGAACTGCGAGGAGGCCCCGTAGCTGTAGCCGTTCTTCTCGCGCAGGTTCATGTTGATGCGGCTGGCGAAGTTGCCGCCCAGCGGAATGTTCAGCAACTGCATCGGCCGGAAGTCCGGCGTCGAGCGGGGCGCTCCGAGGGTCGCGACGCGCAGCTGCGTCTGTGGCGCGCCTGGTGTGTCGACGATGACGATCTTGGAGCTGGGAGTGGCCGGGAGGTTCAGGGTCGGCCGTGCCGGAGTTCCCCGCTGCCAGCCGCCGAACGCCTTGTCGGCGAGCGCGCGCAACTGCGGCATCGTGATGTCGCCGGCGACAATCAGGGCGGCGTTGTTGGGCACGTAGTTCTGCCGCCAGAAGCCGGACAGGTCGTCGCGGCTCAGCGTCTTCAGCGAGGCTTCGGTCCCGATCTCCGGATGACCGTACGGGTGGTTCACGCCGTACAGCACGGCCGAGGTCACGCGGGGCGCGATGTCGCGCGGGTCTTCCTTCGTTTGCAGGAGCTGCGCGATGCGGCTGGTGCGCTGCCGTTCGAGTTCCTGGGCCGGGAACGACGGGCGCAGCACGACGTCCGCCATGATGTCGAGGGCGGCCGGGAAATTACGCGTGAGCGCACGAGTCGTGACGTTGCTCGAATCGACGCCGCTGCCGGTTGCCATCGACGCACCCAGCCGCGCCACATCGTCGGCAATCTGCAGCGCGTTGCGGCTCGCGGTGCCTTCGTCGAGCATGGCGGCGGTAAAGGCCGCCAGCCCCGGCTTGTCCGCCGGGTTGGAGTCGCTGCCGTTCCTGAACACCAGGTTGGCGGCGACGATCGGCACGCCATGGCGCTCGATCAGGATCAGTTGAAGCCCGTTGGGAAGCGTCGCGGACAGCGGTGTCTCGAGCACCAGCGCCTTGGCCGATCCTCCCTTGGGCGGATTGGCGCGCCACGCTTCGTCCGCGTTCACCGATTCGGTGCCTTCGCCTTCGGCGGATTTCACCGGCGCCGGCGTCTCCACCTGCGGCCCGAGGTTGGGCGGCCCTGGCACGGCGTGCACGACCGCACGGGAGGTCTTCTTCAGGTTGTCGCGCGCCCACGACTGCACCACCGCGGGCGTGACCGTCGAGTAACGCGCGAAGTCCTGCTGAATGTAGTCGGGGGTCTTGAGGTAGTGGTTGTAGTGATTCAGCAGCCGGCCGAGCCCTGAGATGCTCTCGAGTGAGCCCACGGTATTGGTTTCGAATGTGTTGCGCGCGCGATCGACCTCGCTCGCATCTGGCGGCGACGCGACGAGCTTCGCAATCTCGGCGTCGATCGCCGCCTCGAGCTCCTCGGCCGTGTGCCCGGGCCGCGCCGTCGCGTCGATCTGGAAGACCGACTGCAGCTGCAACGATTGCTGGTACGCGGAGACGTCCTGCGCAATCTGCTTCTCGTAGACCAGGGCCTTGTAGAGCCGGCTCGAACGGCCGCCGCCGAGAATCGTGGCCGTGATGTCCGCTTCGGCGTCGCCCGGCTTGTAGAACGGGGCGGTGAGGTACGCAATCGAGACGCGCGGCAACTCGACGCGGGACGGGACGACTTTGCGGCGCTCGGACGTGATCGGCGGCGTTTGCACGTTCGGCGCCGGCACCGGATCGCCCTTTTTGAAGGTCCCGAAGTATTTCGCAACCAGCTGGCGCGTCTGCGCTTCGTCGAAGTCGCCCACGATGGCGATCGTGGCGTTGTTCGGCGCGTAGAACTGCTTGAAGAATTTCTTGGCGTCCTCGAGATTGGCCGACTGGATGTCCTGGTGCGAGCCGATGATGGCGCCGTAGTACGGATGTCCGTCCGGGAACAGCAGGTGCACCAGTTCCTCTTCGGCCGGGCCGTACGGCGTGTTCTCGTGCGTCTGGCGACGCTCGTTGCGCACGACATCCTGCTGGTTGGCAAACGAGGAGCGATCGAGGGTGTCGAGCAGATATCCCATGCGATCCGACTCGAGCCACAGCGCAAGCTCCAGCTGCCCCGCCGGCAGCGTCTCGTAATAATTCGTGTAGTCGAAATTCGTCGTCCCGTTGACGTCGCTGGCGCCGGCCGCCTCGAGGAACTTGAAATACGTGTCCTCCGGCACGTGCTTGCTGCGCTGGAACATCATGTGTTCGAACAGGTGCGCGAAACCCGTGCGGCCCTTGGCTTCGTTCGCCGGCCCGACGTGGTAGTAGAGAGTCACCGACACCATCGGGATGCCGGTCTTCCTCGACAGGATCACCTCGAGGCCGTTCGGCAGCGTGTACTTCGTGGCGGTGACGCGCGGGACGCTGGGGGCGGCAGCCGGCCGCGCGGTGGTCTGCGCGGGGGCCGCCGCGGGCGCGTTCTGAGCGGCCATTGTGCTGAGCCCCGCGGTGGTCAGGAGGACGGCCAGAAAAAGGGCAAGACGCTTCTGCATCGGTTGCACTCCGGCGGGTCCGCGACGCGGAACCGCCCGACAGATTCAAAACTCCGGCGGGTCCGCTGCGCGGCACCCGCCCTCCAGCAACGTTCTAAGGCTTGTTATCCAGGCTGGCCCACAAATACCAGCAGGCGACGGATCTATACGGACGCCACTGCTCGCCAAGTTTCGTGAGCCGCTCGGGCGAGGGCACCTTGCGCATCCCGTAGGCCCGCTGCACGGCCTTGACGATCCCGAGGTCCCCGAGCGGAAGCACATCCGGGCGGTGGAGACGGAACATCAGGAACATCTCCGCCGTCCACCGGCCGATTCCTTTGACGCTCGTCAACGCGGCGACGACTTCCTCGTCCGGCATCGCGGCCAGATCGTGCAGGGCGAGCTGCCCGGTGGCGACGCGGCCACACAAATCTCTCACGTACGAAATCTTCTGCCGGCTCAGGCCCACACCCCGCAACGCCACGTCATCAATCGCGCCGACGCGTCGCGGCGTCAGCGGCCCGCCGGCAAGCGTGTCCAGCCGGGCCTTGATAGTAGCCGCGGCTTTCGTCGACAGCTGCTGAGAAATGATCGCCGACACCAGCGCGCGAAAGGGATCCGTATGCTGCGCATCGGCGAGTCCGCACGGCCCGTGCTCGCGGATCAGGTCCCGCAGCACCGGATCGCGGCGCGCCAGCAGGCGACGAGCCGTGGTGTAGTCGGTGGACATGGGAGGTGGTGGTCCTTGGGCTTTGGGCTTTGGGCTTTGGGCTTTGGGCTTTGGAACTCCGGAGACCAGGACCAAAGCCTAAGGCCCAAAGCCTAAAGCCCTATTTCAACACCGCCGTCAGCGTCACCTGCGCCCGCAATTCTGTCTGGCCGGCTTCGATCGGGGGCGCGGCGGCGGCGGCGACCTGCGCTTCCCGACGGTACATCACGGGAACCGGTCCGCCCGACACCCCCTGCTCCTCGATGCGGACAATCCGGTCGATGGACCGGCCGGCGCCGGCCGCCAGGGCGTCGGCCTTCGCCCGGGCGTCGGCCACCGCCAGGCGGAGCGCCTCACGTTCGAGCTTGCTCCGGTCCTTCAGGTCGAAGCGAACCCCGCCGAGCGACGTGGCACCCGACGCGCCGGCGATCTCGAGGATGTCGCCGACCCGTTCGATCGCGTCAACCCGCACTTCGACCACGTTGCGCGCCAGGTAACCCTTGCCGACCCGCCGGTTGTTCACGTAATCCCACTCGTATTGCACGTCGTAGACGACGGTCTTGATGGCGTCCGGCTGGATCCCGGCGCCACGGAGCTTTTCCAGGATTGGCGTCATCGCCGCGGTGTTGAGCCGCTGCGCTTCCCGGGCACTGGTGGCGCGGGACTCGGCGCCGATGGTCACCCACGCGCGATCCGGGACCGCCTGGACAATGCCCTGGCCCGATGTGACGACCAGCGGCTCTGACGGGACGGATGGCTGCTGAGCCGATGCGGTCAGCGGAATAAAGAGTAAGAGGGCGAGCAATACTCGGGTCACAGCGAATCCTTTCGCGGGCTGGCGTACCGATTCTGACGCGGAAACCATGCCAGAGGTTGGAAGCCTACAATGCCGTGATGCTTTCGCCTGGGCCGCTGGCCGGCCTGACCGTGCTCGATCTCACCCGCGTCCTGGCGGGACCGTACTGCACGATGCTCCTCGGGGACATGGGCGCCAGGGTCATCAAGATCGAGCAACCGGGTCGCGGCGACGACACGCGGGCGTGGGGTCCTCCGTTCATCGGCGGCGAGAGCACGTACTTCCTGAGCGTCAACCGGAACAAGGAAAGCGTCTGCCTCGATTTCAAATCAGCGCGAGGCCGAGACGTCCTCGATCGGCTGATCGCCCGGGCCGATATTCTCGTCGAGAACTTCCGGCCGGGCACGCTGGCCCGGCTCAACCTTGACTACGAATCGCTGAGAGCCGCGCATCCACGGCTGATTTACTGCTCGATCTCGGGATTCGGCCAGACCGGTCCCCGCGCGGCCGAGCCCGGATACGACGCGGTCATGCAGGCGGAAGGCGGTCTGATGAGCATCACGGGCGATGCCGGCGGACCACCGTTTCGACTCGGCGTGGCCATCGCCGACCTGACCGCCGGCCTGCTCGCGACGCAGGGGATCGCGCTCGCGCTCTTCGCGCGCGAGCGCATGGGACACGGGCAATTCGTCGATATCGCGCTCTTCGACGGGGTGGTCTCGCTACTCAGCTATCAGGCGTCTGCGGCGTTGAATACAGCGACCACGCCGGCGCGAATGGGCAACCGGCATCCGCAGATTGCTCCGTACGACCTGTTTCCCGCCTCGGACGGCGACTTCTTCCTGGCCGTCGGCAACGACGAGCAGTTCGCCCGCTTCTGCCGGGCGACCGGGCTCGAGACGCTCGCGGGCGACGAGCGATTCGCCACGAACCCCGCTCGCGTCGCCAACTACGCGGCGCTTCGCGATCGACTCTCGCACCGATTGCGCGAGAGAACGAGCGGGGACTGGATCGCGGCGCTCACGCCCGCCGGTGTTCCGTGCGGCGCGGTCCGCGACGTACTCTCGGTGTTGACCGATCCGCAGGTAGACGCTCGCGCGATGATTGCTGCGGTCGAACATGCCGCGGCCGGCGTCGTGAAGGTGCTCGGCGTGCCGTTGAAGCTGTCTGAAACACCGGGCTCGGTGCGGACGGCTCCACCGGCGCTTGGCCAGCATACGCAGCAAGTCCTCGCCGAAATCGGCATGGCGACCGACGACATCGCCGCG
>Ga0247825_10001489_pt1 | contig 15368 bp, 12 predicted proteins | sample 13C_Vanillin_Day_FD_194413 | JGI IMG/M metagenome (GOLD analysis project Ga0247825, IMG submission 194413) | Soil microbial communities from agricultural site in Penn Yan, New York, United States - 13C_Vanillin_Day48 | ecosystem: Environmental > Terrestrial > Soil > Agricultural land | place... | reverse complement strand
CACACCCAGGTCTCGCAGCTCGGCGAGGACGGTCTGGTAGCGCTCGGCGGGTACGCGAATCGTCATCGAAGCGATCTGCTGCTCGCCTTTGTACGCGAAGTTCGAGCTGGCGACGAAGCCACCGGCGCCCGTCGCGACGCGTCCGACTTCCTCGAAGCTGGCGCCAACCTCCTCGACCTGGAGCTGGATCGAAGCGGTCTGCACGATCTTGCGGTCGATGCTCGTCTGCAGTGCCGGTGCGCCGTTCGGCGACGGCGGCGCACCAGGCGCGCTGCCCTTCGATTCGTTGCTTGCGACACCACCGCCGGCGCCCGACTGCGCCACATCGCGAGCCGGCGCAATCTCCGGCAACGACGACGCGTTGTCGCCCAGCGTTGCAATCGGCCGGCCGCTGTTATCGATGTCTGAGCCGGCGAATCCGTCCTCCGAGATGCCGATCGAGGGCGCCGTCGACAACCCGTCCTCGCCGCTGCCGTCGCCCACCGCATACCCGAGTCCGCCCAGCGCCAGCACCACCAGCGCCGCGATGCCCAACCGGCGCACCAGCTTGTTGTTCGTCATCTCGTCGTCTCGCCTCCGCTTGCGGACGGCCGAGCAGCCATCCATGGAGCACAAGACGATAGTCTCAGGCGTTTGGTTCCCGGACGGTGACTACCGATTCAACCATCCGCCGTGTAGATGCCCAACATGGTGGGCACGGAATCGTCCCGCCTTCCGCTCGTTCGAAGGCGGCAGAATCACAGCAAGGTGCCCACCATGGTGGGCACCTATATTAGAACGTGGAGTGTGGAACTGTGGCTATTTCGAGTCTTCCGTCAGCGTGTGCGCCACGAGCGCATTAGCGTGACCGTGGCCCATGCTGTGCTCGGCCTTGAGCCAGTTCACGAGCTCCATGTGCTTCAAGCCCTGCTTCGAGCGGATCATTGCCTTCCATTCGGCGATCGGCATGCCGTACGTCTTCTCGATCGACGGGAAGTACGAGGCCGGGCCTTTGACCTTCTCGTTCGTCATGAGTACGACTCCTGCAGCGCCCGGTAGACCTTCTCGGCCGTTACCGGCAGGTGGCGCACCCGCGCCCCCGCCGCGTCGACGACCGCGTTGGCGACCGCCGCCGCCACCGGGATGTGCGGGCCTTCGCCGATGCCACGGATGCCGTAGGGCCCGTAGCCATCCTCCGATTGCAGCAGCACCGTGGTCAGCTGCGGGATGTCCTTGATGTTCGGCAGCTTGTAGTCGCCCAGCGACAGCGACGTCACGTGGCCGTCCTCCACCTTCACCTCTTCCATCACCGCGTAGCCAAGGCCCTGGATGGCGCCGCCGTTGATCTGCCCCTGGTGACCGATGGGATTGACGATCCGGCCGATGTCGTGCGCCGTCGTCAGCTTCAGCAGCTTCGTCTCACCCGTCTCCTGGTCGACCGAGACCTCCGCGACCTGGCAGACGAAGGACGTGATGTGGGGCGCGTCCGGCCCGCCTTCGACGACGTGACCGCGTCCTGTGATCGACTCGCCCGCCTGCGACAGCACTTCTGGCCACGACGCCGACTCCTCGATGTCGCGGCGCTGGATCTGGCCGTCGTTGAACGAGAGGACGTCCTCGGGGCAGCCCCAGAGTCGCGACGCGAGGTCGAGCAGCGCCTTCTTCGTTTCCTCCGTCGCCAGGAAGCACGAGGCCGTATTGACGCGCGTGCCCCGGCTGCCTGCGATGCCGGAGTCGAACTTGAGCTTGTCCGTGTCCCAGACCTCGACGCTCACCTTGTCGATGGGGATGTTGAGCTCTTCGGCCGCGATTTGAATCAGCGTCGTGTATGTACCGGTGCCCTGGTCGAAGATCGGCGTGCCGATCACCGCCGTGCCATCCGGCTTCAGCGTGATGTCCGTCGTGCCCTCGCCTCCACCGGTGCCCCGGTCGGCGAACGCGATGCCGCGCCCAATGCCCTTGGGGCGGGACTCGCCGTAGCCAGAGTTCTCGACCGCCGCCTCCAGCGTTTCGAGGGCGCGGACGTGCTGCAGGTGCTCGCCCCACGCCGTCTCTTCGCCCTCCGTGATCAGGTTCTTGCGCCGGAATTCGAGGGGGTCCATGCCCAGCTTGCGCGCGACGTCGTCGAAGTGCGACTCCACCGGGAACACGCCCTGGGGGTCGCCGGGGGCGCGCATGAAGCCGCCGGGGATGTTGTTCGTGTAAACAAACTTCGAGTCTATGGTCACATTGGGGATGCGGTACGGCCCGGCGGCCTGATTGGCGCCCGCGATTGTGCCCAGGGGCTTGAAGGCAGCGTAGGCGCCGGAGTCGACGATGTACTCCACCTGGTGGGCGACGAGTGTGCCGTCGTTCTTTACGCCGGTCTTGAGCTTCGTTATCGTGTGGTGCCGCGGATTGCCGGCGCCCAGCTCCTCGATGTAGTCCGTGACGATCTTAACCGGGCGCCCCGTGGCCTTCGCGAGGTAGTAAGCCACCGGCGTGTTGCGCGAGTTGCCCTTACCACCGAAGTCGCCGCCGATGTGGGTATGGTGGAAGAGGATCGTCTGCTCCTCAACGTTGGCAGAGGACGCCAGGGCTTCGCGCGTGTTGTACGGCACCTTGATGCACGTCCAGACGTGCACACGTCCATCGTCCGGGTTGATGTGACAGGTGATCGCCTGCGGTTCCAGGTAGCCCTGGAACATGCGCTGCGTCGAGTATGTCGCCTCGTAAACCAGGTCTGACTCGGCGAAGCCGGCTTCGAGGTCGCCCCGCTCCCGGTGGGTGGAGAAGAAGATGTTGGAGGGTGTCTCCATCTTCTGGCGGAAGCCGAAGTACGTGTTGAAGTCCGGGTGCAGCACCGGCGCCCCGGGCGCCATCGCCTGGTCCGGCGTTAGCAGCGGTTCCAGCTCTTCGTACTCGACGTTGATGAGCCCCAACGCCTCCTGTGCGATATCGGGGCTCTCCGCGGCCACTGCCGCGACGCGCTCGCCCGCGAACCGCACTTCGTCCACGGCGATCACCGGCACGTCCTTGACCGCGCGACCCCACAGCCCGGCGTCAGCGATATCTCGCCCGGTGAGCACCGCGACGACACCCGGCAGCGCCAGCGCCTCGGACGCGTCGATGGTCACGATGCGCGCCCGCGGATACGGGCTCTTTCGCGTCTTGCCGTACAGCGTCCTTGGCAGCGTGATATCCGCGGTGTACTTCGCCGATCCGGTGACCTTGTCGGTCCCATCGATCGTGCGCTTGAGGGACTGGCCGATGACATCGAAGTCGGGCATGAGGGAGCTCCAGTTCCAGAGTGCAGCATGGTGGGCTAAATCGAAGTAAGTCTAGCTGGTGCGGCGAGCTGTACGGAACAGAAGAAACAGCGCTCCGGCCGTTACCGACCGGAGCGCCGCCTAGCCAGCTTGTTCCCGCGACCTCAGTCGCTACCCGCCGAGCTTCGCCTCGAAGAAGGTGAATATCTTGGACCAGCAGTCCATCGCCTGCTGGGGGCGGTAGAGGGGCGTCTGGTAGTAGAAGATGCCGTGGCCGGCGCCGTCGTAGCGGTGGAACTCGTAGTCCAGGCCAGCCTTCTTCACGATCTCCTCGAACTCGTTCACCATCTCAGGCGGTGGGTTCTGGTCGTCGTTGCCGTACAGGCCGAGGATCGGCGCCTTCACGTTGGGCGTGAGGTCCGCGGGCGAAACAGGGCGCTGGGGGGTGAGCTGGTCGGCCGGCTGGATGATGCCGCCGGACCAGCACAAGACACCGGCGTCGAACTTGCTGCTGTTGCCCAGCACGACGTAGGTGTGGCGGCCACCCGAGCAGGTGCCGATCAGGCCGACCTTGTCCGTGGTGTAGGACTGGCCGCGCACGTAGTCGGCGGCGGCTTCGCAGTCGGCCACCACCGTCGCGTCCGCAACGCCGCCCTCACCGCGAGCACGGGCAGCCGCGTCGTCCGGGTTGCCGTAGCCGAAGTGGGCGTAGTGGTTGGGCGAGATCGCCGCGTAGCCGTGTTGGGCGAACCGGCGCGTCATCTCGCGGTAGAACTCGTCCCAGCCGGGGAGGTGGTGGATGAGCACGACGCTGGGGAATGGCCCATCGCCGGTAGGGCGGGCGTAGTAAGCGTTGACGGTGTCGCCGTTGGCGCCTTTGAGGTCGATGACCTCGCAGGTCATACCGTCACGGCCATCGGTCGGGAACTGATTCCACTGGTACACGAGTGTTCTCCTTCTCGGATCAAAGCCCCTGCAAACGTGCAGAACATCCGCCGAAGGGCAGGGTGTTGTCAAGCATCAGGGCCAGGCCATCCGACGTGGCCCCGAAATGCGAGGCCGTTTCCGTTGGATGCCTATCTGGTATACCTACGCAGATGAATCCTTCGTACGACATCGTGGTGGTGGGTGGTGGCAACGCTGCCCTATGCGCGGCCCTCGAGGCCCGTCGCGCAGGGTGCACCGTGCTCATCCTGGAGGCTGCGCCGAAGTACCTGCGCGGCGGCAACAGCCGTCACACCCGCAACGTTCGCCACGTACACAAGGGCCCCGTGAACCAGCTGGTCGGCGACTACCTGGAGGATGAGTTCTATAAAGACCTGCTTCAGGTTACCGGCGGCGAGACCAACGAAGAGCTCGCGCGCATGACCATCCGCGCCTCCGAGGACCTCGGCTCCTGGATGCCCACCAACGGCATCAGCTGGCAGGGCGCCCTCCGAGGCACCCTCTCCCTCAACCGCACCAACGCCTTCTTTCTAGGTGGAGGTAAAGCCCTCGTCAACGCCTACTATCAGACAGCCGAAGCTCTGGGCGTCGAGGCGCTCTACGAGTCTGAGGTCACCGACATTGTTTTCGACGACGGGGCGCCCTTCACGCTATCCGTTGCGCGTGGGGGTGGCGTCGAGTCCGTCCAGTCGCGAGCCGTGGTTATCGCCTCCGGGGGCTTCGAGGCGAACCTGGAGTGGATGGGCCAGTACTGGGGCGAAGACGTGAACAACTTCGCCATCCGCGGTACGGCCTACAACCGCGGCCGTCCTCTGCAGGTCATGCTCGACCGCGGCGCCATGCCTATTGGCAACCCGAAGGAGTTTCACGCCGTCGCCGTCGACGCCCGCGGCCCGCAGTTCGACGGCGGCATCGTCACCCGTCTCGATACAGTCCCCTTCGGCATCGTCGTCAATCGCGAGGGCCGCCGGTTCTCAGACGAAGGCGCCGACTTCTGGCCAAAGCGCTACGCCTCCTGGGGCGGCCTTATCGCCCGCCAGCCCGGTCAGATGGCGTTCTCCTTCCTCGACTCCAAGATGAGCGACGCCTTCATGCCCTCGCTCTACCCGCCCTTGCAGGCAGACTCAATCCGCGAGCTCGCCCTCCAGATGTCCCTCGACCCCGAGGTCGTGGACGAAACCATCGACACCTTCAACGCCGCGGTCGTGCCCGGCGCCTACGACGCGACCGTCCTGGACGACTGCCACACCGAAGGCCTCGAAATCCCCAAGAGCCACTGGGCTCGCCGTATCGATACGCCGCCCTTCATGGCCTACCCCTTGCGCCCCGGCATCACCTTCACCTACCGCGGCCTCGCCGTGAACGAACGCGCCGAGGTCCTCGGGACAAACGGCGAGCCGATGCCCGGTGTTTATGCAGCGGGCGAAGCGATGGCCGGCAACATCCTCGGCCGGGGCTACCTCGCCGGTTTCGGCATGACCATCGGCTCCGTCTTCGGCCGCATCGCCGGTAGGGAGGCCGCCAAGCATGTCAGCAAGTGATCAGTGCCGCGCTCGCATGCCACACACTCGGATTCTCCGAGCGGAGGTGCAGGAGGCGGCCAGCCTTCTGCCGGGGAGTCTGAGGGGTGTCCCCTCAGGAATCCCTTCCTTTTTCTCTCTTCGGTTCGCTGCGCAGCAGCGAACCGATTCAGTCAGCAACATGGACCTGAGCGCCAATATCCCGGGGGAGATTCCCGCATGCCTGATCTGACGCTCATAGAAGAGGTCGAGCGCCAGCTCACCGTTTGCAATGCCTGCCGCTACTGCGAGGGCTATTGCGCCGTCTTCCCGGCGATGGAGCTGCGACGCACGTTCGACCAGCAGGACGTCATCCACCTCAGCAACCTCTGCTTCGACTGCCGCGCCTGCTACAACGCGTGCCCGTACACGCCTCCCCACGAGTACGAGATCAACCTCCCGATGGTCTTCGCTGAGGTGCGAACGCAGACCTACGCCGAGTTCTCCGGCCCCGGCTTGCTCTCGAAGCTCTTTCACGGCAACCAGCTCATGGTCAGCTTCGTCGTCTTCGCCACCATCGCCCTCGTCTTTGGCTCCGTCCTCCTCGTCCAGGGTGCCGACGTCCTCTTCGGTGTCGATGCCGAGGAAGGGTCCTTCTACCGCATCGTCCCCTACTGGGCCATGGTCATCCCCGCGATGATCCTCTCGGGCTGGTGGCTGGCGGTGCTCGCCGTGGGTGCGGTGCGCTTCTGGCGCAGTACGGGCGCGAGCGCGCGGCAAATGATCAATGGCCCCGCTCTCGCCAAAGCGACGAAGGACGCCTTCGGGCTGGAGTACCTCAAGGGCGGCGGCGACGGCTGCGACTACCCGACGGAGAAGAAATCGATGTCGCGCCGCTTCTACCACCAGGCCCTCGTGATTGGCGTGCTCTTCGACCTTGCCTCGACGACGCTCGCGGCGATCTACCACAACCTCCTCGACCGCCACCCGCCCTACGACTACACCAGCTGGCCCGTCGTGCTGGGCACCATCGGTGGCGTGCTCATCCTCATCGGCGGCTTCGGGCTCCTGCGCCTCAAGCGCCAGTCAGACAAGGGGCTCGCCAGCCCGCAGATGCTGGCGCTCGACTATACCTTCGTCTGGCTCCTGATCGCCGCCAGCGCCACCGGGCTCGCCCTCATGCTCCTGCGCGAAACGGCGGCGCAGGGCACCCTGCTGACGGTGCACCTTGGCACTATCGCCGCCCTGTACCTCGCCCTGCCCTACGGCAAGTTCGCCCACGTCGTCTACCGCTACGCCGCTCTGGTCCGCTACCACGTCGAGATGGAGCGCGCCGAGGCCGGCGTTAGGTTGCATTAGGCGGTCTCGGCCTGTAGTGGTTTGCATGCCAAACCACTACAGACACGGGCTCCCACCCGCTAAGCTCTATGCACTCTGCGATATGCCCCATGCACTCACACCGGAGGTGCCCCGATGCCACGAATCGCGCCCGTATCCGACAAGTCCCAGGTCCCGGCCGAGCACGAGGCCGTCGTCGACGCCGTGCTCAAGGTCTTCGGACGTTTGCAGGGGCCTCATAGCATCCTGCTGCACACGCCAAAGCTGGACATGCCCGCGCTGGAGCTCGGCAACTACTTCCGCTACGAGTCCATCTGTAAATCGCCCGAGAAAGAGCTCGCGATCATCACGGGCGCGCGTGAGAAGGACTGCCTCTACGTATGGGCCGCCCAGGTAGGCGCCGGCCGACGGAATGGCCTGCGCGAAGAGGCGATTGACGTCGTCAAGCACAAGAAGGACGTCGCCGGCCTGGAGCCGCACGAGCAGGAGATCATCACCTACGTGCGCCAGCTATTCCGCACCAACCGCGTCGACCAGCCAGTCTTCGACGCTCTCAAGGACCGCTACGGCACAGAATGGCTGATCGAGATGACAACGGCGGTTGGCTACTACGGCATGCTCGCCGGCGTAGTGAACTCGTTCGAGGTGGACCCGCCGGCGGACGGAGACGTGCTGCCGGTCTAGAAGCGGCGGAACAACGCTGACAGAGTTGATATAGAGCGTCAGCCGTACAGACCGTACCAGTCGATGACGTCTTCGGCGTTCGAAGACCCAGGTACTGCCGCTGAGGGCGTCGGGCGCGCCCACGGCGATACCCCCGGCGCTGGAGTGACAACAGGCAGCATGGTCTGCGGTACGGCTGGCAACGGCGCCGGCGCCGACGCGGTCACTGCAGACAACCCCGCCTTCTGGCGCTCCGCCGCCGCCTTCGTCTCCAGGTAGCGCTCCCGGCTCTTGCGATAGATGCGGTCTTCGAGCAGGCCGATGACCGGCAGCACTACAGATAGCATCACGCCGGTCTCGCGCAGCCGCACCTCGTCCTCGCTGATGCCCATGACGAACATGACCACGCCCGCCAGTACAGTGAGCGTAATCATCGTCCTCACCATGGGCTTCTGACGCTTGAAGCTGTCGATGGCCGTCCGCAATCCCGCCCGCCGTGCCCCCTCGTATCGGTACTATCGGCGATCCAACGGAATTTCGCACTCCCCAAAACACAGGCGCCCGGAGACATCCGGGCGCCTGCTCCTGTTCTTTGTTCCTTAGGTTCCTGGTTCCCTGCTCCCTACACGAACGGCGCCTTCGTCGTGTCCAGCCACCAGTTGATGTAGTTCTCCGCCCAGAGGTTTCGTCCCACGGAGGAGGAGTTGTACACGTAGGCGTTGGCGATCGCCGGCCACATGAGGCGCAGGGGCTTAGAGTTCGATGGCTTCGGGATGTAGTTTGCGTTCTTGGCGATGTAGCGCTGCACGTCGTGCGATTGCTTGATCGCCGCCTCGCGGTTCGTCTCCAGGCGGAACTTCGCCAGCATGTCGTTCAGCACCGGGTCGCCCTTGATCGGGCTGCCCTGGCCATTCGCGGGCACGGCGCCGTGGAACGCGTCGCCCTCGGGGTGCATGAGGCCGAAGATCGATAGCGCCGGCGTGTAGCGCGTGCGCTCGGCGGTGAGGCCAATGCCGTTGAAGCCCTGGACCTCTCCCGACTCGTACTTGGCGGGCGTGTAGCCGTAGTGGTAGTTGGCCAGCCACTGCGCGTAGGGCAGACCCTTGAGGTTGCCCTTCAGCCCGACTTCCTCCAACGAGGCCTGGATGATTTCCACCTGCTGACGGTAAGCGGCGCCGTATGTGGCCTCTGAGTTGTGGTAGAAGTCGAACTCCACGCCATTTGCGTGGCCCGCGGCCGAGAGCAGCGACTTCGACTGGTCCGGGTGGAATTCCAGATACTTCACGTCTGGCCCGAACTTGGATGCGTCCTTAGGGTCGAGCCAGTAATCTCCCCATCCCGGCGATAGGTGTGTGTTGATGCCCCATTCGATGTCGATGCCGTCCGCTGCGAACTTGTCGATGTTCTCCATCACGTTTGCAAACGCATCGCGGTCGAGCGCCATGGACATCGCCTGGCGCACGCGGGTGTCGCGGAAGATCGAGTTACCTTCGTAGCCGAAGGAGATGTTCGGCGCGGACGTCATGCTGTTGAACAGCTGGTCCTGGTAGATGACCGACTTCGGCACGTCACGCTTCGCCTGAACGATGTCCTCGTTCGCCGCGACGAAGGTGTGGATGTTGCCTGCTTTGAACTGGGCGAGACGCGTCGCATACTCCGGCACCAGCGCGCGCTCGAGGCGGTCCGGGAAGGGGCGGCCCTTGTTGTAGTAATCGGGGTTGCGTGCCCAGTGCGTGTGCGACGAGGGCACGAACGCATCGAGGATCCACGGCCCATGACCGCGGATGTTTGTCTTCGGGTCGAAGCCGCCGTCGGACTCTCGCGGCATGATGTACAGCTGGTCCCAGCCCGCCAGCAGCGTCAGCAGCGCTGCCTCCGGCCGCCGCAGCTTCATCACGATGGTCGACTTGTCCGGCGCCGAGATCGATTCCACCGCGGCGCCCGGCGCCCGCACCGAATCGTAGACAAAGTTCGGCGCGCTGGCGTTGACCGCCGCAAACTTCTTCCAGCTGAACAGCACGTCGTCCGTATCCAGGACGCGGCCATTGGTCGGCGCCCGCTTGTCCCAGAGCATGCCCTGTCTCAGCTTGAACGTGTACGTCAGTCCATCGGGTGACTTCTCGACCGACTGCGCGACTTCGCCCTCGGTCTCGCCACCATCGTTGGTCTTCGGCGCCTCGTGAATCGTGAACTTGAGCAGGCGCGGATAGGCGAAGACCGAGATCAGGTTCACTGTGGACGCGGAGTTGGAGAGCAACGCGTCCATGTGAGTCAGCTCGGCAGCGTAGAAGTCTTTGAGCACGCCACCAGGTTTGCCTTCCGATTTGGACGGCGACGCGATCAGGCCGGTGGACGAACCGCTCCCTCCGCTGCCTGTGCTCGATCCGCCATCTTGGTTATCGCTGCCGCACGCCGCCAGCAGCGTGGCGGTGGTGAGCCCGGCGCCCGACGCCATAAGTGACCGGCGGCGCGAAATGCGTGAACGAAGCACATTGTCCCAGTAGCTATGAGGCATGTTGTCGCTCCTCCGTCGCGGAGGAATCCTCCGCGTATATCGGTCTTGAACCGGGTTAACGGTTCCTTCTTTTAGGAGCCAACTCTATGAATCAGGTTAGAAACGTCTATAGATATAGATTTCGCGGACAATTTTTCGCGATCTGGTTCCCAAGAAATTCCAGTCGCGATCTGGATCGAGCGAAATCCCTGTCAGGTGTCGGCCGTGAGGGCAGTGCTAGCATTGCAGCCGTCCGTACAGATTTGCTCCATGAGCCTAAATGAAGATCACCGGCCACGAGGTCACCGTCGTCTCCGTCCCTTACGAGGGCGCCATCACCGGCTCTCACGTCCTGCTGCAGCTCAACACGGACGGGGGCATCGAGGGCCTGGGGTACGTCAGCCGCATCCGGCCACCGGCACTCAAGCCGCTCGTCAGCGCGCTCGAGATCTACCTCGGCCAGATCGAGGGACACGACCCTCTGAGCATCGAGGCGCTGTACGGCCGCGTCTTCAACCGCGGCGGCGGACTGCCCGGCTTCACGGAACGAGCCTGGAGCTTGATCGACGTCGCGCTGTGGGACATTGCGGGCAAGGCGGCCAACCGGCCTGTCTACCAGCTCATGGGCGGCTATCGCGACCGCGTCCCTTGCTACGCCAGCTGGCGCATCGAAGAGCAGGACCACGAGTCGCTGGCAAAGAGCGCTCGCGCCCACGTCGACGCCGGCTTCCGGGCGATGAAGTATCACACCGGCTCCATGGACGGTGTTGGTGTGGTCGAGCACATGCGCGTCCTCCGCGACGCCGCCGGCCCCGGCATCGACATCATGGTTGACTGCAACCAAAAGTGGACCGTGAAGCAGACCATCGCCATGGCGAAGGCGCTCGCGCCCTACAACCCCTACTGGATAGAAGACCCTATCGCGCTGGACGACTACGAGGGCTTGCGGCAGGTCCGCGACAACTGCGAGACCATGATCTGCGCCGGCGAGGTCTACCGCACCATCCCGCAGTTCCGGCATCTTCTCGTCAACCGCAGCGTCGACATCGCCATGGTTGACCTCGACGTCGGCATGAGCGGCTTCCTCAAGGTCGCGCACATGGCCGAAGCCTTCGGCGTCCCCGTCGTTACTCACCTGGCGACTGAGATCATGGCGCAAGGCGTGGCCGGCGTCGCCAACGGCCTCACGGTCGAGTACTACCCCTGGGCCGTGCCGCTCTGGAAGGAACCGCTGCACCTGGACAAAGACGGGATGCTCGCGATGCCCCAGCGCCCGGGCTTCGGCCTGGAGCTGGACGAGGCGGCTGTGGCGAAGTTCGCCGTTAGCTAGACATATCGACCCACCGGCGCTCCGTCGCCGACACGTACGCCGCCTTCAGGTACTCCATGTTCTTGACGCCGTCCGCGAAGGTGAAGCTGGGCTCGTCTGCTTCGCCGCGACAGAGACGGATGAACTCGGACTCGACCAGCCAGACACCGTCGTGCTCCGCCGGAATCGGCACTTCCTTCAGGGCTTCGTCGCCCGCCTGCCCGGCCATGAACACGTCGCCGCGCTGCTTGTAGACCACGGTTGCCTTGTCGCCGTACACCTCGACGCGGCTCTCGCCGAAGCGGGCCGCCCAGTTGAGGACATTCGTCTGGATTGCGCCGCTCTCGGTCTCGGCGACCACCTGCACCATCTCCGGATAGGCCGCCTGCGCCATAGGTCCACCGGGGGTGGCCGGGCGCTCCGGCGTGAAGATCGAGCGCTGAGCGACCAGCGCCGTCGCGTGACCCGTCCACGGCGCCATCACGTCGTAGGTGAGGCCCAGCTGCGCGGCGTTGTACGGGCCGTACAGATCTAGCTCGTTGCGACCTGTGCTGAGAGGCGTCGAGGGGTCGGCCATGCTGCCGTTCATGTTGAACCCGAACACGTGCGTGACACGCCCGAAGAAGCCGGACTCGACCAGGTGGGTGATGTACGCCCGCCCGCGATAGAATGGCCCCGGCGGCACCAGCATCGAGCGCACGCCCTTCGCCTCGGCGTTGCGCGCAGCCTCTTCCATGACGCGGGCATCCTCGGGCGTCGTGGCGATGCGCGTCTGACAGAGCACGTGCTTGCCGGCCTCCAGCGCAGCCAGCACCATCTCCAGGTGCAGCGCAGGCGCCGTCCCCACAAGCACAGCATCAACGTCATCGCTCTCGACGACGCGGCGCCAGTCGTCGGCGACGTTGGAGATACCGAATTGCGCGGCCACCTTCTCGGCGTTCTCGCGGCGGCGGTTGACGACGGTGGTGACCTCGCAGTTAGGGTCCTTCATGAAGCCCGGCAGCATGCGGTTCACGGTGTAATTGCCGGCTCCCAGAATGCCCACGCGTACCTTGTCAGCCATCGATGCCCTCCGTCGTTAACCTGCGTTGTCGTGTAGGTGCAAGCAGCATAGCTGACCACAGGATGTGGGCAATCGCGAGTTAAAGTGTTAACGAAGCAGATTGATGCGCAGGGTGATACGCTCTTCGCATGAGGACGACGCTACGTATGGACGATGAGCTGATGAAAGAGGCGAAAGGAATAGCCGCGGCCTCCTACGTGAGTCTCTGGCCCGTCGTAAGCAGAACCAGCGTCTTGAACGCGTCGTCCTACCAGTCGCCGAGGCCGGCCACGCGCGTCGTCCGGGCCTCAACCTGGACGATACGGACGGACTAATCAGAGCGATGGAAGAGTGGGATGCTTCTCACGGACGTTAATGTCCTATTTATGCATTTCGGCCTGAAGCTGTCGACCACTCGCGCTACAAAGCCTGACTCGACGATGTTGTGAACGGCGACGAGCCGTACGGAGTCTCTGAGCTCGCCCTGAGCGGGTTCCTCAGAATCGTCACCACCCCAATACATTGGTTCCCCATATGCACTTGAGGCAGCACTGGACTTCGTGGGAGTGCTCAGGAACCAGCCAAATTGCGTTGTTCAGAGACCGGTCCCAGGCATTGGGATATCTTCACTAGCCTTTGCCGAGGAGTCTCGGCGACGGGGAAGCTTGTTTCAGACGCCTACTTGGCCGCGTTGGCCATCGAGTCGGGAAGTGAGTGGATTACCACCAATCGGGACTTTCGTGTCTTCCCCGGCCATCGGTGGAGGCATCCACTCAGCTAAGAGCTCCAGAAACTACAGTGGCGGCAGGAACTACCTGCCGCCACTGTAGTCCCTCGGACTGCGCTTTAGATCGCGGCGTTGTTCGCTGCGGCCTCCGATGATGCCGTGACCATCTGCGCGACCTCGAAGATGCTGCGCTTCGCCTTCTCTACTGCCCTTGCTACGGCGGCCTCATAGTTGCCGTCCTCGAAGGTCTCCGTGGCGCTGTGGTAGTGGTATGTCTCGGGCATCCACGGCTCCTTCGGCTCAACGCCGTCGCGCATGGCTTTCGCGGCCGCGATTAGCTTCCGGCGCAGATAGATCATGTGGTAGTCCATGGCCACCAGGTGTTCTTTCTCGCGCTTGGCGAGCGGGCCCCACTGGTTCTCCATCATGGCGATGTCCTGCAGGGGGAAGGTCTTGATGCCGGAGTAGAGGTGCGTCTTCTGGCCGAGGCGGTCGACCTCATAGTCGTTGAAGACGTTGGCCTTGGTGCGGTAGGTACCGGGGATCATTTCCGGGAAGGCGTAGCCGCCCTGCTTGTAGTAGACGATGTCCTCGGGCGTCATAGGGTCCAATGCCCAGCGCAGGCGGAAGAACCACATGTGGGTGTTGTCGATTGGCACGCGGAAGTTGCCGGAGAAGTGGTTAGGGCGCACGATGCCGGGCGGGCAGAAGATCGGCATCAGGTAGCGGAGGGTGACGTTCGCTTGCTCCTGGCCGTCGGGCCGCGTAATGCGGGAGATGGCGTAGTAGGCGCCGTCGATGTCCCGGAGCTCGTCCTTGGCGCGCCGGTCGTCCTTGCGGAAGCGGCGGTTGCCAACGGCGAACGGGAAGGGCTCGTCCTCGGGGATGGGGCCGGAGAGCGTGTTCGTGATGCGCGTGCCCAGGAGCGGGTTGCGCACGTTAGAGAACTGGAACTGCGGGTTAGACCGCTGATCGTCCATGGTGCTGTGCAGGAAGGCGGCGTGCGAGGGGTCGAAGTCGCCTTCGGTTGCCTGGAGCCAGTTGCACTCCAGCTGGAACTTTGTCACGTAGATGTTCGCCATCGGCACCTTGTCGAAGTCGAAGTCCGGGAAGGGCGGCACCTTATCCTGCGGCCCCATGTAGGCGAAGATGATGCCGGCCGACTCGCGCGTCGGGTAGGCGACGGTGCGTATTTTCTCTCTGTACGTCTCGCCCTCCGGCGTGTTCGGCACGTCGAGGCACTTGCCCGTGACGTCGAACTTCCAGCCGTGGTAGACGCAGCGCAGACCGTCTTCTTCGTTGCGGCCGAAGTACATCGGCGCGCCGCGGTGCGGGCAGAAGGCGTCGATCAGGCCGACCCTGCCCGAGGTGTCGCGGAAGGCGATCAGGTCCTCGCTCATGATCTTGACCTTGACCGGCACGCAGTCTGGCCCCGGCAGCTCCTCGGAAAGGGCGACGGGCAGCCAGTAGCGCCGGAACAACTCCCCCATGGGCGTGCCGGGATCGGTGTTCGTAACGAGTTCGTTGTCTTCTACTGAGAGCATGTGCCCCTCCTGATGTCGACGGATGCGATAAACCTAGTATGGACACTTTAGGTCAGTAATGACTGTCTGACCATAGCCAAATCCTCAGCAATTCCAGCGCCCACGCTTCCAGGAAGAGGATTTCCGGCAATTTGTTACGTGCACTCGTTGCCTCGCCCTGATTTTAGGTGTTAACTATGGCAAACGTACTATATTCGTAAATCATTTAACACATCTATCGATTGATCTAGGACCATTCGACCAATTTGCTTGTCGGGTTGGCTAGAAGGGACACATTAAGAGAGCAGACACATCTACTGGAGGCCCGATAGGTGAGCGCCGGTTCCTCTCAACTCCTGAATCGGCTTCAACATCCTGGCTTAGTGCCGCTAGCGCCTTCCCACTTTCGTGGGGGTTTGACGTTTGGAGAACGGGACATGAACAAGAGCTTCGACAGGGAGATCCTCAGGCGGAAGCTGACTCGCCGCCGGGCGTTGGGGGCCAGCGCGGCCGCCGCGGGAGCCGCCGCATTCCTGGCTGCCTGCGGCGGTTCCGATGACGGTGGCGGCGACGGCTCCTCATCCGGCGGCTCGAACCAGAG
>Ga0247825_10001488_pt1 | contig 15371 bp, 13 predicted proteins | sample 13C_Vanillin_Day_FD_194413 | JGI IMG/M metagenome (GOLD analysis project Ga0247825, IMG submission 194413) | Soil microbial communities from agricultural site in Penn Yan, New York, United States - 13C_Vanillin_Day48 | ecosystem: Environmental > Terrestrial > Soil > Agricultural land | place... | reverse complement strand
TCTCGGCGGCGGAGGGGGTGGAGCCCGCGGCCGGGCGGAGCTTCCCGGTGCCGACTCCCTTGCCGCGGATGGGGGCAGCGGTGGTTCCGGTCCAGGACGGCCAGCGCCTCGCCGTCGTCGGCGGTTCGGATGGCTCCGTGGTCTCCCGGGAGGTGCTGACGTTCTCCTTCAACGGGACCACCTTCAGCCCGGCCAGTGCCAGCGTGCTCCTGCGTCAGGGCCGGCGGGACGCGGTGGCCACGGCCTTTGATGATGGGAGGAAGCTGCTCGTGCTGGGAGGCTACTCCACGGCCGAGCCCCCGGATGAGAATGCACAGCCTGTGTCCGCATCCGAGGTCCTCGAGCTGAACACCGAGGCTCCCACGCTCTCGATAGGCCCCGCGATCGTAGGCCGGGGGGAGCTCTGCGCGGTGGGCCTTCCGGGGGGCCGGGTGTTCACGGTGGGGGGGAAGAGGCTCGACGACAACGGGCTGTCGAGCAGTGGCGTGGCGGAGCTGATCACCCCCACCCAGAACCCGACGGGCGGTGTGCTGGGGATGATGCCCATCACTCCGCCGCGCTACCTGCATACCTGCACGCTGCTGCCAGACGGCTCGGTGCTCGTCATCGGCGGGTTGGAGGAGAGCGGCGGGAGTGCCAAGGTGGCCCCCGGCATCTACGTCTTCATGCCCGTGCCCAGGGACTGAGACACGAAGGCCCCTCGTCCCGGGTGGGAGGAGGGGCCTCGGACGTCCGTCAGGCTCGAGCTCAGGCGCTCGGCGCAGTGGACTTGTCGGCCTCGCTCGGGGGGGCAGGGGCCTCGCTTGGCGCGGCCTCGGCCTCGGCGGCCTTCGCGGCCTCTGCCTCGGCCTGGGCCTGCACGGCGGCACGCTGGGCCTCGGCCGCCGCACGCTCCTTGGCGGCCTCCTCGGTGCGCTGGTCGCTGGCGGCCACTTCGTCCGGCGTCAGCTCGGTCCGCTCCGCCAGCATGCCCGTCTTCTTCTCCAGGTCCTTGATGGCCCGGCGCAGCAGATCGCGCTCCAGCAGCGTGCGGTTCAGGCGCTTCTCCAGGGCCTTGTACTTGTCCTTCACCAGATCCAGCTCGTTCTTGGTGGCGTTGAAGATGCGCTGCTGCGTCTCGCGCGCGCCCTTCAGCCTGCGCACCTCGCGCTCCAGCTCCTGCGCACGGGCCCGCTCCTTGTTGGCGGTGTGCTCCAGCCGCTCCATCTTCTCGCGGTCCGCGTCATTGAGATCGCGGTAGCGGCGCGAGCCCTTGTCCTTCTCCGCGGCGGGCTCGGCGGCCGGCGTCACCTGCACCGCCGCCGTCACCACCCGCTCACCCTCCTGGGCCGGAGCCGAGATCTGTCCCGTGGCCGGAGCGCTGGAGGCCGTAGCCGCCGGAGCGCTGGGAGCCGAGCCCTGCGCCGGCCCACGACGGCTCCGCGCGCCACCGCCCTGCTCGCTGCGCATCCGCTCGATCTCCGCGAGCGCCTGGGCCAGCTCCACCCTCACCGCCTCCAACTGCACGGAGGCATGACGCTCCGTCTCGGCGCGGGCCTTGAGCAGATCGCGCTCGCCCTTGTCGGACTCCTTCTGGTCGAACAGCTTGCGCTTGGCCTGCTTGAGCTGGTCCTTCAGGTCCTGGAGCTGCGAGCGCTGCTCGTCGAGATCCTTCTGCTTCCGGGAGAGCTCGGACTCGAGGTGGGCGCGAGCCTTGGACGGGTCCTCCAGCTCACCCTTGACGGTGGGACCCGGGACCGCGGCCTGGTTCGAGCCGAAGAGCAGCATGCCGAGCGTGACGGCAAAGCCGATGGATACGAGGATTAGGGCAACCAGCACGAGTACGACCTCCAGAGGGTCTGCAAAAAAAGCGCCGCAACCTAACTTACGGCTACGGCGCGTCAATACCCGCGCGCAGATCTCTCCACCCCGGGGGAGCAGTCCCTTCCCCCGGGGAGGGGGCGTGAGGCCGAGGGCCCCCCGTGCTGATGGGTAGAGGAGGGGGCGTGACGCGGTGCTCCGAGGCCGCCCGGGGCTTCCTGTGCTCGCGGAAACTGGCGATGCTGGGAAACTCGCACCTTCACGAGGTCACCGCGAAATGCCGCACCTGGAGCTGATTCCGAAGACGGACATCTCGAGCTTCCGCAAGCTGGCCATCGGCAGCTGGCAGACGGCTTACGATCCCACGGTCTATGGCACGCTCACGGTGCGCATGGACAAGGCGCTGGCGTACATCGAGGCCTTCCGGCAGCGCACGGGCGTGCGCCTCACGGTGACGCACCTGGTGACCAAGGCGATGGGCGAGGGGCTGCGCCGCTGCCCGGAGGCCAACGCCATCCTGCGCTTTAACAAGATCTACCTGCGCAAGCAGGTGACGATCTCCGCGCTGGTGGTGCAGACGGACGGTGGGAAGGTGGACCTCACCTCGGCGAAGATCGATCACGCGGACGTCAAGAGCCTGCGCGAGATCGCCCAGGAGATGGACGATGCGGTGCGGCGCGTGCGCGAGCGCCGGGACGTGGCCATGGAGAAGGGCAAGGGGACGATCCAGAAGATCCCCTACATGTTCCTGAACCTCTTCACCAAGCTGATCGGCTTCCTCATGTACACGCTCAACCTGGACCTGAGCGGGCTGGGCATGCCGAAAGACGCGTTCGGATCCGTCATCATCACCAACGTGGGCTCGCTGGGGCTGGACACGGCGTACGTGCCGCTGGTGCCCTACACGCGCGTGCCCATCTTCGTGGCGCCCGGCGCGGTGAAGGATGCTCCCGTGGTGGAGGACGGGAAGGTCGTTCCGGGGAAGGTGATGAACGTGAGCGCGTCCTTCGATCACCGCTTCATCGACGGGTTCCACGCCGGCATCCTGGCCAATACGATGCGGGAGATGCTGGAGAACCCCTTCGAGAGGTTCGACTCGCTGGACGCACTGCCCGCGGCCCCGGAGGCGCAGAGCGCCCCCCTCCAGGCCGCGGGGTAGGGCCGGGCGTTACCAGCCCTGCCGCCAGGTCCGGGCGGCCATCTCACGCAGGCGCTGCACGCGCTTGGGGATGGGCGGGTGCGTGGAGAACAGGCCCATCACCACCCCGCCCGACAGCGGGTTGACGATGAAGAGGTGCGAGGTGGCCGGCGCCCGATCGTAGGGCATCAGCTCCGCGCCACGCTCCATCTTCATCAGCGCGCTGGCCAGCGCCTCCGGGTCGCCGCTCAGCTCGGCGCCCGTGGCATCCGCGCCGTACTCACGCGAGCGGCTCACCGCCAGCTGCAGCAGCGTGGCGGCGATGGGCGCCACCAGCAGCAGCCCCAGGTGGGAGAGCGTGTCCGCGATGCCATCGTCGTCATCGCTCCGGCTGAGCATCGCGCCGCCGAACCAGAAGAGCATCTGCGCCGCGTAGCTGATGACGCCCGCGAGCGTGGCAGCCACCGTGCCAACCAGCGTGTCCCGGTTGCGGACGTGGGCCAGCTCGTGCGCGAGCACGCCTCGCAGCTCGCGGCGATCGAGGATCTCCATGATGCCGGCCGTCACCGCCACCGCGGCGTGGCTGGGGTTGCGGCCCGTGGCGAACGCGTTGGGCGTCCGCGTGGGCAGCAGGTACACCTTGGGCTTGGGCATGCCCGCGCGTGCGGCCAGCTCCTCCACCATCTCGTGGAGCCAGGGCGCCTGCTCGCGCGGCAGCGGCTGCGCCCCGTGCATGGCCAGCGCGATCTTGTCGCTGAACCAGTACGAGACGAAGTTCATCACCACCACGAAGAAGCCCGCGAAGGCCAGCCCTCGGGGGCCGCCCAGCTTCTGTCCAATCAACAACACAAGCGCCGTGAGCCCGGCCAGCAGCACCGTCGTCTTGAGCGCGTTGCCCAGCCGGTGCCAGCCGCCCCCGCGCAGCGGCGCCCCCCTCCGAGGAGAGGTGTCAAAGGTACCGCTCGTATCGCTATAGGAGGCCATGGTGAGTCGAACGCTCCCTTCCTGAACCCTCTGGAACGTAAACAGAGGGAGGGGCGCGTCAATCCGGGCGGCCTGGCCTCAGAGGAAGAACCGGTCGACGACTCCAGCGGTCCGCTGAAGGATGGCCGTCCACCCGACCCAACCATCGATCGTCTGCCTGTCCGCAACAGGCTCGCCACCCAGCGCCGCCAGCGAGCCCGTGCAGCCGTGCACCGTGCACAGCCCGGACTCGCGCAGGTGCTCTCGCAGCGCCCTCAGGGTGGGCAGGCCGCGCTGCTCGAAGCGATTCGCTACGTCCTCGCGCTGCGGCTGGAAATCCGGTTCATCCAGGTTGTCCTGGAGGAACCGTTCCAAAGCCCACCAGAAGAGGTAGATCTCGGCTCTGCGCCCGGTGGCTACCGCCGCCGCGGCGATGGAGAGGCCTTGATGCACCCGGTCATAGTCCCCGCTGTGGAGGAACAGGACCACCTTGGAGGTTGGAAGATTCACAGGGCCTGATTACCGCTCAGGGCCCGGGCCCGTCCATCCGGTCGCGGTCTCTGACCGTTCATGCCGCTCTGGCTTGCGATGTTTGAACCCGCTTGCTACAAAATCCACTCACCATTCAGGGGCTTAGCTGCGCATCGCGGCTACAGGGGCAGCCATTTCGATGAGCCACGAGATCACAGGCACTCGCAAGGACGCCCACCTCGATCTCTGCGCCACGGGAGACGTGGAGCCTACCCAGAACAGCACATTGCTGGAGTGCGTGAAGCTCATCCACTGTGCCATGCCGGAGATGGCGGTGGAGGATGCGGACCTCTCGACTCCTTTTCTCGGCAAGCGCCTGCGGGCCCCGGTGCTGATTACCGGGATGACGGGAGGCACAGAGCGCGCGGGCAAGGTGAACCGCGATCTGGCCCTGGTGGCCGAGCGCCAGGGCGTGGCCTTCGGAGTTGGGAGCCAGCGCGCCATGGCCGAGTCCACCGAGCGCGCGGCCTCGTATCAAGTGCGGGAGGTGGCCCCCACCGTCGCGCTGGTGGGCAACATCGGCCTGTACCAGGCCGTGCAGATGGGTGTGGACGGCGTGCGCCGGCTGATGGACGCGATTGGCGCGGACGGCATGGCGCTGCACCTGAACGCTGGGCAGGAGCTCACCCAGCCCGAGGGCGATCGTGACTTCCGGGGCGGCTACGCCGTGGTGGAGTCGCTGGTGAAGTCCTTCGGGGATCGGCTGCTGGTGAAGGAGACGGGGTGCGGCATCGGCCCCGAGGTGGCACGTCGGCTGGCGGAGCTGGGCGTACGGAACATTGACGTCTCGGGGCTGGGTGGCACCTCCTGGGTGCGGGTAGAGCAACTGCGCGCATCGGGCGCGCTCGCTCAGCTTGGCGCCGAGTACTCGAGCTGGGGTATCCCCACCGCCGCTGCCACGGCCGCTGTGCGCCGGGCCGTGGGGCCGGAGATCCGGCTGGTGGCCTCCGGAGGCATTCGCACCGGGCTGGAGGTCGCCAAGGCCATTGCGCTCGGCGCGGACCTGGGGGGCATGGCGCTCCCGCTCTTCAAGGCTCAGCAGGAGGGTGGAGTGGAGGGAGCCGAGAGGGCCCTGGCGCTCATCATCTCTGGGCTGCGCCAGGCGCTCGTCCTCACCGGGTGCAGAAGCTGCGCTGAACTGCGGCGCAAGCCGGTGGTGATGACCGGCGAGTTGAAGGACTGGCTCGTGGCACTGTAGAGGGACGTTGCCCCGTGCTGAGGTTTGGAGAAGGTAACGACATGTCTGACACCGTGACGTCCAGGCTCGCTGGGTTCCACAAGCTGCCGATAGAGGAGCGCCTGGCGCAGCTCGGCCGGATGTTCCGTCTCACCGAGAGCGAGCTGGAGATGCTGCGCGGCGTAGGGGCCCTGCAGCCGGTGCTGGCCAACCAGATGATCGAGAACGCGGTAGGCACGTTCTCGCTGCCGCTGGGGCTGGGGCTGAACATGACGGTCAACGGGCGCGACTACATCGTGCCCATGGCCGTGGAGGAGCCCTCGGTGGTGGCGGCGGTGTCCTTCGCGGCGAAGATCGTCCGCGAGTCGGGCGGCTTCACCGCCGAGGCCGACACCTCGATGATGATCGGTCAGGTGCAGGTGACGCGGTTCGGGGATGCGACGGTGGCCACGCAGAGGGTGCTGGAGGCCAAGGAGCAGCTCCTGGCGCTGGCCAACAGCTTCCACCCGGCGATGGTGGCCCGAGGCGGTGGGGCCAAGGACGTGGAGGTCCGCGTGCTGCCGGCGCCCGAGGGCCCGCGCGGTGAGCCCCTGCTCATCGTCCACCTGGTGATCGACACGCAGGAGGCCATGGGCGCCAACCTGATCAACACCATGGCCGAGGGCGTGGCGCCGCTCATCGAGCAGGTCACCGGCGGCAAGGTGTACCTGCGCATCCTGTCGAACCTGGCGGACAAGCGGCTGGCGCGGGCCATGTGCCGCATTCCGGTGCCAATGCTGGCGGACTTCGAGATGTCGGGCGAGTCGATCGCCGAGGGCATCGCCCAGGCGAGCCGGTTCGCGGAGGCCGATCCGTACCGGGCGGCTACGCACAACAAGGGCGTGATGAACGGGATTGACTCGGTGGCCATCGCCACGGGGCAGGACTGGCGGGCTATCGAGGCGGGAGCGCATGCGTTCGCGTGCCGCGAGGGGCAGTACCGGCCGCTGTCGACCTGGTACCTGGAGGAGGGGCACCTGGTGGGGCGCATCGAGCTGCCGATGGCGCTGGGCACGGTGGGTGGGCCCATCAAGGTGCACCCGGGCGTGCAGGTGGCGCTGAAGCTGATGCGGGTGAGCTCGGCGCGCGAGCTGTCCATGGTGATCGCGGCGGTGGGGCTGGCGCAGAACTTCGCGGCGCTCCGAGCGCTGGGCAGCGTGGGCATCCAGAAGGGGCACATGGCGCTGCACGCGCGGTGCGTGGCGGTGACGGCGGGGGCGCGTGGGGACTGGGTGGAGAAGATCGCCAACGAGCTGGTGAAGGCCGGGCATGTGAAGGTGGAGAAAGCCCGGGAGATCATCGCTGCGCTGTCGGCGGATGAAGCCGCGCAGGCCACGGGCACAACGGGCTAGGATCCTCCCTCATATGGATTCACAGACGATGCCCTGGGTGGGCTTCGGTGCGGGCAAGGTCATCCTGCTGGGCGAGCACAGCGTCGTGTACGGGTACCCCGCGCTTGCAGGGCCGTTGAGCTACGGCGTGACAGCGCGAGGCGTGAGGGCGAAGAAGCCCCAGCTCATGCTGCCGGAGACGCTGACCCGGGCGCAGCGCTCGGTGCTGGTGCAGGCCTTCCAGCGTGCGGCGGAGATGTGTGGCAGTCCCGGCGTGAAGGTGTCGGCGGAGTCCGAGCTGCCGCTGTCGATGGGGCTGGGCAGCTCGGCGGCGCTGGCGGTGGCGTGCGTGCGGTTGCTGCTGCAGGCGGCGGGGCAGAAGGACACGCCGCGCGAGGTGGCGCGGTTGGCCATGGAGATGGAGCGGGAGTTCCACGGCACACCCTCCGGCGTGGACCACACCACGAGCGCCGAGCAGCGGCTCATCCTCTACAGGCGGCTGCCGAACCAGTCCGCGGGGCGGCTGCGAGAGGTGAAGAGCCCCCGGCCGCTGAAGGTGCTGGTGGCGCTGGCGGGCGAGCGCAGCCCCACGAAGAAGACGGTGGGGGCGCTGCGGGAGCGGCAGGCGCGCTGGCCGTCGCGGTATGGGCGGCTGTTCCAGCAGATGGGGGCGGTGGCCACGGAGGGGGCGAAGGCGGTGGAGGCGGGAGATCTCGAGGCCCTGGGGGACGCGATGAACGTCAACCAGGGGCTGCTGTCGGCGCTGGGGTTGTCCTCTCCGCCGCTGGAGAACATGGTGTACCGGCTGCGCGCGATGGGAGCCCTGGGCGCGAAGCTGACGGGAGCGGGTGGGGACGGGGGCGCGGTGATTGGGCTCTTTCTCGAGCCCGAGCCAGCGGTGGCGAAGCTGCTGCAGCTCGGGGTGCGGTGCTTCAGCAGCCAGCTCGCGGGACCGAGAGCGTTGTGAGTGCTTCCATGAAAGCGACTGCCCTGGCGCATCCCAACATCGCCCTGGTGAAGTACTGGGGGAAGCGGGACGACGCGCTGATCCTTCCCCATCAATCGAGCCTGTCGCTGACGCTGGCGCCGATGGCCGTCGTAACGACGGTGGAGTTCGGCGCGGCGTCGGACCAGGTGGAGATCAACGGCCACACCGCGAAGGGCAGCGAGCGTGAGCGCGTGCTGCGGGTGTTGGAGGCGGTGCGAGCACAGGAGGGAGGGAAGCTGGGGCACGCGAGGATGGTGTCGCGCGGAGACTTCCCAGCGGCGGCGGGGCTGGCGAGCAGCGCGGCGGGGTTCGCGGCGCTGGCGGTAGCGGCGCGGGCGGCAGCGGGGATGCCAGCGGATCCGAAGGAGGCGAGCCTGCTGTCACGGCTGGGGAGCGGCTCGGCATGCCGGAGCGTGCAGGGAGGGTTCTGCGAGTGGCAGCGCGGTGAGCGCGAGGATGGGACCGACAGCTACGCGGTGCAGCGCTTCGATGCGGGACACTGGCCGGAGCTGCGGATGGTGGTGGCGATCCTGAGCCGCGAGGAGAAGGAAGTGAAGTCGCGGGACGGGATGAAGCACACGGTGGAGACGAGCCCGTACTACGCGGCGTGGGTGAAGGATGCGGAGGCGGAGGTGCCTCGGGCGGTGGAGATCATCCGGCGCAAGGATCTGCAGGCGCTGGGAGAGCTGGCGGAGCGCAACGCGTGGCGGATGCACTCGACGGCGTTCGCGGCGGATCCACCGCTCTGCTACATGCACGCGAGCACGCTGGGGCTGATCGAGCACCTGCAGGAGCAGCGGAAGAAGGGGATGCCGGTGTGGTTCACGCTGGATGCGGGGCCAAACCCGGTGCTGCTGACGGATGCAGCGCATGAGGTGGCGGCCGAGGCACTGGCGCGGGCCTGCGGCGCGGTGGACGTGGTGCGCTGCGTGCCGGGTGGAGATGCGGAGCTGAAGAGCGAGCACCTCTTCTGATGGAACGGGCCCTCTCCGCGCCTGGGAAGCTGTTCGTCTCTGGCGAGTACGCCGTGCTGTGGGGTGGGGTGGCGCGGGTGGCGGCGGTGGCGCCTCGGACGGCGGCCTTCGTGCGGCGGCGGGTGGATGCGCGGGTGCACGTGTGCCTGGAGGAGGGCACGCTGAAGGGGAGCGCGACGCCCAAGGGCGTGCGGTGGGACGGAGAGAGCCCGGCGGGGTTTGCCTTCGTCGCTCGGACGCTGGACGAGGCGCTGCGGGCACACGGCCGGCAGAGCGTGGGCTTCGAGCTGGCGGTGGCGCCGTCGGCGGTGGGGCCTGGAGGCCTGAAGCTGGGGATGGGTGGGAGCGCGTGCGCGGCGGTGCTGGCCGCGGATGCAGCCCGGTTCATCCTGGAGGACAAGTTCGACACGTTGAAGCTGGCGCTGGTGGCGCACGCCATGGGGCAGGGAGGGAAGGGGAGCGGCGGGGACGTGGCAGCGAGCTTCGCCGGGGGAGTGCTGCGCTACCGGCGGTATGAAATCACAGCGCTCATGGCGGCTTCGAGCGCGGGAGGCTTCCGGGCGGGGCTGATGGAGTCTCCACCGGTGGACGTGTGGCGGTTGCCTCCGCCGAAGCTGGCGCTGGCGTATGCCTTCACGGGGGAGAGTGCCTCGACGCGGGTGCTGATCTCCCAGGTGGAGGCCCGGATGGACGAGGTGGCCCGCCAGGCCTTCGTGGCGCGCTCGGACGCGCTGGGCCACGAGATTGAGACGGGGCTGAGCGGTGGGGACTTCCAGGCATTCAAGGAGGCCGTGACGGCACAGCAGGCGCTGTTGCAGGAGCTGGGGCCGACCGAGACGGAGGCCATGAGGCGGATCCTGGCGATTGCCTCCTCCTATGGCTGTGCCGGTAAGCAGTCAGGCGCGGGTGGTGGAGACGGGTGCATCCTCTTTGCTCCGAATCCGGAGACGCGCGCCGAGCTGATGAAGGGCCTGGAGGCCCGAGGCTTCCACTCCATGATGCTCGACGTGGAGCCAGGGCTGCGCGGCGAGGGCCAGGCGGATCCACGGCTCCGTGCCTGGCTCGACGCACACGCTTAGGCGCTCTCTCGCTTCACACTGCCGCTTCAGAACATGTGGCCGTAGTTCATGTAGAAGCGCTGTCCGCCAGTCTCCGTGCCGCTGAGACTAGGTGCCTTGCCCGCTCGCCCTCCTAGAGGGCTCACGCGATCGCGCGGCTGCCGTCTCCTTGCATGCTCATTTTGGCTCTTCAAAGCGGAGAGACTCAACGTGAGCCAGGTCCTCACCTCGGAGTTGCAGGCATGGGCATGTACGCTCGCTCGGCGGATCGGGCGGAAAGTTCCGCCTGTCCCATCGAAACGACAGCGGCGGCTGCTCGTCCTCCACCTTGACGGCGTCCCCAAAGCCTTGCTGGACGAGGCCATCCAGGAAGGGCACATGCCCTTCTTGTCCCGGCTGGTGCGCTCGGGCAGGTATCACCTGGATGAGGCCTTCTGGGGCTCGCCAGCCTCCACGCCCTTCTTCCAGGCCGGCTTGTTGTATGGAATCGAGCATCCGAACCTGCCCGGCTACTCGTGGTTCGACCGCGAGCTGGGGCGCAAGGTCCAGATGAACACCCCTCGGGATGCGCTCGATATCGAGCAGCGGCTGGGGCGGCACTGTGGGTGCAGCCTGCTCGCCGACGGCGGGCACACGTACTTCTCCCTGTTCCAGGCCGGCGCGCGCAACCGGCTGTGCATGAGCACGCTCGCCAGCCTCAAGATCATGGCGCGCTCGCTGTCTGCCGAGCTCGAGGGCCTGCTCGTCGCTCGCACGGAGAGCACCTGGAGGTATCTGCGCTCGCTGGGAGTGGACTCGTGGCACGCGATGCAGGAGATCTGGCGCTGGGCCCGGGCGCTCGGGGACTGGCGCCATGAGCGGAGCTTCCTCGTCAGCCGAGTGATGTTGCAGCGGCTGGGCTGGAGCTTCGCTCACACCAAGGCGCTCGTGGACATGGTGCGCGGGGTCCCCGCCATCTACCTTGTCTTCGGGAACTACGATGAGGTGGCGCATCGGCGCGGCCCTCGCTCGGAGCAGGCCATCGCGGAGCTGCACCGCGTGGATGCCTACCTTGCCGAGCTGTACGCGATGTCCCGCGCCGTCGAGCACCCGTACGATCTCGTCTTCCTCACCGACCACGGCCACGTGGGCAGCCTTCCCTTCGAGCAGCGCCAGGGTCAGCACCTGGAGGACATGCTGCTGCGCGGGGCGCCGCTCCCTCTGTCTCCGGACGTCGAGCGCGGGTTGCTGGATGGGCGCTCACCGGGCACCACGTGCCCGCCTCGAGGGACGGACACTCCCGTGGTCGTCGAGTGCGGCAACTTCGCGCATGTGTACCTCACGCGCGAGCCCACGCCGCTGGAGGCCACCGAGCTGCTCGCGCACCATCGGGAGGTGCTGGCGCGGGCGTCCCGGCACCCGGACATCGGGCTGGTGGCGCTGCGGCGCGGCAACTCCGCGGTGGCGCTGGCGAAGGGCCAGGTGTTCGGCCCGGACGAGATCGTGAACGCGCCGCTAGGTGCGGAGTTCTCTCGACGCGCCGTCGCGGACTACCTGCGCGAGCTGCCCCACCTGCGCACGGCGGGAGATCTGGTGCTCTTTGGCGAGACGGTGCAATCCGGTGCCACGGTGGGCTTTGCCTGGGAGTTCGGCTCCCATGGAGGGCTCACCCGCACAGAGACCTGCAGCACGGTGTGCTGGCCGAGTGACGCTCCGGTGGACCTCTCGGGCCTGAGCCACTGCGCGCGACTGCACCAGCGGCTCGCGGAGGCCTACCGTGCCTGAGGCGCGGGCACAGGCTCGAAGGAGGGGTGGAGCGATCCTCCACGTGCTGATGGGCATCGTGGGGGTGGTGCTCACCGTCGTGCTGATCTCCACGGCGTTCTTCCACTGGAACCTGGGGAAGCCTGGGCCGCTGCTCGTGCCGCGCTTCCCGCTGCGAGAGTTCTTCCAGGAGCTACCAGGGCATCTGGTGTGGCTCATCCCGTTCATGCTGCTGTCCGCCTCCGTCATCCCGCTGCGCGCGATCCAGTGGCAGCAGACGCTCCAGCAGCGAGTGCCCTTCAAGGAGCGCTATCACCTGGTGGCCATCGGCGCCTTCACGCACAACGCGCTGCCCGGGAAGCTGGGCGACATCATCCGCTCCTTCCTGCTCGCTCGGACCCAGCGGCTGCCCTTCCTGCAGAGCCTGGGCTCGGTGGCGGTGTGCAAGCTGCTGGAGTTCGCCGCGCTGATGCTGCTGGTGGCCCTGTCCTTCCTGGGCCCCTTCGGGAAGACGATGACTCACTTCGAGGGCGCCTTGAAGGTGGCGGTGTCCTTGTGCGTTGGGCTGGTGGCCCTGGTGGTGCTGCTGGCCCACTACTCCCGGCCGCTCGCTCAGGCGCTCCACCGCCGCCACCGGCTGCCCCGCCTGCAGAACCTGCTCCAGCACGTGGCGGATGGGCTGGGCACCGCGCGCAGCTTCCGGGGCATGGCGGTGGCGCTGTTCTTCTCCGTGGGGCCCGTCCTGGCGCCAGCGCTGGCCTATGGACTGGCGCTGCGCGGCCTGGACATCTCCGGGGGGCTCTTCGCCGGCGCCGTCGTGCTGGGTGCCATCGCGCTGGGGCAGGCCTTGCCCGGTGTGCCAGCGGGCATGGGGCTCTACTACTTCGTCACGAGCTGGGCGGCGCGCAGCCTTGGCGCCTCCGAGGCGGATGCGGCTGCCTTCTCCGCGCTCACGCATCTGGGCACGGTGATCAGCCATGTCTCCCTTGGGGCCATCTCCGTGCACCAGCGCAAGCTGCGCCTGAAGGATCTGCGGCGCGGTGGCAGCCTGGCCCGCGAGGCCGCGCATCACGTGGCCCACGAGGCCGTGGAGCCAGTCACATCGTGAGCAAAGAAAAAGGGCCCCGGCGATGAAGCCGGAGCCCTTGTTTCGACAGTGCCCAGGAGAGGACTCGAACCTCCATGCCCTTGCAGGCGCTAGACCCTGAATCTAGTGTGTCTACCAATTCCACCACCTGGGCAGGTGGGGTGCTGCCGTGGGGGCGGACATATAGGGAACCGCCGCGCCCCCGTCAAGCGGAACCGACTGCTACAACATCACTTCTTCAGCGGCCATTTCCCCGCAGCCTCGAGCTTGTGCCGCAGGGCAGGATTCTCGTCCATGTAGGCCGTGAGGGACTCCTCGGTGATCTCCACCTGGATGTCCTCCGAGCCCACCTCTGACTGGCAGCTCAACCGGGAGTAGGGCCGCACATCGAAGCCCATGTCCAGCCGGTCCATCTCCGCGTCTGACTGCTCGGAGAGTGAGTCCAGCCCCTTGCGAATCCACACATGGCATGTGGAGCACCCGCACACTCCGCCGCAGCTGTGGCCCACGTGAGCGCCGCACTGCTCAGCGGCCTCCAGCAACGTCGCCCCAGGCTTCACCTCCACCGTGACGTCGTCCAGCGGACTCTTGAAGTGGACCTTCGGCACCTCAGTACTCCTCCACCGAGTGCCCGGCCACCACCTGGCGGATCGCCTGGTTCATCACCCGCTCGACGAACGGCCGCGATGTCTCGTCCAGCGCGTGGATGGCCTCCTTGATGGCGTGAGAGTCATCGCCCTTTGCCAGCTCACGGACGCGGGACAGCGCCGCCTCGATGGCCGCCCGCTCACCGTCCTGAAGCAGGGCGCCATGCTCGCCCAGCTGCTTCTCCGCATCCATCAGCACCCGCTCTGCCTCCACCCGCTGCTCGCGCACCTGGCGTAGCTGGATGTCGTCCTCGGCGTGGTCGATGGAGTCGAGCAACATGCGCTCGATCTCCTCCTCCGTGAGCCCGTGGCTGGGCTTCACGGTGATGGATTGAGTGACGCCGGTGCTCTGCTCCTTGGCCGTGACGGCGAGGATGCCGTCCGCGTCCACCTGGAAGCGCACCTCCACGCGGGCCATGCCAGCCGCCATGGGAGGGATGCCCGAGAGCCGAAACCGCGCCAGGCTGCGGCAGTCCTCCACCGCCTCGCGCTCGCCCTGGAGCACGTGCACGTCCAGCCCTGTCTGCCCGTCCTTGAAGGTGGTGAAGACCTGGGCCGCGGCCGTGGGGATGGTGGAGTTGCGCGGGATCAGCTTCTCGACGATGCCGCCCATCGTCTCCAGCCCCAGCGACAGGGGGATGACGTCCAGGAGCAGCACCTCGTCCTGGCGATCCGCGTTGGTGAGCAGATCCGCCTGCACCGCTGCGCCCAGTGCCACCACCTGGTCCGGATCGATGTCGCCCAGCGGCTCGCGGCCGATCAGCTCCGCCACATAGCGGCGCACTGCAGGCACACGCGTGGCCCCGCCCACCAGGATCACTCCGTCCAGCTCCGCCGCAGTCACTCCCGCGTCCTTCAGCGCACGGCGGCACACCACGCCCGTCTTCTGGACCAGCGGCTGGATCCAGGCCTCGAAGTCCTCGCGCCGGATGACCTGCCGGTGGCCGCCTGCCACCAACTCCACCTCGGGCGCGTCCGTGAGCGCCTCCTTCGTCTTCCGCGCGGCGGCGAGCACCTCCGCCACCAGGGCAGGGGAGGGCGAGCTCTGGCCCATCGCCTGGAGCACCCGCTGCGCGATGGCGCGGTCGAAGTCATCGCCGCCCAGCGCCGAGTCCCCACCCGTGGACTTCACCTCGAAGATGCCCTCCACCAGCTTGAGGATGGAGATGTCGAAGGTGCCACCGCCCAGATCGTACACCGCGAAGGTGCCCTGGCTGCCCTTGTCCAGGCCATACGCCAGCGCCGCGGCGGTGGGCTCGTTCAGCAGCCGAAGCACTTCCAGCCCCGCCAGGCGCCCCGCGTCCTTGGTGGCCTGCCGCTGGGCATCGTCGAAGTAGGCAGGCACGGTGATGACGGCCTGCTCCACCTTGCCCGCGAAGTGCGACTCGGCGCGGCGCTTCAGCGAGCGGAGGATCTCCCCAGACACCTCGATGGGGGTGACAGGCTGGCCTCCCGCGACCTCGAAGCGCACCACGCTGCCCGGGCCCTCCGTGAACTGGTAGTGCCCCAGCTTGCGCGTCTCCGGATCGTCCGGGCTGCGGCCCATGAAGCGCTTCACGGAGATGATGGTGTCGGTGGGGTGCTGGGACGCCAGCCGCCGGGCCCGCGCGCCCACCACCACGCCTCCATCCTTCGCGTAGTGCACCACCGAGGGCAGCAGCAGCGTGTCCCCCTCATCTACCGGCAGACACCGGGGCTTGCCCTGAATCACCGATGCCACCAGCGAGTTCGTCGTGCCCAGATCGATGCCCACCGCGTGCCCCTTGGGCTTCAGCGGATCATGAATCTGCAGGTAACCGCTCTTGCTCACACCACTGCCTCCTCCTCGAACTCCTCGACCTGTTCGAGGAAGCGCGTGAAGTACCGCACCCGTCCCATCGCGTGCGATGCCTTTT
>Ga0247825_10001487_pt1 | contig 15377 bp, 11 predicted proteins | sample 13C_Vanillin_Day_FD_194413 | JGI IMG/M metagenome (GOLD analysis project Ga0247825, IMG submission 194413) | Soil microbial communities from agricultural site in Penn Yan, New York, United States - 13C_Vanillin_Day48 | ecosystem: Environmental > Terrestrial > Soil > Agricultural land | place... | reverse complement strand
CTCCAGGGCTGCATGCGGAGCTCGACAGCAGCAGCGCCAGCAGCGCCAAGCCTGGAAGCCTCATGGCAGCGTGACCTGGAGCGGCTCAGGGTAGGTCCAGTTGTCGAGCAGATCCTCCCTCCCCAGGCTGCCGCGCGAGTTCCAGCCCCAGGTGAAGATCTTCCCGTCATCGCGGATGGAGACGACGTGCGTGGCTCCCGGTGTCAGTGTGGTGAGCCCCTTGAGTAAGGAGACCGAAGTCACCGGCATGTTCGTGTCCTCCGTGTCGCCGTTGCCGAGCTGGCCGTTGAAGTTCTGGCCCCACGAGACGAGCGTGCCATCCACCCGCCGGGCATAGCTCATGTTGGCGTTGGCGAAGACAGCGCGCGCGTCCGTCAGCCCCTTGACCTTGACAGGTGTGGCGCTCCGCTCGTCCGGGAGGAGCTCGCCGTAACCGAGCTGGCCGCTGGCATCCAATCCCCACGAGGAGACGGTTCCGTCCGAGTGCAAGGCGAGCACGTGATCCCTGCCTGTGGCGATGTCTGTCACCCCTGTCAGGCCGGGCACCTGCACGGGGGTGGGATGGGCGGCGGCATCCTGGGTGCCCTGGCCGAGGTTGCCGTACGTGTTGCGCCCCCAGACCCAGACCGTGCCATCACGCTGGAGCGCCACCGAGTGCATGGAGCCGCCTGCCACCTTCACGACGTCCGACAACCCCACCACCGTGACAGCGTAGTCCCGGAGGCTCTCGGACGAGCCATCGCCGAGCTGACCGGTGGAGTTATCTCCGAAGGCGCGCACCGTGCCATCCTCCATCAACACCAGGCCATGGCGGTAGCCCACCGCGATGGCCACGGCGCCGCTCAGGCCCGGAACGCGCGTGGGGCTCGAGCGCGGGCTGAGATCTGGCGTGTGGGAGGAGCCCGGCTCAGGCGCACCTCCCACGCCGAGCTGTCCTTGAGCATTCTCTCCCCAGCTCCACACGGTGCCGTCCGTCTTCAGCGCCATGGAGCTGTTCTGGTTGAGAGCCATGGCTGCGACACCCTCGAAGGCAGGGACTTTCAGCGGCTGCTTCTGGTCCGTCGTCACCGCGGCACCGAGGCCGAGCTGCCCCCGGTTGTTCCTGCCCCAGGTGTAGAGGGAGCCGTCCCGGATCACTCCGCTGTGCAGCCCGCCGCCACCGCTCTGGCTTCCGAACAGGAAGGAGACGATCTCCTCGGTGGTGTTGCCAGCAGTGTCCTTGGCGCGCAGCACCAACGCGTTGGCGCCGGCTTGGGGAGTCACCTCGAAGGCGAAGGCGCCCTGCGCATCCAGCGCCGCCACGTCCATCGCTTGCGGCGCCTGGCCATTGAGCTCCCAGGAGAGGGACGCCAGCTGCCGGTCATCCGTGGCCATCCCCTCGACGCGCACGCGCCGCACGGTGACGCTCTGCCCCGTCGCGGGCGTCTGGACGTGGACCTGCGGCGCCTGCGTGTCTGGAGGCAGCCGCCGCGTCAGACGCATCACCGCTGTCCCCACGCCTCCGTTGCCATCCACCGCCCGCATCCGCAGCAGGTTCTCGCCCATGGAGAGGGGAGCGGTGAAGGAGAAGTGCTGCTCCACAGCACCCGGTTCGAACTCCAAGGCCTGCGGCTCTCCATCCTGGAGCTGCCAGGTGAGCTCCTCCAGGCCTCCTCCCGCCCGTAGTCTTCCAGACACTGTCGCGGACTCGATCTCGAGCACAGAGGGGGAGCCTGGCGAGAGAAAAAGGAAGAGGGGCGCGATAGGGATGGAGTCGCCCGAGGAAGAGCGCTCAGCGGACGGATTGTAGCTGATTTGACTTTGATAATGAATATCACTATCGACGCGCTCCCGTCAGCCGGTGAGACACCCGATCATTCACCCACCCGCTGCGCCTCGATGGCTTAGCGGCACATCGGCTGGCTCGAGCTCCCCGCGCTGGCGGCCAGGGTGCGGAGGAACTCGGCCGCTTGAGGCTCGCGGCCGCTCTCCCAGAGCGAGGCCTCCGCCCAGCACTGGACCCAGGGAAGTCCCCAGTCCTCAGGGAGCGTGCTGCACTGGGCTCGACGTGCGGCTCCGCGCGCGATGCTCTCCTGCTGCACCGCAGCGAAGACATGCGGCGCCACCTGCTGGGTGAAGGCATCGGCGTAGGTTCGCGCTGAAGGAACCACCAGCGGATCCGGGCTGAGCCCGCCAGGGCTGAAGCCTACGTGCTCCTGATCCTCGAAGCGCAGCTCGCCCGTCTGCAGTGGGGAGGGAGTGGAGCCTGGGCTGCTCGACTTGACCATGAAGCGGTAGGGCACCGCCCAGTTGTGAGTTATCACGGAGTACGCGAAGGTGTCGTACACATCCTCGGCCAGCGCCTCTGGTGTGATGCTCAGGCTGCTCCGCGCCTTCTTGTGCTCACGGGTCGCGGCCTCGAGGTTGTCGGCAGCCTCCTTTGCCTCGTCGCAGGGCGACTTCCTGTTCGGCTCGCAACCGACGCAGGAGGCCTCGTGCGTGCGCTTGGACTGCTGGCACTCCTCGTCCTTGTCCTTCTTCAGCGACTTCGCGGTCGCCAGAGCGCTCTCGGCATTATGGAAGCGCTCCAGGGCGGGCGCGTACTCCGGATTGGGGACATACCGCGTGCCGCTGACGTAGGTCAGGCTGCGGCCTTCCCGCCAGACTCTCTCCACTGGGCGCTCGATGGTTGCGCTCACATAGATCTCGAGCGGCTCAGGCTGGCCTGGCACCGCGCTGTGCGCCGCACATCGAGCTGCGGGAGCTACGTTCGCGGAGACGCTCTCGCAGAGGGAGGAGAGCTGCTCGGCGATCCGAGGCGGAATCGAACCGCCGACGCGGACAGCCAGGGGGATGGCGCTCTGGGAGAGGAAGCCCTGGCGGGACTGGGAGACCCTCGAGTTCGTGTCCGTGCCGGGCGCGAGGCACTGGGCCGCGGACCACAGCACGCTGGAGGCGCCCTCGGAGCCCGGCCCCTGTGCGGTGGCCGCGAGCTCCGCGAAGCGCGAGGCGAGTTGGCTCGCATGGCCGGCGACGAGCGCCTGGTAGCTCGGGACTGGGAGCTGTGCGCTCCGGGACAAGAGGCAGGTGAGCCCGGCTGTCGCCGTGCTCAGCGCGCCATCCGCCTTCCATTGGGAGCAGCGCTCTGCGTGGAGCTGGCTGGCTTTCTCGAGCAGCGCGTTGAGCTCAGGGTGGTCGGGAATCAGATCCCGGGCAGCGAGGAGGGGAGGGAGGCACTGATCCAGATCGCCCGCCTCACACGCTGGGCGTGCGGTGGTGACGGCCTCGTCCGTCGCCTTCTGCGCGAAGACGGCGGCGCGGCCACAGGCCTTCTCGTCTCCGGGAGAGGCGGCACACGCCGAGCGGTAGGCGATGGCCGCGCTCATGAAGTCACCGCGAATGGCTGCCTCTTGGGCGCGGGACATGGCCTCACGGTAGGCGGTGTTGCAGCCGCTCAACACCAGGAGTGCCAGGAGCGAGGAGACGATCGAAGAAGAGAGGTGGCGACGCATGCGAGGGAGAGGGGCTGCGGGTCTGGAAGCAGAGAGGGTTTCTGGATCAGTTTATCCAGACGGGGCTCACCGGTCCGGCCAGGTGAAGTGCAGGGCCTCGCCGTATCTCCACTCCCCCTCCCATTGAGGGGTGCTGGAGAGGGCCTGAAGGAAGCTGGCCCGGGTCGATAGCGTGCCGTCGCCCTCTTGGAAGAAGCAGCCTATCTGGAGACGGCCCCCCTCGATGCCGTGAGCCCCACACAGGTCCATGGTCCCGTCGTCGTTGAAGTCGGTGAAGCGCAGGGGCTCGCCGTACTGCATGCGGTTGGTCCATCCCCTGCTGCCCGTGAATTCCTGCTGGAAGGAGGGTGCGTCCGGGAAGCTTCCGCCGCGGTTGCGGAAGAAGCAGTACACCTCGAGCGCACCCACGGCGTTGCCGAATGCACCGCACACGTCCACCCGCTCGTCGCCATTGAAGTCGGTGAAGTGCAGGGCCTCGCCGTACTGCCAGCGGTCCACCAGCCCTGTCTTGCCGGCGAGGGTCTGCTCGAAGGAGATCGAGTCCTCGAAGCCGTTCGCGTTGCGCAGCACGCAGAGCACCTCGAGCTCGCCCGCAGCGTTGCCTCGCGCGGCACACAGATCCATGCGCCCGTCGTCGTTGAAGTCGGTGAAGTGCAGAGCCTCGCCATACTGCCAGTCGCCTGTCCAGCCCGTGAGCGCAGTGACTGTCTGGGAGAAGGAGGGGGCATCCAGGAAGCGGCCGTCGTCGAAGTTGTAGCAGGCCACGTCGACATGGCCTTCGGCGTTGCCCCTGGCGCTGCAGAGATCGGTGCGCCCGTCGCCATTGAAGTCGGTGAAGTGCAGGGCCTCACCATACTGCCAGCGATCCACCAGGCCTGAAGTGCCAGCGATGACCTGGGAGAAGGCGATGGCGTCCGTATAGAGCTGGTCGGCGTAGCGGTCGAAGCATGAGACGAGCAGCCGCCCCTCGGAGTCTCCGTGGGCGGCGCAGAGCTGCGGCAGCTCGGGAGAGCCACACGCTGTCACCGCTGCCAGCAACGCCACGCCAGTGCGTAACCTCAATCCAAAGCTTCCTTGCATGCCCCGAGAATATGTCACCAGAGCATTCTGGTCAGCCTCGCTTGTTCTCCTGAGGCGCGGAGTGGGATGATGCTGGGCCTGCCGTCCCACGGAACGATTTCCGAGCGGCCTCGAAAGATGAGATCCGAACACTTCCTGCGAGGCACATTGCAGCGGCGCGCGAGTGCTCTCGCGCTGGCGATGACCATCTGTCCGGCGACCGCGCTTGCTAGTAACTCCGATGGGGTCGCGGAGCTCATCGAACTCGCGGGGTTTGTCCTCCTCTCGCCGGTGTACGTGCTGATTGCCGTCGCACTCTTCTTGGGCTGGTTCGTGGAGAAACGACGGGCCGCGGTCGCCTCGCTCTGGGCCCTCGGATCGCTCGGTGTTCCTGCGCTCGTCGTGTCACTCTGGGTGCTGAAGGCGACGCTCCCCTATTCTGAGTCCACACTCGCGGCTCTTCATGTGGGGGCTGTCTCTGCGGTGATGGGGCTGGTCATCGCGGGCGCCTGGTCGTTCTTCCTGCTCATCCGCACCGCCAGCTCCGGCGTCAGCCAGGAGAAGAAGACCTGACGGGCCTGGCAGCGCAGCGCTCGAGAAGGCTTATCGCTCGTGAGAATGAGGCAGCGCCAGCAACCTGGACATCCAGGGCGCCCGGGCTCTGGGATCGATCGTCTTCTGCTCTCGCGCCGAGTCATGCCATTGTCCTGGCTACGACATCCGCGAGACCTCGCGGAGCGCTCGGAGGGGACATGCTCGACGCCGCGCGATGGTGTGCTGGATTGGGACTCCTGCTGCCTTGGATGGTGCTCGCTCAGGGCACGCCAGCGCCAGCACCCATGCCAGGAACTCGGATGTGCCCGTGTCCGGAGGATGCCCCTGGCTCCGCCCAGACGCCAGCGCCCGGCGCAGCGCCCTCGGTGACAACGCCCTTCATCGAGCCCGTGCTCGGCGCCAACGCCATCACCCTCGGCTGGGAACCCAGCTTTGCCTTCCCCTCCACCAGCCAGTTCTCTCCCAGCGTCCGGATCGGTGTGCTGAGACCCAACCTCTTCGCCGACCTGCGCCTGGGCTTCTCCACCGCCATCGCCCCTTTCAATGACTTCTCGGGGCTCACCTCTCTCTCTCTCGACGCCGAGGTGGGTACGTGCCCCTATAGCCTCGGTGACAACCGCGTCTGCGGCTCCGCGGGCCTGGGCGGTGGCCTGCTCCTGGGAAACCAGTCCGGCCTCGGCGACGGCTACCTCATCCCCACCACCTCCCTCACGCTCGGCGTGGGCCTCAAGCGCTATCTGGATCCGGACTTCGCCATTGGCGTGGAGGGCGGGGCGCGCACCCAGCTCGGCTTCTTCCCAGATGGCTATACCGACGTCTCCACCAGCCTGTACCTCGCCTTCACCGGCACCTGGCTCGAGCCCTGGGGTTGGACCCTCACGACCCGGACACGCGAGAACGTGCAGGCGCCCGTGGCCGCCGCTCCTCCGCCGGAGAAGGAACCCCACCTCACTCCCGGCGGCGCTCCCTCCTACGGCACCAGCTACAGGGCCTGTCACGTCTATGTCACTGACGGCTGGTTCTCACCCACCCAGGCCGTCTGGCAGGACGATCCCAGCTTTGAGGACCGGCCTCGCAAGCAGCTCACTCGCAGGACAGGCTCCGAAGTCATCTACGACGCCGAGCTCTGGATGGTGAAGGACAAGCCCACGCTGCTGTTCGGCGTGCACCACTACCGCCTCGACGGTCAGCAGGTCACCGTCGACAGCCGCGACGTCATCGTCCTCCGGGGCATGAGCAACTGCACCGTCCCTGTCCCCGTGAAGATGAAGTTCACCCTGCAGAACGCCGCCGGCTCCAAGCCCATCTACACCAGCCACACCGTCGCCCAGGTGCCCCTGGATGGCGCTCCCGCCCCCGAGTACTCGCCCTGGGAGGCCAAGCTCTCCGTGCGCGATGGCCTCCCTCCCGACCAACCCTTCACCTTCGACATCGCCACCAACCACCAGATCATCGCCGAGCTGATTCGTGAGACCGGCGCGCCCACCGGGTTGCGGATGACCGTCGTCACCGATCCCGTACCCACTCAAGGGCCGGTGGTGCATTTCGTGCCCGTGTTCCTCAGCCCGCCCAATCAGGCGATCGACGACGAGGGACTCGTGCTGCTCACCGAGGCCATCATCCGCGACTCCGCCAGGTTCATCCCGGACCTCTTCCCCCTCAAGCCCGGAGGTCTCCCCACCGAACAGAAGGTGATGCGCAACTTCGTCGACAAGGACATCGGCGCCAAGTGGATCCAGTTCCGCCGTCGCGACGCGCTCGTGGCCGCGTTGAATGACTCGCTGGCCGCCTCCGCCTTCCTCGATGGCGCGGGCCGCGTCGTCGCGGTGTTGCCCGTGGGTGACTATGAGGCTGCCTTTGGCACTGACTCGGCGGCCCTGACGGTGGGCACGAGCGTGACGGCGGCTCCCAGGCCCTCGCAGGGGGGGACGCGGCAAGCGCGCACGCTGTCCTGGAAGGTGATCCTCACCACCTCCGTCGCCGAGTGGACCACCGTGGGCCATGAGCTGGTCCACAGCCTCCCCGAGGGCTGGTCCTCCAAGGGGATGGAGGCCGAGTGCGGGCGCAGCTACCACAACAAGAAGGATCCCGTCGCCAATGGCGAGCGCATCACCCGCGGTGGCGCCCCCTCCGAGCGCGAGCGCAAGGCAGGCCTCCTGGCCCTCATGGGCCCTGCGACGGGTAACCCCGACGATGTCTGGATCACCCAGTGCACCTATGCCCATCTGCTGCAACAGCTCGCGGGCGCGCCGCCCGATCCTCCCGTGCTGCTGGTGCGCGCCTTCCTGACCAAGGACGGAGGCAAGGTGAAGGGCGAGCTGCAGCCCCTCTACGAGCTGATGGGCTACGCCGACGTCGCGGCGGGCAAGGGCGGCGGCCCGTACGCTGTCATCCTGCGCGACGCCAAGGGTGCCGAGCTGGGCCGCTACCCGCTGTCGCCCCAGTGGAACGACATCGAGACCGGGGAACCGCGCTCGATCGTCTCCCTCGTCTTCCGGGTGCCCGCCTTGCCGGAGCCGGCCGTGGTGGAGCTGGTGGGGCCCGGCGGCGTGCTGGACCGCAAGCAGATGAGCGCCCGGCCCCCCACGCTGCAGATCCTCACGCCCGCGGAGGGCGAGCGCGCGAAGGTGGAGAACAAGCGCGTGCGTGTCACCTGGAAGGCCGAGGGTGAACAGGGCCGGCCGCTGCTGTACTCGGTCCTCTATTCCTCCGATGGGGGCGAGCACTTCCAGACCCAGGTCTTCGAGCTGGAGTCGACCGCATTCGACGTGACGATCGATCCCAGCGCGAAGGATCATCGGGTGAAGGTAGTGGTCACTGACGGCACTCGCAGCAGCGAGGCCGTCATCCCCCTGCGCCCGTAGGGAACGTTCCTTCCCTCATTTGTTCCGAGAGTGACATGGTGGTTGCCCGCTCGCCCGTGAAGCTTGCGACGGAGCGCGCGTTCGGCGAGCTCCGGGCGGGCAAGAGCCTGCAAGAACCTCCGGCTTTGCGTAGGTTCACCCTCCGTACAGAATGGTTCCCGGACGCCCATTGTCCTACCCGTCGTCCTAAATGCGGAGGAGCGATGCGGCGTTCGAGGCTTGTCTCGGTTGCGGTTCTCTTTGTGTGTGCTTGTGGCGCCAATGGCTTGGCGAGCGGATCAGCGCTGGAGTCAGACAGCGCGCCGACCGGCACACCGGCTTCTGTCCCTGGCACCTTGATGGCGGCGGAATCCGGAATGATGCCGACGACGCCGGACGGCTGGCGGGCGTTCTCGCCGCGACCCGAATCCGCCGCCGTGACGAGCATCGAGCCGGGTCCCGACGGGTACGTCCTCAAGGCTGCAGCGGTGAGCTTCGATCGGACGTTGCAGGCGCCAGCGGGCACCACGGGGGCCGACGTCGAGCTGGTCCTGCAATGGGCTGCGGACGGGCGCGTCGCGTTCGACAAGTTGAACCTCGTGCCCGCTGAGGCTCCTGCTGCTCGGAAGGTACGTGTCGCGGCGGTGCATTACCGGCCGTCGGGGAGCCGGAGCGGTCTGGAATCGGTGCAGAAGGCGGTCGCGTACGCGGGCCAGGTGGCGAGCACGGATCACCCCGACGTCTTCGTGCTCGGTGAATTGCTCAACATCATCGGCGCGCCTGGGCCGTTCGAGAGCAAGGCGGAGCCGATCCCTGGGCCGAGCACCGAGACCGTCGCCGCGGTCGCACGCGCGCAGCAGGTCAACATCGTGTTCGGGATGCTCGAGAAGGAGGGCTCGCAGCTCTTCAACACTGCGGTGCTCATCGATCGCAGTGGGAACATCGTCGGCAAGCATCGCAAGGTCCAGCTGCCGTTGTCGGATGCGGCGATCGGCATCACGCCTGGCAGCGCGGTCGCGGTCTTCGACGCCGAGCTCCTCCTCGTTCCCATCTGGGGCGGGAAGACGACGCTGTTGCATGCGCGGGCCATCGAGAACGGGCTCCATCTGGCGGCAGCCGGGTACGACTACGCGAGCGAGATCGTGAATCCTCTCGGGAAAGTCCTGTCCACAGTGGTCGTCGACGGCGCGCCCCATGCAGCGATTGCCGATATCGAACTCTCGCAGCGCTTCCGCGAGGACTACCTCGGAAATTGGCGCGACATCTCCGCCAAGGAGCGGCGGACGGCCCCTTATCAGTATCGGATGCCTTGAATGTACAAGGAGCCTGTCGCTGGCATGAGAATCCTGATCTCTGGTGCGGGAATCGCGGGGCCGACGCTCGCCTACTGGCTGGCCCATGCTGGCTTCGAGCCCACGCTGATCGAGCGCGCTCCGCGGCTCCGGACTGGCGGATACGTCATCGACTTCTGGGGGCTCGGTTATGACATCGCCGAACGCATGGGCTTGATGCCCGAGCTCCAGCGCAAGGGCTATTGGGTCAAGGACATCCGGTTCGTCGACACGCGCGGCCGGAGGATCACGGGATTCTCGGGCGATGTCTTCGGGCGTCTCACCCTTGAGCGCTACATGAGTCTTCCCCGCGGCGAGCTTGCTTCGACGATCTTCGGAGCGCTCCCGAAGAGCGTTGACACGCTGTTCGGCGACGAGATTGTCTCGCTGACGCAGACAGCAGGATCCGTTCGCGTGAGCTTGGCGCATGGCGGTGAACGGGAGTTCGACCTCGTGATTGGAGGGGACGGACTCCACTCCAAGGTGCGTGAGCAGGTCTTCGGCCCGCAGGAGCGCTTCGAGAAATACCTGGGCTACCAGGTGGCGGCATTCGAAGTCACTGGCTACCGGCCGAGGGATGAGGAGACCTATGTCCTCTACACCCTGGTCGGTCAGCAGGTCGCGCGCTTCGCGATGCGCGACGACCGCACGATGTTCCTCTTCGTCTTCAAGGACAGCTCCCCCACAGCGGGCTGCAGAGGGGATCTCCTGTCCCAGAAGAAGCTGCTGCGCGAGCGCTTTGGGGAGAGCGGCTGGGAGTGCCCGCAGATCCTCGATGCGATGGACTCACTTCCGGAGATCTACTTCGATCGTGTGAGCCAGATCCGGATGGAGCGCTGGTCCGAAGGCCGTGTCGCGCTGGTTGGCGACGCCGCCTTCTGCGTCTCGCTGTTGGCCGGGCAGGGCTCGGCGCTCGCGATGACAGCGGCGTATGTCCTGGCGGGAGAGTTGAAGCGCGCGGGTGGGGACTATCGCACGGCCTTCACCCGATATCAGGAGGTCCTCGGACCCTTCATCGCGAAGAAGCAAGCCGCCGCGGAGAGGTTCGCTGGCTCGTTCGCCCCCGCTTCTCGGTTCAGCTTGTTCCTGCGCAATCAGGTCGTGCGGCTGCTCTCGATCCCGTTCGTCGCGGATCGCGCCCTCGGGCGCGACCTTCGCGACACGATCGAGCTACCGGATTACGGAGCGTAAGGCTCGCACTTCGGCTCAAGGCAGCGGGTTGTTCAGAGGCGGCGGCAATCGCCTCACTCTCCAGCGACAGACAGCGCTCGACGCGTATGTGATGACTTGCGGCCGGAGCGTCACATCGAGGTGCGGCCCTCTCTCTTGAACCAATTGACACATGCACCTGAGCACAGGTGCTCCAAGGGAGAGATCACATGGCACGGCCTATGACGAGAGACACGGAAGACCCCCGCCTGGACAAGGAGCCGGAGCGTCCGGCCAGTATCAGTGGCCCCATCGGAGAGCGCTGGCGGGCGCTGGGTGGGGCGGCCTGGGGCCAGCCAACCGACAATCCCAAGAGCACGGGAGACGGTCGCGGGCGCTGGGCCCAGTTCATGGCGCGGGATGGAACCCTGCGCTCCATCATCTGGAGCTCGCAGACTGGCGCATGGGTGATCCTTGGAGTGATGAACGACGCGTGGCGCCGCCTGAAGGGCGAGCGCGGCCTCCTCGGCTACCCGACCAGCGACCAGCTGCCCACGCACGATGGCGTGGGCAGCTATCAGACGTTCGAGCGCGGGATCCTCGTCTGGCACCCGGAGACTGGCGTGCACGAGGTCCACGGCGACATCCTCACCCGGTACGGCCAGCTCGGTGGGTCGCGCTACGGCTACCCGACCACGGATGAGACCGCCACTCCAGACGGCCGCGGCCGGTTCAATCACTTCCGGGAGATGCCCAGCCGCGCCGACAAGAGCATCTACTGGACCCAGCAGACCGGCGCGCATGAGGTCTACGGACTGATCCGATCCCGCTGGGCCGAGATCAAGTGGGAGCGAGGCCACCTCGGGTACCCCACCACTGGCGAGCAGCCCTGGGCCGGCGCTCCGGGCGGGCGCGTGCAGTCCTTCACCGGTGGGCGCATCTTCTACACGCCGAAGGATGGCGCGTATGCGGACCCGATGCAGTGGCTGCACCTCATCCGCGAGGGCGGCTTCAAGGGCCAGATCGAGCTGACCGCGCATGCCGACGGCCGGGTCCAGCTCCGTGGCTATGTGCGCAGCTCGGCGGCCGTTGGCTACGAGTACCTGGTCCAGTCGATGTTGCAGGCCGACAACCAGATGGCCGTGGCCTTCACCCATGAGGGCAAGGTGACCAGCACGCACGGGTCCGACGAGAAGGACGCGCTGTTCGGTGACGTGAACAGCCCGGTCGTCAGGGCTCGGTTCCCGGCGTTCCAGCGGGGCAAGCTCGTCGTGACCGAGAATCACCGCAACCGGTTCACTGGCGCGATCGGCGACGTGCTCGAGTCCCTGATCAAGTGGACCGCCGGTGAGCTCGTGATCACCCCGGGCACCGGCCTGATCCTGGTCACTGCGACCTCGGTGGTATCGCTGGCCACGAGCGGCAGCCTGATCCCCGGGGCGCGAGTCATCGACGGCACCCTGTGGCTGGCCGGCCCGTCTGGAACGCTGTTCGCCCTCGCCGCCGACGGCCTGACCCGGCTGGCCACGAAGGAGCAAACGCTCAGTCAGGCGGACTACGACTTCGCGAACCAGGTCTTCAGGGGCAGCCTGCCGCCGCGCGAGAAGATTGTTGTCAGCAACAGCATCGGTGCCGGCGGGAGGCCCTTCACCTACCCCCGCTTTGATGGGAAGATCGTGCTCAACCTCGGCGACCACTACACCCACCCGCGCGGCTACACGACGTCGAAGCGGCCGGTGCCCGGGCAGCTCCTCATCCACGAGCTGGTGCACGTCTGGCAGTACCACAACAACGCCGCCGCGATCAGCTACGTCGGTGATGCGCTCTGGGCCAGGGTCCGCGAGGACTACGATCCGGGCAAGGTCCTCAGCGAGCCGTGGGACTCGTTTGGCCTGGAGGAGCAGGCGACCATCGTCGACAAGTGGTTCGAGCGGCACCACCTGAACCTGGACGGGCCCGCCGCGCTGAAGGACCAGGCGTTCCGCTTCATCCGCGACAACATCCGCACCGGCCGGAACTGACCCGGGCCGCACTTCGGCCAAGGAGGATTGAACGGAGGCGGCGGGAGCGGTGCGAAACCTCTATTCGTAGCGGAGCTGAGCTTGCTACCACTTCACCCCGGAGACCGTGTCCGGGTTGCTCCGCGCCCCGGGAGCCGACGACTTCAGGTAGCACACCGCCGCGTTCGGCTTGTGCACCCCCTTCTTCACCAGGGTGAAGGCCCTGCACGCCGGGGTCCTCGCGCAGTAGAGGGAGCAGAGCGCGGCGTCGTTCTCCGGAATGTCAATGCCGGGCGGGATGTCCGCGCCCGGGCGGTCCATGCCTGCCTCCAACGGCCCCATGGCCGCCTGGATCTTCAGGCCCGAGAGGGTCTGGGTATTCGCCACGGGGAAGGGAGCCCCGGTCTTCAGGTAGCACACCGCTGCGTTCGGCTTGTGCACCCCCTTCTTCACCAGGGTGAAGGACTGGCAGTTCGTGTTGCTGGCGCACAAGGCCTGGCAGCGCTGCGGGTCATCGTCGGGGAGGTCGATGCCGGGCTGGATGTCCATGCCAGGACGGTCGATGTTGGACTCCACGGGCGACATGACTGAGAGGGTCTTCACGCCCGAGGTGCAGCAGCTCCGCGCGACGGGGGGCGCCACGTTGACCTTGAGCACACAGCGCGACTCGGTCTGCACGAAGGTGAACGCCGCACACGCGCCAGTGCTCGCGCAGCGCTCCCGGCAGGCCTCGGCGCTCGCCACGTTGGGGATGCTCGAGAGATCGGCGCCCGGGCGATCCGTGTTCTGCTCCAGCGCCATGGGGCCAGACACCGGCTGCCCCCAGGAGGGCGTTGGGTTCTTCACTCCGGAGACGCAGCAATCACTGGGCTTGGGGTACTGCGGCGTCCACTTCAGGTAGCAGCGGGCCACTGGACTGCTCGCGCTGCGCTTCAGGAAGGTGAAGGCCGCGCAGCGCGAGTCACTTGCGCACCGCGCGCGGCAGATCTCCGGATCGTTCTCCGGCACATCCACGCCGAGGAGGTCTCCACCGGGCCGCTCCACCCCCTGTTCCAGGGAGACCGTGGGGCCTGGCACGCCGGCATCGGGGGGAGACGGAGTGCCAGCATCCGGCGGGGGAGCCGGAGGAGGAGGCCGCGGCGTCCTGACGATCCCCGAGAGGCAGCAGGGGTTCGGCTGGGTGGCGGGAATCGAGGACTTGAGCGCGCACCGGGCCTCACCCGCCGGATTGAACTCAGGGCGGATATAGGTGAAGGAGGCGCAGTCCGGCATGTTGGAGCACAGGGTGCGGCAAGCCACCGGATCCTTGTTGGGGATGAGCGCGTTCAAGAGGTCCCCGCCAGGCATATCCGTGTTGTTCGTCATCCCCGGGGGGATCCAGTTGGGATCCCTCTCGCCCGAGGTGCTACGGGAGTCGGCCTGTCGGCCTTGAACGGCGGACAGGAGCACGCACGTGTCGGGGCCACTGGTCGCGCGCCGGTACGAGTAGCCGACGCACCTGGGACTCTGGCCCAAGCAATAATCGCGGCAGCCCTCCACCGATCCCAGCGTGGTCGAGGTGAAGAAAGAAGTCCCGGTACGGTTCACCCCCGGCTCCATGGACATGAAACCGGACTGAGCGTGCGCACCGAGAGAGCAGCAGAGCGCGAGGAGGCAGAGGAGACGCGACATGGGGAGCATCCGAGCTGGGGGGCCGTGAGAGCGCTGTGGCTGGAGGATGGATATCTCACTTTGGCGCTCGTGTCCGTCTCAGGCACTCAACGGCGCTTGCGCCGGTCTCCCACCACCCGGGCCGGAGCTCCCGCGACGATGGCCCACGGGGGCACATCTCGCGTGACGACCGCGCTCATGGCCACCACGGAGTGATCTCCCAGGGTGACTCCATCAGTGACTCCCGCGTTGGCGCCAATCCACACGTCCGCGCCCACGCGGATGCCTCGCGACGTCACAGGCTGCTCGCGGATGGGCCGCTCCGGATCGAGGCCGTGGTTGAAGGCATAGAGCGTGGCGCCCGTCGCGATGCGCGTCCCATCTCCAATGTGGATGCCTGAAGCCCCCCCATCCAGGCTGGCGCGCGCGTTGATGCTCACCTCCCGCCCCAACACCACCGGCCCGTGGACGAAGGCGTCCGCCGCGATGCTCGAGCCCGGCCCGATGACGATGGTGCGTCCAGGCTCGGCGAACAGGCGCGCCTCGGGAGCCACGAAGCAACCCTCCGCGATCTCCACCGTCTCCAGCTCCATGAAGCGCGCCTGCACCTCGCGCTGCCACTCCTCGGCCCCTTCCGGTGGCGTGGCTTCAGCGAGAAGTACAGCCACGGCATCCAGGAGAGCCTCAGCTTGTGCTGCTCCCGGCGGCGGGCGTCGAGGTCATCCACAGGGCCGTGACTTACTCCCCCAAGGCTCGCCGCGCCAGAAGGCGCGTGGCCTACTTCGCGGCCACCTTGATGGGGATCTCGATGCTGAACTCGGGCTTGTTGGAGTTGGCGGGGAACTTCACGCCGCGCATCACGCCCTTCAGGCACTGCTCCAGGCCCGCGGGGACGGTGCTCGGCGAGGAGATCCGGCTGGCGCTCGCCTTGCCACTGTTGGCGATGGTGATCTGGAGCACCACCACGCGCTTCTCGGGGAGCTCCGCGACGAACGGCTTGAGGCAAGCGAGGACCTTGCTCGACTGCTTCTTCATCTCACGGTCCACGTCGATGGGGGTGAGCTCGCGCGCTCGGGGCTGTTTGGGCGTCACCACCGGTGGCGGCTTGGGTTCCTCCGTTGGCTGCGCCGGTGGGGTCTCGGGTTGCTGCGCCACGGGCTGAGGTGTTGGAGCGGGAGCGGGAGCGGGCGGGGCCGCGGGCGCCAGCCTGGATGGGGGGGCTTCAGGCATCCACATTGGAGATGGGACGCGCATCGCGACGGGCGCCACGCTCTATGCCTTCAACCACGGCCTCGATCC
>Ga0247825_10001486_pt1 | contig 15377 bp, 12 predicted proteins | sample 13C_Vanillin_Day_FD_194413 | JGI IMG/M metagenome (GOLD analysis project Ga0247825, IMG submission 194413) | Soil microbial communities from agricultural site in Penn Yan, New York, United States - 13C_Vanillin_Day48 | ecosystem: Environmental > Terrestrial > Soil > Agricultural land | place... | reverse complement strand
CTTGTGCGACGAGGGCGAGGCTTATGCCGAGGCTTTGCGCAAGGCCGGCGTTGCCGTCACCCGCGAGCGGTTCGAGGGACAGGTCCATGGTTTCGTCACGATGGGGCGCATCATAGCTGACGCCGGGCGGGCGGTTACCATGGGTGCCGCGGCGCTCAGCCAGGCGTTTTCCCGATCTTGAGGGCTGCCGTTGTTCTCGGCACGACGCCAACTCGGTAAGCAGCAACCAGGGTAAATGCTGGGCGCCACAGTGAGACAGCAAAGCCGCTTCCGTTCCGTTATTTGCGGTCGCACGCAGGGTGCTTTCCTGTTAGCTTGCCAGGCTGGGAATCAAGGATCGGCACCAATTCTGCCCGTCACGAGGTGACATGCGCGCTCGCTATCCTGTGCTCCTCGTAAGTGCGGCACTCTTCGCCTGGTGTGCGCCGGGAGACAGGATATCGGCGGCTGCCGGCGTCGGCGATGCATCCGCAACGAGCGGCGATGCGAGGTCCCTGCTCGGCAGCTACCTCGCCGGTCGCGTCGCGCGCGGCCAGAACGATACCGAGGCGGCCGCCGGCTACTACCGGCAGGCTCTCGGGCTCGATCCCGGCAACGACGTGCTGGTCGAGCAGTCCTTCCTGATGGAGTTGGTCGAGGGCAACTGGCCGCGTGCCGAGGAGCTGGCGCGCGAGCTTGTGAAGGCGCAGCCCACCCACCGCACCGCTCAGGCGTTCATGGGCCTCATTGAGTTCAAGGCGCAGCGCTACGCCGCCGCCGAGGGGCACTTCAAGGCCGCCAACGCCAATCCCATCGGCGAGCTGACAAGCACGCTGGCGCTCGCCTGGCTGTACCAGGCGCAGGGCAAGACGCAGGAGGCGCTCGCCTTCCTCGACTCGCCCAAGCAGCCGGACTGGGCGCAGTACTACTTGCGCTATCACCGGGCGCTGCTGAGCGATCAGGCGGGGCGCACCTCGGAGGCGCGCGCCGCCTATGAGCGCATCCCCAAGAATGATCAGCGCACACTGCGCATCACGCTCGCCTACGCCCGTTCCGCCGGTCATGTCGGGGATCAGAAGCTGGCGCTGAGCCTCCTCAAGGCGCACTTCGAGCGCACCAAGAACGACGGGCATCCCTCGGCGCGCGCCCTGCAGGAGCAGATCGAGGCCAGCGAGCGTACCTCGCTCCTGATCTCGACACCCAACGAGGGCATGGCGGAGGCCTTCTACGGTCTCGGCGAGGCGCTCACGGGCGAAGGTGGCGTCGGCCCGGGCGCGGTCTATCTGCAGTTCTCGCTCTACCTTGAGCCCAAGTCGGCGTTTGCGCTCGCGGCGCTTGCCAGCGCCTATGAGACGACCAAGCGCTACGAGTCGGCGATCGCGGCCTACGACCGCATCCCCAAGGGGACGCCGCTGGAGTCGAGCATCGAGATCCGCAAGGCCCTCAACCTCAACCAGCTCGAGCGCATCGACGAGGCGCAAAAGGTTCTGGACGACATCACCCGGCAGTATCCCAACGACATCCGTCCGCTCGACGCGCTGGGCAGCATCATGCGCGGGCACAAGCGCTTTGCGGAGGCCGTCGACTACTACACGCGCGCCATCGCCCTGATCGACAAGCCCGAGCAGAAGCACTGGTCCTACTACTACTCGCGCGGCACCTCCTACGAGCGGCTGAAGAAATGGCCGCTGGCGGAGGCCGATCTGCAGCGCGCGCTCGAGCTCGGCGGCGAGCAGGCCGTGGTGCTCAACTATCTCGGCTACTCCTGGATCGACCAGAACAAGAACCTCAAGCAGGGGCTGTCCCTGATCGAGAAGGCCGTGCGCCAGAAGCCCGACGACGGCTACATCGTCGACAGCCTGGGCTGGGCGTATTATCGGCTCGGCAACTACAAGGAGGCGGTGAAGCACCTGGAGCGCGCGGTGGAGCTGCGGCCCGAGGACCCGGTGCTGAACGATCACCTGGGCGATGCCTACTGGCGCGTTGGGCGCGAGCGCGAGGCGCGGTTCCAGTGGGACCAGGCGCTCACCTTGAAGCCCGAGCCGGAAGACATCGACAAGATCAAGAAGAAGCTCGCCAAGGGCCTGCCTTCCGCCACCCAGGCGCGCAACGTCAAGCGCACCAAGGAAGTGCAGAAGCGGCCCGAGAAGGGCAAGAAGAGCAGCGGTGTGACGCAGCCGAGCTTTCCGCAGTTCAACAACTAGGCGCGCTGCCGAGGCTGTGTCTCGAGACGGCTGCTCGCGGCGCATCTGACCGACTGGCGCGAGCCCCGTGACGTCTATCCGCGAGATCGCCCGCGCCAAGGTCAACCTGACATTGCGCGTGCTCGGCCGTCGCCCCGACGGCTACCACGAGATCGAGAGCCTGGTCGCCTTCGCCGACGCCGGCGACCGGGTGACGCTCACGCCGCGGCCCCACTGCCGGGTCAGGATCGGCGGGCCGTTCGCCCGCGACATCGTCGGCGCGAACCTGCTGGCGCGGACGCTGGACGTTCTCTCCGCCCTCGATGCGGGCCTGACGCTCGGCACCGTCGAGCTCGAGAAGAACCTCCCCGTCGCCGCCGGGCTCGGAGGCGGCTCCGCCGATGCGGCGGCACTGCTGCGCGCCGTGCGCCAGGCCAATCCCGATCGTGCCGACGCCGTTGCCTGGCACGAGGTCGCAGCCCGGCTCGGCGCCGACGTGCCCGTGTGCCTTGCCGGCGTGCCCGCTGTGATGCGGGGCATCGGCGAGATGGTGGAGCCGCTAGAGGGATCGCCTGCGCTGCCGGCTATGCCGGCCGTGCTCGTCAATCCGGGCCGGCCGCTGGCGACGCCCGAGGTTTTTCGCGCCCTGGCGGCGGCTCCCTTGGGCGCCGACGAGCGGGCACCCCTGGCGGTGAGCGTGCCGCTCGATGCTGGCGGCCTGGCTGCCCTGATGCGCGAGCGCGGCAACGACCTCGAGGGACCGGCGACCGCGCTGCTCCCTGCCATCGCCGACATCAAGGCGGCGTTGTCCTCGCAGGCGGGATGCCTCGTTGCCGCCATGTCCGGCAGCGGCCCGACCTGCTTCGGCCTGTTCGCCGACACGGCCGCCGCCGCGCGCGCGACTGCGACCTTGGCGCACTACGATCCGCGCTGGTGGGTCGTCGAGACGCGGCTCGGCGCGTGAAGCCTGGCGAAGAGGATGGGTAACCGGCGCCTTGCTCGTCGCAAGGTCAGTCCCGCGCAAGCTTTCGGCTTCACCGTTCGGCGGCAATTCGGCCGGATCGGCAGCGATGAACCGGAAGCAACGGCGGGCCGCGCAAAGGACTGGCCGCTCGGGCTGGCAGGCCGGCGGCGATCCTCGGCTGGCCGCTGCGCTTGCGGTCGCGGTGGAGCATCTGCAGGCCGGCAGGTTGTCGGAAGCCAGGACCGCGCACGAGCGCATCCTGGCGGTCGATCCGCGGCATGCCCCGAGCCTGCATCACCTCGGCCTGATCGAGCACAAGTCGGGCAACAGCGAAACCGCCGCCGCCCTCATCCGCCGATGCCTGGCGATACGGCCGGACTATCCCGACGCGCTGGTGAACCTCAGCGCCGTCTTGGGCGAACTCGGCAAGTTCGAGGAAGCGCTCGCCGCCTGCGAGAAGGCGATCACTTTGGCCCCCCGGCACGCGAGGGCCCACTTCAGCCTGGGCAATCTTCTCAAGCGCAAGGGCCGCTATTCCGAGGCGGCGCGCGCCTACACCACGTCCATCGAGCTCGAGCCCGCGCACGCCGCGGCGCACGTCAATCTGGCCGTTGTGCTCGCGGCGGGAGATCGGCTGGAAGATGCCCTTGCCGCCTGCCACCAGGCCGAGGCGCATGCTGCCCTGGCGCAGGTCCTGCAGCGGCAGGGCAAGCTTGGGGATTCGCTCGCAGCCTACGAATGCGCGCTGGCGCTCAATCCGGGCCTGGTGACGATCCATACTGAGCTCGGCAACGTCCTGCGGCTGCAGCGTCGCTTCGAGGAGGCGATCGCCGCGCACCAGCGCACCCTCAGCCAGAAGCCCGACTGCGCCGAGGCCCACTGCAACCTCGGTCTCACGCTGCAGAATCTCGGGCGGCACGCCGAGGCGGTCGCGGCCTATCGCGAGGCACTGCACCTAAAGCCCGACTACGTCGAGGCGCACTGCAGTCTGGGCGTCCTGCTCGGGACCCTCGGCAAGAGCGCGGAGGCCATCGCCGAGATCGAGAAGGCGATCGCGCTCGATCCCAAGCTCGCGCTGGCTCACTACTGCCTGGGCGCCACGCTCAAGGATGCCGGCCGGATGCAAGAGGCGCTCGGCGCCTACCGGCAGGCTCTCGCCTGCGACCCCAGCCTGACGGGGGCCCGTTTCGAGCTGTGCGACCTGCGCCGCCACATCTGCGACTGGCGCGGCCTGGATGCGGAGGAGGCGAGTTGCCTGGAAGCGGTGCGGGCAGGCGATGTCAGGGTGTCGCCGTTTCCGACGCTGGCGATGCCCGCCACGACGCCGGCCGACCAGCTCGCGCACGCCCGCGTGTGGGCGCGCGGCGCGGACGTGGCAGGCGGAAGGGGCTTCGGCCACTACGCGGCGGGTCTCGGCAGGGACGGGCACGGCCGCGTGCGCATCGGCTATCTCTCCTCTGACTACTGCCGCCACGCCACGGCGGCCCTCATCACCGAGCTGATCGAGCGGCACGATCGCGAGCGCTTCGAGGTTGTCGGCTATTGCTTCAGCCCCAACGACGGCAGCGATGCGCGCCAGCGCCTCGTCGCCGCGTTCGACCGGCTCGTCGACATCCGCCATCTCTCGCACTGGGATGCCGCCCGGCAGATCCACGACGACCGCATCGACGTGCTCGTCGATCTCAAGGGCTACACACGCGGCGCCAGGACCGAGATCCTCTCCTATCGGCCGGCGCCGGTGCAGGTGAGCTTCCTCGGCTATCCCGGCAGCATGGGCGCGCAGTTCATCGACTACGTCATCGCCGACCCGTTCGTGGCCCCGTTCGACCGTCAGGCCGACTACGACGAGAGGATCGTCCATCTGCCCGACAGCTATCAGCCGAACGATCGGCGCAGGCAGATCGCCGATCGCGTGCCTACACGCGCCGAGTGCGGCCTGCCCGAGCAGGGCTTCGTGTTCTGCGCCTTCAACAACACCTTCAAGATCACCCAGGACGTGTTCGCCGTCTGGATGCGGCTCCTCGCGCAAATACCCGGCAGCGTGCTGTGGCTCTACGAGGCCAACGGCCAGTGCAAGGCCAACCTGCAGGGCGAGGCTGCCAGGCATGGCGTCGATCCCGGCCGGCTCGTATTCGCTCCCAAGCTCAGGATGGCGGAGCACCTCGCCCGCTACCGCGTGGCCGACCTGTTCCTCGACACCCTGCCCTACAACGCTCACACGACGGCGAGCGACGCGCTCTGGGCCGGGCTGCCGGTCATCACCTGCGCCGGGGAGACCTTCGCCGCCCGCGTGGCCGGCAGCCTGCTCCACGCCATCGGGCTGCCGGAGCTCGTCACGCACACGCTTTCCGACTACGAGGCGCTCGCGCTCCGTCTCGCGCGCGATCCTGCGGCGCTCGCAGCGCTGCGCGACAGGCTCGAGCGCAACCGGCTCACGACGCCGCTGTTCGACACCGAGCGCTACACGCGCAACATGGAGGCCGCCTACATGCACATGGTCCGGCACCGCGCCAGCGGGCAGCAGCCGCAAGCGTTCGCCGTCGCGGACCTGGCCAGGGGCGACGCGGCGCATTGCGCGCTCGCAAAGGCCGACCTCAGCCCCGGACGGATCGCCTATGCGGCCTGCCCGCTGTGCGGCTCGGCGGACATCCCCTTCCACATCGAGGCCGACACGACACGGCACGCCCTCTACAAGCCGGCCATGCCCAAGACCATGAAGTGGCGGAGCTGCTCGGGCTGCAACCATGTCTTCACCGAGGGCTACTACACCGAGGAGATGCTGGGCATCGTCTTCTCCGACACCCAGGCCAACCAGCGCGTCGGCCACGACCTCGAAGGCCAGCGCAAGGTCTCCGCCCGCATTGTCGAGCGGGTTGCTGGCCGCGCCGGGATCGGCGACTGGCTCGACGTCGGCTTCGGCAATGCCGCGCTGCTGTTCACAGCCACCGAATGGGGGTTCACGCCGGTCGGCGTCGATCTGCGCAAGGACAACGTCGAGACCCTGCGCAAGCTCGGCATGGAAGCCCACTGCGTGCCGATCGAGGACATGGAGGGCGGGGCTGGCCGCTACAGCGTCATCAGCATGGCGGACGTGCTGGAGCACATGCCATATCCCAAAGCCGGGCTGAAAGCCGCACACCGTCTCCTGCGCCCGGGCGGCGTCCTGTTCGTGTCGATGCCGAACATGGACAGCATGGTGTGGCGCGCACTCGATGCATCGGGCAGCAACCCCTATTGGGGGGAAATCGAGCACTACCACAACTTCACCCGGCAGCGGCTCTACGCGCTGCTCGACGAGCACGGCTTCTCGCCCGTGCACTACGACATCAGCGAGCGCTACCGCTGCTGCATGGAGGTGATCGCCGAGAAAAGGTGACGCCGCCTCAGCTGGCGCGGCTGATGCAGAAGCCGATGACGTCGGCGAGCGCGCTGACGTGGATGTCCTTGCGGAAGATGGCGAGCGCGTCGCGGGCGATGGCGCCGTAGTGGCCGGCCCGCTCGAGCGTCGCCTCGATGGCATCGTGCTTCTTCATGAGCGAAATGGCGTGCTCGAGGTCGCCGTCCTCGATCTTGCCCTCGCTCAGCGTGCGCTTCCAGAACGCGCGCTCGACGTCGTTGCCGCGGCGGAAGCACAGGATGACGGGTAGCGTGATCTTGCCCTCGCGGAAATCGTCGCCGACCGACTTGCCGAGATTGCTGCTGTCGCCGGAGTAGTCGAGCGCATCGTCGACGAGCTGGAAGGCAACACCCAGGTTGCGGCCGTAGGACTTGAGCGCGGCCTGCTCCTCCGCGGGCCGGTTGCAGATCGCGGCGCCGACCTCGGTGGCGGCCGAGAACAGCGCGGCCGTCTTGGCGTTGATGATAGCGAGGTAGTCGTCCTCTGTCGTGGCCGTGTTCTTGGCGGCGGCGAGCTGCATCACCTCGCCCTCGGCGATCACGGCGGCGGCGGTCGAGAGGATCTTGAGCGCGCCGAGCGAGCCCACCTCCACCATCATGCGGAACGCCTGGCCGAGCAGGAAGTCGCCGACCAGCACGCTCGCCTGGTTGCCCCACACCAGTCGAGCCGACGCCTTGCCGCGCCGGTAGTCGCTCTCGTCGACCACGTCATCGTGCAGCAGGGTTGCGGTATGCATGAACTCGACGGCGGCGGCGAGGCGCACATGGCCGTCGCCGCGATAGCCGCACAGCTTGGCGGAGGCAATGGTCAGCATGGGCCGCAGCCGCTTGCCGCCCGAGGCGATGAGATGATGCGCGAGCTCGGGGATCAGCTCCACGTCGGAGACCGCCTTGTCGAGGATGATGCGGTTGACGGCCTGCATGTCCTCGGCAACGATCTCGAGCAGAGGCTTGAGGCTCTCCGCCGGGTCTCTGGCCTCCTCGAATGGGACGACAACGCCCAAGGTATGCTATCCCCTGCTGGACTTTTCGTTGATCCGGTATACCCGGCCGGCACAAGGGGCCGTCAAGCCCTTCCGGGGCATGAGCGGCTGTTCGCCGCCGCCTGTCTGGCCTTCACGGGCGGCCCAATCTCATCGGAACGCTGAAGATGCGTGAGGTCCTGCGCAGCAACGATGCAGTCCTGATCGGCTTTGCCCAGTCGCTGCTGCGGGACCGCGGCATCGGCTGCTTCGTCGCGGACCAGTACATCAGCGTGGTGGAGGGGTCCATCGGGGCGTTCCCGCGCCGGCTGCTGGTCGGCGAGGCGGACCTTGCCGCGGCGAGGGGTGCCCTCGACGAGGCCGGCCTCGGGCAATGGCTCGTCGGCGGCGGAGAGGCGCACGCGTGACCGGGCGGACTGCCGAGCGATCCCTTACCGACGATGCGTTCCTCGGCGGCGCGTTGCAGATACTCCAGCCGAAGGAGGGCTACCGCGCCGGCGTCGATGCCGTGCTGCTGGCGGCGGCAGCCCCGGTCATGGACGGGCGCGGGCAGCGCATTCTCGATGTGGGGGCCGGTGTCGGTGTCGTGGGCCTGGCCGTGGCGCGCCGGGTGGCGGACGCCTCGGTGCTGCTGGTGGAACGCGAGGCCAAGCTCGCCGAGATCGCCCGCAGCAACATCGAGCGCAACGGCCTTGCCACGCGCGTGTGCGTGGTGGTGGCCGACGTATCGCGCCGGCTCGAGGACCTGCCCGAGCTCGAGGCCGAGGCCGGCAGCTTCGATCACGTGCTCGCCAACCCGCCCTACAACGCGGAGGGCGCCGGCACGGTCTCGGTCGATGCGCTCAAGGCCGCGGCCAACTTCATGCCGGGCGCCACGCTCGCCCGCTGGGCCCGGTTCATGGCCGCCATGGCCAGGCCCGGCGGCACGGCCACCATCATCCATCGTGCCGATGCGCTGGGCGAGGTCCTTACGGCCCTGGCCGGCCGGTTCGGCGGAACCGTCGCCTTCCCGCTCTATCCGAGGGCCGGCAAGTCGGCGATCCGCGTGCTCGTGCAGGGCATCAAGGGCAGCAGCGCGCCGCTCGAGCTGCGGCCCGGGCTCGTCCTGCATGGGGAGGGCAACAAGTTCGTCGCCGAGGCCGAGGCGATCCTGCGCCATGGCGCCGCGTTGAGGCTCGCGGAAACGGAGCGGAAAGGCTCGCGCCGAAACCCTGCGCGCGGGGCTTGAGTTTAGCCCACCGGCGGCTATCGTGAGCCGCTCTATCGGCAAGCCGTTAGGGCACAAGGATATCCCGATGCTGTTCTTCGACCGCAGCCCCGTCGTGCCCGTGCTGCGCCTCTCCGGACCCATCGGCATGGCGACGCCGCTGCGTCCAGGCCTCGCGCTCGCCTCGCTGGCCGGGCCGCTCGAGAAGGCGTTCAGCCTCTCCAAGCTGCCGACCGTGGCGGTCTCCATCAACTCGCCGGGCGGCTCGCCGGTGCAGTCGCACCTGATCTTCAGCCGCATCCGCCAGCTCGCCGCCGAGAAGCAGAAGCGCGTCTACGTGTTCTGCGAGGACGTCGCGGCGTCAGGCGGCTACTTTCTGGCGCTCGCGGGCGATGAGATCTATGCCGACCCATCCTCGATCGTCGGCTCCATCGGCGTGATTTCGGCGGGCTTCGGCCTCGACAGGCTCATCGACCGCTTCGGCATCGAGCGGCGCGTCCATGCTTCGGGCAAGGACAAGGGCGCGCTCGATCCCTTCCAGCCGGAGCGGCGCGAGGATGTGGTACGGTTAAAGGACCTGCAGCGGCACGTGCACGACGTCTTCATCGGCATCGTCAAGCAGCGGCGCGGCGCCAAGCTGAGGGGGCCGGAGGAGGAGATGTTCTCGGGGTCCTACTGGTCGGCTGCCCGCGCCGTCGAATACGGGCTGATCGACGGCATCGCCGACCTGCGCAGCAAGATGCAGGCCCTGCACGGACCCAAGGTGCGGCTGCGCGCCGTGCCGCTGGGGGGTGGCGGCCTGCTGTCCCGGTTCCGGCGCCTCCCGGGCTTTCAAATGGCCGTGAACGACGGAGTCGTGTTCACCCCGTCGTTGGCGGATGACCTAGTATCGGCAATCGAGGCGCGGGCGCTTTGGTCGCGTTTCGGCCTCTAAGGCGGGCTAGTGTTCCCCTGCTGCACATGTCAGCGGGGCTTCTATAGAAGGGTGTCATGCCGCAGGTGATCGCCTTGGCGCTGCTGGGAGCCGGCCTCTACGCCGGCTATCGCTGGGTGACGCGCGCGACGCGGGAAATTGCCGACCAGATGCAGCGTACCGACGAAGCGCTGCGCCAGGAGGCCAACGCCGGCCGCATCGAGAAGAACCTCGGCGCGCTGGAGTACGATCCCGTCGCCGGCGTCTACCGCCCCGTGCGCCGCGACTGAGCTTTCCGCTTGGGATGAGCGCGCGGCTTGCTGCTGCGCTTCCGTTGACTAGCGCGCTCTACCGGCTCCGCGAGGAGCTTGTCCAAACCAGCCCAAGCAATGGCCGATTGAGTTATGCCCTCTGCCGCTGCGGCAGCTTTGAGACGCTGGTTCTGCTCAGGAGTCATGCAGACATTTACCCTGACCATCTTGGGCATGTGCGGCACCCGTTCCGACGTTCGAGTATAATGATGACCTATTCGTCATTTTGCGTATAGTGCGCGCCGCAACCCCCGACCGCGCGCGACCCATGCAGAAGAAAGCCGCCAAGCCGGCCGCATCGAAGGAGGCCAAGGGCATGCCCGCCCTGCGGCCCACCGAATCGTTCCAGGACCTGATCCTGTCGCTGCAGCAGTTCTGGGGCGAGCAGGGCTGCGTGATCCTGCAGCCCTACGACATGGAGGTGGGCGCCGGCACCTTCCATCCGGCCACCACGCTGCGCGCGCTCGGCCCAAAGCCCTGGAACGCGGCCTACGTGCAGCCCTCGCGCAGGCCCAAGGATGGGCGCTACGGCGAGAACCCCAACCGGATGCAGCATTACTACCAGTTCCAGGTGATCATGAAGCCGTCGCCGGCGGACTTCCAGGACCTGTACCTGGAGAGCCTGGCGCGCATCGGCATCGACCCAATGCGCCACGACATCCGCTTCGTGGAGGACGACTGGGAGAGCCCCACCTTGGGTGCCTGGGGGCTCGGCTGGGAGGTGTGGTGCGACGGCATGGAGGTGTCTCAGTTCACCTACTTCCAGCAGGTCGGCGGCTACGACTGCAATCCGGTGTCGGGCGAGATCACCTACGGGCTCGAGCGTCTTGCCATGTACGTCCAGGGCGTGGACCGTGTGTTCGACCTAAACTTCAACGGCCGCACGGACGCGAAGAAGCTCACCTACGGCGACGTGTTCCTGCAGGCCGAGCAGGAGTACTCGCGCTTCAACTTCGAGCACGCAGACACCGACCTGCTGCTCGCCCACTTCCGCGATGCAGAGAAGGAGTGCAAGGCGTTGCTCTCTAAAGGTGCGCCTTCCGACTCCCCTGCGGGGAGCCGGCCGGAAGGCGCGGGGCCGAAAGGCGCAAGACATAAACTCGCGCTGCCCGCCTACGACCAGTGCATCAAGGCCTCCCACATCTTCAACCTGCTGGACGCCCGCGGGGTGATCTCGGTCACCGAGCGGCAGAGCTACATCCTGCGCGTGCGCGATCTCGCCAAGGCCTGCTGCGCCGCCTGGCTCGCAACCGAAGGGGGCGGGGCGTGAGCACGCTGTCATCCCGGGCTTCATGCCCGGGATCCACCTATCGGATCGCTCCGGCGCCTGCTGAGGGCTGGATCCCGGGGACAAGCCCCGGGATGACGATTGCGGCGGGGGTGACTGCACATGCCTGAGCTGCTGCTGGAGCTGTTCTCGGAGGAGATACCGGCGCGCATGCAGGGCCGCGCGGCGGAGGATTTGCGCCGGCTCGTCGTCGACGGGCTGAAGGCGCAGGGGCTCGAGGTGGGCGAGGCCAAGGCGTTCGCGACGCCGCGGCGGCTGGCGCTGGTGGTGGAGGGCGTGCCGGCGAAGTCGCCCGACATCTCCGAGGAGCGCAAGGGGCCGCGCGTCAACGCGCCGGAGCAGGCGATCGCGGGCTTCCTCAAGTCGGCGGGGCTCGCCTCGATCGGCGAGGCGCAAGTGGTGGCCGACCCCAAGAAGGGCGACTTCTACGTCGCCAGGATCGAAAGACCGGGCCGCGCGGCCAAGGAGATCGTCGCCGAGATGGTGCCGGAGGTCGTGGCCAAGTTTCCGTGGCCGAAGGCGATGCGCTGGGGCTCGGGGCGCACGACGTGGGTGCGGCCGCTGCATTCGATCGTCTGCCTGCTCGACGGCAGGATCGTGCCGTTCGAGATCGCGGGGCTCTCGAGCGGCAACGTCACGCGCGGGCATCGCTTCCACGGCAACGAGCCGTTCAAGGTGTCGGGCGCGGCCGACTACGCCAAGGGCCTCGGCGCGCACAGGGTGATGCTCGACGCCGCCGAGCGCAGCGGCCTGATCGCGGAGGAGGCGCGGGCGCTCGCCAAGAAGCACAAGCTGGCGCTGGTCGAGGACGAGGCGCTGCTGGCCGAGAACGCCGGGCTCACGGAGTGGCCGCTGGTGCTGATGGGCCATTTCGACGAGGCGTTCCTGGATGTGCCGGCGGAATGCCTGATGACGGCGATGAAGCAGCACCAGAAGTGCTTCTCGCTACGCGAGCCGCGGACGAAGAAACTCGCCAACCGCTTCCTGCTGGTCTCCAACCTGCACGCGGAGGACGGCGGCAAGGAGATCGTGGCCGGCAACGAGAAGGTGATCGCGGCGCGGCTCTCGGACGCCAAGTTCTTCTGGGAGCAGGACCTCGAGAAGCCGCTCGACGAGATGGCTAGCGCGCTCGCCGGCATCACGTTCCACGAGAAGCTCGGCACGCAGAAGGAGCGGGTGGAGCGGATCGCGGAGCTCAGCTTCCAGATCGCGGGCTCGGTCGACGCGGTGCCGGAGGACGCGCGGCGCGCGGCGCAGCTCGCCAAGGCCGACCTGGTGTCGGGGATGGTGGGCGAGTTCCCGGAGCTGCAGGGGCTGATGGGGCGCTACTACGCCGAGCGGGTCGGCACGAAGCCGGAGATCGCGCGCGCCATCGAGCTGCACTACAAGCCCAAGGGACCGACCGACACGGTGCCGCGGGTGGAGGAGGGCGACGCGGTGGCCGTGGCCGTCGCGCTCGCCGACAAGCTCGACACGCTGGTGGGCTTCTGGGCGATCGGCGAGAAGCCGACGGGGTCTGGCGATCCCTATCAGCTGCGGCGCGCGGCGCTGGGCGTGATCCGGATTGTGCTGGAGAATGATTTGCGGGTCGATCTGTGGAAAGTCTCGACCATTGCGCGAGCCGCCTACAAGGACAAGCTGCCTGGGCCAGCTCTCGGCCAACCCGCACCAAACGAGCCGGTGATAGATACAGTCAGGCGAGCCAATCAGGCACTCTACGGGGAATTGCTCTCCTTCTTTGCCGATCGACTGAAAGTTCATCTTCGTGAGAAGGGAGCTCGGCACGATCTTATTGACGCCGTCTTTTCATTGCCCGGCCAACATGATCTCGCGCTGATCGTGAAGCGCGTGGAGGCGCTGGGCGAGTTCCTGAAGACGGACGACGGCGCGGTGCTGCTGGCCGGCGTCAAGCGCGCGACCAACATCCTCCGCGACGAGGAGAGGAAGGACAAGAAGAGTCACGTCGGCGCCGCCGATCCCGCGCTGCTGCGCGAGCCGCAGGAAATGGCGCTCTACGAGGCGATCCAGAAGGTGAAGAAGGACACGGTCGCCGCCATCAACGTCGAGAACTTCGCCGGCGCCATGCGGGCGCTGGCCGAGCTGCGCGCGCCGGTCGACGCGTTCTTCGACAAGGTGACGGTGAACGCGCCCGACGCCGCGCTGCGTGCCAACCGCCTCGCGCTGCTGTCCGAGATCCGCGCCGCCACCCTCAACGTCGCCGACTTCTCCAAGATCGCTGGTTGATGTCATCTCGGGCCTTGTGCCCGGGATCCATCTTGCCGCTTGCTCGGGCGCCTGCCGGTGGCTGGATCCCGGTGACAAGCACCGGGATGACCTTACTCAATGCGGCCGTGGCAGTGCTTGAAGCGCTTGCCGGAGCCGCAATGGCAGGGGTCGTTGCGGCGCAGCGTGGCGGCGGGCGCAGACGCGGGCGAAGCCGAAGGGGGCGTCGAGACCTGGATCGGCTGCGCAGGCTGCAGAGGCGGAGACGGTGCGGCCGCCAGCTCCGGCTGGCGCAGGACAAGCTGATCGGCGAGCGATGGCACCTCGGTGCGGGCCGAGAGGCGATCGGGAAGCGTGGCGGCGGCGCGCTCGCACAGTCCCCTGAGCCAGCGTGCCTGCTCGGGGCCTTCCTCGCAGTAGGCCAGCAGGCGCTCGAGCTCGGGTGCAATCTCCGAGCCCGCGATCAGCATGCCGAGCCCGGCGCTGTGCTGGAAGTCGATATGGCGGTATCGCCCCTTGAGCTCCCCCCAGAGCTTCCAGACGCCGAAGTCGGCCTGGCGCACCTCCGTGTCGTGGAACAGCACGATGCCGCGGGGCGACAGCTTCGGCAGCCAGGTGCGGAAGTCCCGCGACACCGCCTCGTAGGTGTGAAAGCCGTCGATGTGCAGCAGGTCGATGCTGCCGTCGGCGAGGCGCGGCAGCGCGTCCTCGAAGCTCGCGCGAATGAGCTCCGCGTTCGGATAGTGCGCCGCGACGAACGCGCTCAAGGGGAGAAACACCGGATCGCCGTCGAAGAAGCCCGCATGCGCGTCGCCTCGCCAGGTGTCGACGCCGAAGCAGCGCGTCCCCGTGTCGAATATCTTCGCCGCCTCGCAGGCCGCCAGGAAGCTCGCGCCCAGCCACACGCCGAGCTCGACGAACGTGCGCGGCTTCGCCATCCGGATCAGGAGCGCCAGAAAGGGTATGTGCCCCGACCAGGCCGAGTCCGGCAGGCACGGAGGCAGCTGATAGAGCGGCCCCACCCAATCCCACAAGTCCGCCGGCCTGTGCCTGCTCTCCATGTCGGTCTGCAATCCCCTCCAGCCGAGCCGAGCCCGGCGCCGCGGCCCGTTTCCGTGGGCCATGACGCTTGGCTGGCTCGTGATGACGGCCCATGATACTGAAGCCAGCCGGAGGCCGTCGAGCACGTCGGCGACTTTTTCAGAGGCTCGATCGGCGCGTCGCCGCGACACGTGCGATGTCCATTCCGGCGACAGGGGCCCCGTGCGGGCCTTCGAGGACAGCCTCATCGAACCAGCGAGGAATTGATCCGTGAGCACGCCGCAGCCGCCCGAGAATGTGATCGATGGCCTGTTCGCAACCGTGGAGAAGGACGGCCGCGTGCGCTTCGACATGGCGCGCCGGAAGAAGTCGATCGCCCACGTGACGCTGCCCGCCGCCGAGGCCGCCGAGATCGCGGCGCAAGCGCTGGGCGGGGCCTACGACGCCTTCGATCAGGCCATGCTCGGCCTGGTGCCGCAGGGCGAGCGCAAGGCGAGCTATCCGTTCGTGCGCATCACCGGCCTGGGGCTGGGCCCGTGTCCGCTCGAGGACCACACGTGTCTCGTCGTGCGGGTCGGGGCCACCGAGATCGGGTTTGCCTTTCCGAAGGACAAGCTCAAGGAATTCGGCGAATGGCTGGCGACGGCCGAGCTGCCGGGGTGAGGGGTTGAGGCGTCGGCGGTATGGGGTCAGACCCTAAAGCCGTGACGGTGGTTCTGGAGAGCGCGCGCTCCTAGGGTCTGACCCCATGGCTCGCCCTTGATCTCGATCAATCGCTGCCGTGGAAGGCGTCGCCATACTTCGCGTGCGTCCCGAATCCGGGGAGGAAGCGCGCCGCATGCCGAAGACCGCAGCAAGACACATGGCGCCGCCGGCGGCGCCATGTGTC
>Ga0247825_10001485_pt1 | contig 15378 bp, 16 predicted proteins | sample 13C_Vanillin_Day_FD_194413 | JGI IMG/M metagenome (GOLD analysis project Ga0247825, IMG submission 194413) | Soil microbial communities from agricultural site in Penn Yan, New York, United States - 13C_Vanillin_Day48 | ecosystem: Environmental > Terrestrial > Soil > Agricultural land | place... | reverse complement strand
CCACGCCCGCTCCCCCTGAGAAGAAGCCGCAGCAGGGGGGCGCGCAGAGGCCCGAGGGGACGGTAGAGCCGAAGACCGCGGTGCCGGAGACGGGCAAGTCCTCGGAGGAGCTCCAGCAGCTCTATGCGGACCCCTCGAAGACGGACGTGGGCCCCGAGGTGCGGAAGAACACCGAGGTGGCGCCCAAGGACGCTGCCGCTCAGGGCGGACTGCCGCAGGAGGACATCGCGAAGGTGGTGGAGAAGACCCAGGGCGCCTTCCAGGGCTGCGTGGAGGCGGAGCTGCGCAAGAACCCGAAGTTCAAGGGCGGCAAGGTGATGCTGGTGGCCACCGTGGGCACCTCGGGCATCGTGAAGAGCACCAAGCTGGACCGCAGGGAGCTGGATGCCTCGCCCGTGGGTGACTGCATCAAGCGCAGCGCCAAGCGCATGGTCTTCCCCGCCTTCAAGACAGACGATGGGGCCAACGAGCTGGATCTGGAGATCCCCCTGGTCCTCACCAAGGGAGAGGGGTAAGCAGGAGCGCATGTACCTGGGACGGGTTCTCGGCACGGTGGTGTGCGAGCGGAAGTACGAGGGGCTCGAGGGCAAGCGCCTGCTCGTGGTCCAGCCATTGGATCACCAGCGCGAGCCCATGGGCAGCCCCGAGGTGGCTGTGGACACGGTGTCCGCGGGGCCGGGCGAGCTGGTGTACCTGGTGGGCAGCCGTGAGGCGGCGCTCGCGCTGGATCCCTGGTTCGTGCCGGTGGACGCCGCCATCGTCGGCATCGTGGACTCGGTGGACGTATGAACCTGTGCAAGGTGCTGGGCACCATCACCTCCACCGTCAAGCACCCGGCCTTCGCAGGCCGGAAGCTGATGGTGGTGCAGCCGCTGGATGAGAAGCAGCAGCCAGCGGGCAAGAGCTTCATCGCGGTGGATCACACCTCCTCGGCGGGGCCGGGGGACGTGGTGCTGGTGATGCGCGAGGGCAATGGGGTGCGGCAGATCCTCGGGGACAAGATGCTGCCCATCCGCTCGCTGATCGTCGGTGTGGTGGACGAGGTGGAGGCGTGAGCGAGGGCTTCGTGCCGCTGCCGAAGCTGCGGGCGGAGGTGGTGAGCACGTCCCGCCGCCTGCACGAGAACGGCTGGGTGGCCAACCACGACGGCAACGTGTCCGTGCGGCTCAAGGGCGAGCGCTTCCTCATCACCTGCACGGCGGTGTCCAAGCGGGACGTCGACGACGCGTCGCTGCTGGTGGTGGATGCTCAGGGCAAGGTGCTGGAGGGGCGCCGCAAGCCCTTCAGCGAGTTGGAACTGCACCTGGCCATCTACCGGGCGCGCCCCGAGGCGCAGGTGGTGCTCCACGCGCACCCGCCCGTGGCCACCGCGTTCGGGCTGGTGGGGCAGGAGCTGTCGCCCATCGCGCTGCCGGAGATGGTGGTGTCGCTGGGAGAGAGGGTGCCCACGCTGCCGCGCGCGATGCCCAAGGATCCCGAGGGCGTCAAGCGCGTGGAGGCCGCCGCCGCCGAGTACGATGCCTTCCTGCTGGCCGGCAACGGCGCCTTCACGCTGGGCGAGGATCTGACGCAGGCGCTGCTGAGGATGGAGCTCGTGGAGCACTACGCGAAGATCCTCCTGGCCGCCCGATCGCTGGGCACCGTGCAGCCCTTGGCGGCGGCGGACGTGCAGAAGCTGCTCGAGGCGCGCAAGAAGGCGGGCCTGGGGCCCCGCCGCTAGTCTGCCGCGAATCCTCGCGGCATTCCGAGGGAGAGCGACACCATGGCGAAGAATTTGTACACCGGAGAGGTCCGGACCTCTGGCGAGAGCATGGCGCGCAGCACCACCGAGATTCACGCGTTCAAGATCTTCATGGATGAGCCCCCGGAGCTTGGAGGGCGGAACGGGGCGCCGAGCCCGCTGGACTTCATCCTCGCCGCGCACGCGGGCTGCTTGAACTACATGACCTTCTTCATCGCGAAGGAGCTCGGCATCCCGGTGTCCGGGACGGAGATCTCCGTGAAGGGGGTGCTCGATCCCGCCAAGTTCGCCGGCACCGATCGCAGCGTGCGCGCCGGGTACCAGTCGCTCGAGGTGATGATCCACATCAAGAGCACCGCCAGCGCGGAGCAGATCGCTCGGCTGAAGAGCGAGGTCGAGGCGCGCTGCCCGGTGAGCGACAACCTCGCGAACCCGACGCCCGTGAACATCACGATGAAGGCGCTCTAGCCTACAGATCGAAGCTGCCGGGAGGGGCCTTCTTCTTTCGCACCCGCTGCTGTGCCTGACGCACCTGCTCGCGCAGCGCCTCGGTGGCCTCGCGGTCCACTTTGCCCGTGTCGAGATCGATCACGTCCCCTTCGCGCGCCTCCGCGGGCAGCTCGGCGCGGGGCCGCGTCACCTGGCGGCCGTCGATGATGAGGACTGCCCGGTCTTCCTCGAAACGATCCACCGTGGCCTTCGGCATCGAGCTCCTCCTCACGGCTTGCAGTCGTTGGCGGGCTTCTTCTCCTTCAAGGCCTCCTCACGCGAGTTGAACGTGACGAGGTTCTCCGGAGAGATCTGTCGGACGCTGCGGCAGGTCTCCTTGTGGAAGAGCTCCCGGCGGCGGCTGGCGAAGTACTTCTGGCCTCTGGGCGCGGGCGCCTCCTTCTTCTCCGTGCGGCTCCCTCGCGCGGTAGGCGTACCCAGCGAGTCGATATCCACCACCTTGCCGATGCGCGGCGGGTTCGTGCTGTCTACCCCCTTCGCGCTCACGGTCTTCGTGGGCACCTCCTTCACGGGCTCCGGCTCGACAGCCGGAACAGGAGGCGGGCTCGGAACAACGAGCGCGGCGTCCTCCTCCTCGGTCGTGAGGACGTGCTGGATGTTGGGCGGCTCTCCTTGCGCGAGCTTCTGGGTGGTGAGCACGAACTGCGTGCCATCGCTCACCGCATGCACCTCGCCATACTGGTCGGTGCGGAAGGTGCGTGCGCGCACCGCCTGCAGCCGGGCGAGCAGGGGTGGGTCCGGCATGCCAAACGCGTTGCCCGTTCCCACGCTGACGATGGCCGCCCGCGGGTTCACCTTCTGGAGGAACTCCGCGGTGCTGGCGTAGTCCGCTCCATGCGCCCCCACCTTGAGGATCGTCGAGCCCAGCTCCACCCCTTGCTTCAGCAGCAGGGCCTCCGTCTCGGCCCGTGCGTCTCCCATGAGGAGCACGGACGTCTTCCCATAGGTCAGCCGCAGGACGATGGAGTTGGCCTCGTGCTGCGCGCGCTTGGCCACCTTGGCGTCCTCGTACTTCACCAGGGGCTTGCTGGGCGCACGCGGCCACAGGATGGTGAGCTCCACCCCTTTGCCCAGCGGCAGGCGCATCAGCTCTTGAGGCTGAGAAGGGTTGGGCGCGGGCGAGAAGATCTCCACCCCCTGAGAGCCGAGCGTGGTGAGCAGGCCGTCATAGTCGGAGGGAGTCTCCGGGAGCTGCGGCTCGAGGAGCCTGCGGGGATCGGCGATCTTCTGCACCGCCTCCAGCGCGCCATAGTGGTCGTGCGCGGGGTGGGTGAGGACCACCAGATCCAGCCGGGTGGCCAGCAGCTCTGGGAGCCGGTTGACGAGGTGGTTCACCGCGGCGGACGGCCCCACGTCCACGAGGACGGTGCGGCCCTCGGGCGAGACGATGAGCGCGGAGTCACCCTGGCCCACGTCGAGGAAGTACACATGCAGCTTTCCATCGGCCGCATTGCCGAGGAAGTTCTTCGCCGCGCTGGGGCGAGGAGGCGGAGGCGCAGCCGCGGGCTCCTTGCACGCGGTGGCGAACAGCAGGCTGAGCAGTAGCAGCAGGCGCGCTCTCATGGCTTGCAGTCCTCGGCGGGACGGCGCTCGCGCGCGGCGGCGGTGCGACTCGTGTACATCTTGCGTTCCTTCGTCTTCGCCCGCTTCAGGGTGGCGCAGCTCTCCCGGTGGAAGACGGCGCTGCCCTTGAGGCTCACGAAGACAGGCGAGGAGGGCTTCAAGGAGGCGGTGACGGTCTCACCCCCAGGAGATGGCGGAGGCGGCGTGGCGCTCGCGGACGCCGGGGAGGAAGGGCCGCTCCCGGTGGGAGGCTGTACCTCACCCGAGAAGACGCGCTGCGAGGTGTCTCCCTTCTCGGCCTGCAAGGTGACCTTCGTCCCGTCGCTCACGGCCTTGATCTCGCCGCTCTGGTCCGTGCGGAACACGCGAGCCCCCACGGCGGTGAGCCGCTCGAGGGTCTCTGGAGTGGGGTGGCCGTACTCGTTGCCCGCGCCGCAGGAGATGACGGCGGCCTTGGGCTTTACGGCCGCCAGAAAGGCCTGAGTGGAGGAGTGTTTCCCGCCGTGGTGCGCCACCTTCAGCACGGTTGAGGTGAAGTCCGTGCGGTAGCGGAGCAGGGCCGCCTCGGTGTCCGGCTCGCTGTCGCCCGTGAAGAAGAACGCCGTCCGGCCATAGGTGAGCCGGGCGACGATGGAGTTGGAGTTCGCGTCCGAGCGGGTGTTCTTCAGGAACGGCTCGTGCGGATGGCGCGGCCAGTAGATGGTGAGGAGGGCGCCCTCGCCGAGCCCCACGGTGATGAAGGACTCCGGCGCCTGCGGGTTCGGCTCGGGAGTCACCACCTGGCCCACCTCTTTGTCCACGAACTCGAGCAGGCTCTTGTAGGAGACGCTGGGGTGAGCAAAGCCGGGATCCATGAAGCGCCGGGCGCCCACCGCCAGGATGGCGTCCTTCATGCTTCCCAGGTGGTCCAGGTGCGGGTGGGTGAGGATGACCAGATCCAGCGGCGCGCGGACAAGCTGCTTGAGCCGGCGCGTCAGGATCTCCCCGGACTCCGGGGGCCCGCCGTCGATCAGCACCGTCTTGCCGGTGGGCGAGACGATGAGGGCCGCATCCCCCTGTCCCACATCGAAGAAATACACCGTGAGCGGTTTGCCCGGAGCAGGAGCCGGCGCGGGCTGCGCCCGGCCTGGAGAGGCTGCGAGAAGGACGAGGAGAAGGCTGAGCAGCCGGAACAGGGCCATTGCGGGGGAGACTCTAGCGCCTGCCACCCCCCGTGAGGCACTCGGCAAGCACTCAAGCGCCCCTGTCCGAATGCTTCCCGAGGGACCCCCTTCTGGGCTACATCCGGCGGCATGGCCCAGGCTGATGACATGAACCAGGTCGTCGACGAGATCGCCGACCGTGTCCGTCGCAGGATGCAAGCCCTCCGAGCAGGCAAGGAGCAGCCCTGCACCACCTCTCCAGGCCCCAGCGAGTCCCTGAGCAGCGCCGCCAGTGCTCAGGGGTGTGCGCCTTCGTGCGATGTATGCCCCAACGTGAGCAGCTGCGGCACGGTGAACGCGGTGAAGAGCGGGGCGGCCCGCATCTCCCCGGACGCCATCCGCACCAGCGCGGACATCGCGCCCTACATCGACCACACGCTGCTCAAGCCGGAGGCCAGCCGCGAAGAGGTCATCAAGCTGTCCGAGGAGGCGCGCAAGCACGGCTTCGCCACGGTGTGCGTGAACTCGGTGAACGTGGCGCTGGCGGCGCGGATCCTGGCGGGCTCCAAGACGGTGCCCATCGCCGTGGTGGGCTTCCCGCTGGGCGCGGCGCTGCCCAGCGCCAAGGCCTTCGAGGCGCGTGAGGCCATCCGCTGCGGCGCGAAGGAGATCGACATGGTGATCAACCTCGGCGCGCTGAAGGCTCGGGACTACGCGCTGGTGCTCAAGGACATCTCCTCGGTGGTCGAGGCCAGCCGTCCGCACCCCGTCAAGGTCATCCTGGAGACGAGCCAGCTCAACCACGAGGAGAAGATCGCCGGCTGCGTGCTCTCCAAGGCCGCGGGAGCCGCCTTCGTGAAGACGTCCACTGGCTTCAGCTCCGGGGGCGCCACCGCCGAGGACGTGGCGCTGATGCGCAAGGTGGTGGGGGACGACGTGGGGGTGAAGGCCTCGGGCGGGGTGCGCTCGGCCGAGGACGCCATGAAGATGATCCAGGCGGGCGCCAACCGCATCGGCGCCTCCGCGTCCGTGGCCATCATCACCGGTCAGAAGTCCACCGCGAAGTACTGAGCCTTTGAGCCTCGGGGGAGCGCCGTGACGGACGCCCAGCGAGAGGAGATGCGCACGCTGTTGCTCGCGCTGCACGCGGAGCTGACCGGTAAGTCGCCCGCGAAGATCGAGCCCAACCGGACGGACGACTCGAAGGTGGGCGGCGACGAGGACGAGCAGCCGCTCAACGAGATGATGCAGGCCATCGCGTCCAACCGGAACCGGAACATGGACGGCGTGCTGGCGCGCGTGGTGAAGGCGCTGGGCAAGCTGCGCAACGATCCGGACAGCTTTGGCGAGTGCGAGGACTGTGGCGACGCGCTGCCCTACGGCCGGCTCAAGGCCATGCCCTACGTGGAGTGCTGTGTGGAGTGCCAGGGCAAGAAGGACAAGCCCAAGGGCGGCCCCACGCGCAAGAAGCTCACCGACTACACCTGAACGCGTCAGCCGGGCCCCCCGCGCCGCGGGGGAGAGGAGGCGGGACATGGACATCAGCAAGCTGGGTGCGCAGGCAGAGGCGTGGCGCATGGCCGATCCGGACCCCACCACCGCCGAGGAGCTGGCGCAGGCCCTGGCCAAGGGCGACATGGTGGATGTGGCGGACCGCTTCGCGGGCAATCTGGAGTTCGGCACCGCGGGACTGCGGGGCGTGCTGGGCGCGGGGCCCAACCGGATGAACCGGGCGGTGGTGCGCCGGACCACGGCGGGGCTGGCGCGCTACCTCAAGGCCACTGTCCCCGACGCCGTCATCCGGGGCGTGGTGGTGGGCCGGGATGGGCGGCGGATGAGCGCCGAGTTCGCCGAGGACACTGCCTGTGTGCTGGCCGCCGAGGGCATCCCCGCGCACGTGTTCACCACGCTGGCCCCCACGCCGCTGACGGCGTTCGCCGCGCTGCACCTGAAGGCCGCTGCCGCGGTGATGGTCACCGCCAGCCACAACCCGCCCGAGTACAACGGCTATAAGGTCTATTGGGGCAATGGGGCGCAGATCATCCCTCCCCATGACCAGGGGATCGCCGCCGCCATCGCCAAGGTGGAGGCCGCTAACAAGGTGCCGCTGCTCACCCCCGCCGAGGCCCGCGCCAAGGGCCTGTGGAGGGACATCTCCCAGGATGTGGGGGAGGCCTACCTGAGGGCCCTCCTCGGGCTGCGGATGCACGGGCGCGGCTCGGACACGCTCTCCATCGTCTACACGGCCATGCACGGGGTGGGCGGCGTGTGGATGGAGCGGGCCATGAAGGCGGCGGACTTCCCGCGCTTCCACACGGTCGCCGAGCAGCAGCAGCCGGACGGCGCGTTCCCCACGGTGCGCTTCCCCAACCCCGAGGAGCCTGGCGCGATGGATCTCTCCACCGCCGCCGCCGAGCGCGTGAAGGCCGATCTGGTGCTCGCCAACGATCCGGACGCGGACCGGCTCGCCGTGATGGTGCGCGACGGGCAGGGTGCGCTGCGCATGCTCACCGGCAACGAGGTGGGTGTGCTGCTGGGGCACTACATGCTCACCCAGGGCACGAAGCGGGCGCGGCCCTACGTGGCCACCACCATCGTCTCCTCGGTCCAGCTCGGGCAGATCGCCCACGATCTGGGCGCCGCGTATGACGAGGTGCTGACCGGCTTCAAGTGGATCGCCAACCGAGCCCTGGAGCGCGAGCGCAGCGAGTCCGTCCAGTTCCTCTTCGGGTACGAGGAGGCGCTCGGCTACACGGTGGGCACGGTGGTGCGCGACAAGGACGGCATCAGCGCGGCGCTGGTGTTCGCGGATCTGGCGGCCTGGTGCGAGTCACGCAAGACGACGGTGCTCGGCTACCTGGAGGAGATCCAGCGCCGGCACGGCCTCTTCGTCGGGGCTCAGCGCAACTTCACCTTCAAGGGGACCCAGGGCGCGCAGACCATCTCGAAGATCATGGAGGGGTTCCGCGAGGCACCCCCCGCGCGCATCGGGGACTTCGCCGTCCAGAGCATCAAGGACTACAAGAAGCCCGGAGCCCACACGCTTCCTCCTTCGAACGTCCTCGCCTACGAGCTGGAGGGCGGTGGCCGTGTCACCCTGCGGCCCTCGGGCACCGAGCCCAAGATCAAATACTACTTCGAGCTCAAGGAGACGCTGGGCAACGGTGAGCCGGTGGCCCAGGCGCGTGGGCGCGCAGAGGGGCGGCTCCAGACGCTCATCGACTCCTTCGTGACACTCGCGCGTGACCGCGGGCAACCTGCCTGAGTCTCTCGTATATCTCTCTCCCTCACACACCGGCCGCGACTCAGCGGCCCTTACCCGAGGTTGCTTTGTGAAGCGTCTCGTCGTCCCTGGGTTCTTCCTCTGTTGGGTCCTCGCCTCCACGGCCGCGCTCGCACAGGAGGAAGGCTCCTATAGCCGTGGGCAGGGCTGGTCCCTGCTCGCGGGCGACACCGTGGGCGCCGGCCGGAACGTCCTCTCCGCCCAGATCGGCTGGCCAGGCGTCTCGCTGGGGCTGCTCCATGGCGGCACGTCGAGCTTCGACATCGGCGGCAAGTTCACCTTCAACTACGGCCAGGAGGGCCTCGTCGAGATCGTCGAGCCCGGCATCAAGTTCCAGGCCTGGGTGAAGCTGAGGCTCGTGAACACCCCGCAGGCCACCCTGGCGCTCGTCTTCCAGCCCGGGCCCTTCTTCTACTTCCATGATGGGGACACGGACGTGGGGCTGGCGCTGCCAGTGGCGCTCGTGGCCGGTATCCCCGTGGGCAGCGCCATTATGCTCAACGTGGGCCTGGACGTGCCCTTCCACGTCTACTTCGGCACCGGCGGCGGACCCGTCTTCCCCCTCCTGGCCGGCGGAGGCCTGGAGTACTTCATCAGCCGGGACCTGTCGGTGAACTTCAACGTCCGGATGGGGCCCTCCATCTTCCCGGAGGCGGGCCGCCGAGGGCGCAGCGAGGCGTACTTCACCCTCGAGGCCCTCATGGGCGTGGGCTGGCGCTTCTAGCGGCTCCTTCGAGTGGCTACCAGGACCGGACCTGCTCGGCGGGCAACTCCACGGTGAAGATGTTGCCGCCCATGGGGCGGTTCTTCACCGTGAGCTTCGCGCCCAGCGTCTCCGCGCACTCGATCGTCGCCTGCAGCGACTCCTCGACGATGATGCTGGCGCCGGTGTCCTGCACTCGGAGCCGCGGGCCGTAGTCCCCGAAGGGATCCGCCGGCTCCACGATGACCCGCAGGACGTGCTGCTTGTCCGCCGCCGCCTTCATTGCCTCGGCGGACGAGGCCACCATGTGCTCGATGACCTGCGCGAACTGGCGCCGCGGCAGATCCACCGACACCGCCTCGTCCGACAGGTGGTAGTGGATGTCCACGTTGTCCAGCCGGCCCTCGGTCAGCATCTGCGCCACCACGTCCTGGGCCAGCTCGCCCAGATCCAGCGGCAGCGTCTCGCGAAGGTACGCAGTCAGGGAATTGGCAGGGTCCTCCTGCCGCCGTGGCAGCGGCGCGCGGGGAGCCAGCGGCTCCACCGAGAGGGCCTTACGAGCGGTTTCCGTCGTCGCCGGAGTCACCAACATCGCGCCACCTCCACCGAGGGCCACCCTGAGGTGGCGGGCAGGAGAATTACCTCGCTGTATAATTTCACCTGCTAGATACGTGCCTAATTCCCTACCTCCAAATTTTCGTTCTCACCCCGAAGGAAGTTGCCAAAACTTTGAGGAATGACGCGCACTTAGTGAAGCAATTTTCTCCAGTGTCCTGAGAAAAGACAGCCCTCATCGTAAAAAAAGGGGGTCAACGGTGATTCCAAGTCATGGCTGACCCAGGTGTGGCCTGACCCTCGCCGGTGGGTTGGGCCGTCAGCGCGCTTCCTGCTCGTAGGGCGTGCCCAGGGCCGCCGGGGCGCTGCTGCGCTGGCCCTGGATGGTGAGCAGGAGCAGGGTGAGGACGTAGGGCAGGGCGAGCAGGAAGCCCTGGGGGATCACCTCGAGGATGCCGGGGGCGCTGGAGGCCAGGCCGATGCGCAGGGCATTGCCGAAGGCGAAGAAGCAGGCGGCCCCGAAGGCGCCCAGGGGTGTCCAGCGGCCGAACACCATGGCCGCCAGGGCCATGAAGCCCATGCCAGCGGGGGTGTGCTGCTCGAAGCGATCCAGCACGGCGGTGGAGAGCACCGCGCCGCCCAGGCCCGCCAGCAGCCCGCCTCCGAGCACCGCGCCCCACCGCAGCGCCGGGACGCTCAGCCCCAGCGTAGCCACCGCGTGCGGCTTCTCACCCACGGCGCGCAGCCGCAGGCCAATGGGCGTGTGGTGGAGCACCGCATGGAAGGCGAAGGGGAGCACCAGCGCCAGGTACGCGAGCCCTGGGTGGTCCGAGAGGGCGCGCAGCAGGGGCACCGCGTCGATCAGCGGCAGCTGCCAGCGAGGGAGCTGCTCGATGGGCGGGGTGCCATTGGGGCTGTAGAGCGCCTCCAGCAGGAAGGTGCCTCCGGCGAGCGCCACCAAGTTGATGGCCATGCCGGAGACGACCTGGTCCGAGCGCCAGCGGATGCTGAGGTAGCCGTGAACGGAGGCGAGCCCCGCGCCCGCCACCATCCCCACCACCACCGCCAGGGGCGTGGGCATGGAGAGGGCCGCCACCGCGGCGACGAAGGCCCCGGCGCGCATCTGCCCTTCCACGCCCACGTTCACCACGCCCGCGCGCTCGGAGAGCACGCCGCCCAAGGCTGCGAAGATGAGCGCGGGGGCCGCGTCCAGGGTGGAGAAGAGGATCGCCTCCAGGATCTCAAGCACGGGGCACCTCGGTGGAGGCAGCCTGGGCCTTGCGCCGCTTGAGCAGCGCCAGCCACACCAGGCGGCCCGCGACGAAGAGCAGCGCCAGGCCCTGGATGAGCTCCGGGAAGCTCTTGTGCACGCCCAGCAGCTGCATGCGCGTGCCACCGGCACGCAGCACGCCGAAGAAGAGCGCCGTCGCCGTCACGCCCAGCGGGTTGTTGTTGCCGATCAGGGCGATGGCGATGCCGTCGAAGCCGTAGGGCGCCCCGAGCATGCCCGGGTAGCGGAACTCGGTGCCCAGCACGAGCACCGCGCCCGCCACCCCCGCCAGCGCGCCGGACAGCGCCATGGCCTCGGCGGCGCGCTGCTTCACGGGGATGCCAGCCGAGCGGGCTGCATCGGGGCCCAGGCCAGCGGCCCGCGTCTCGAAGCCGCGCCGCGTCCGGGTCAGCCACATCCAGACGAGCAGCGCTACGGCCAGCGCGATCGGGAAGCCCAGGTTGAGCCGGGAGATGTCTCCCAGCAGCCGGGGGAGGTGCGCGGTGGCTTCGATCTCCGCGGTGCCGGACACCGAGTGGCCGCCGGTGGCCACCGCGCGCAGCGGACCCACCGAGAGCCAGTTGTCCACCAGGCTCACCGCCACCCAGTTGAGCATGATGGTGGAGATGACCTCGTGGACGCCGCGCCACAGCTTGAGGATGGCGGCGATGAGCGCCCAGGCCGCCCCTGCGAGGGCCGCGGCCAGCAGCGCCAGGGGGATGTGCACGACGGAGGGCAGGGCGAGCTGCGCCCCCACCACCGCGCCCGCCAGCGCCCCCACCACCATCTGTCCTTGCGCGCCGATGTTGAACAGGCCTGCCTTGAAGGCCACCGCCACCGACAGGCCCGTGAGGATGAGCAGGGCCGCCTTCCCCGCGGCCTCACCCAGCGGCCGTGCCAGCACCCCCGCATCGCCGGTCTCCAGGAACCGGGGCCACTGGCCCAGGCCGCCGTAGAGCATCTGCAGATAGGCCTCGCTGGCCACCGTCATGTCGCGCGTGAGCGCGATGGCGGCCCAGCACGCCACCAGGGCGAGCAGCACGGAGAGGATGGACGGTACCGCCCCGCGCCAGCGCTCACCCATGGTGCGCCTCCGCTCCCAGCATGCAGCGGCCGATCTCCCGCTCATCGAACTGCGCCCGGGTGAAGGTGCCTGTCACGCGCCCCTCGAAGAGCACATAGACGCGATCCGACATCGCCAGCACTTCCTCCAGGTCCAGCGAGACGAGCAGCACCCCCACGCCCCGGGCTCGCTCCTCGCGCAGCCGGGCATGCACCTGCGCCACCGCGCTGATGTCCAGCCCGCGCGTGGGCTGCACCACCACCAGCAGCTTGGGCTCGGAGTCCAGCTCGCGCGCCACCACCACCTTCTGCTGGTTGCCGCCCGAGAGCGCCTGGATGGGGAGCAGCGGATCCGGAGGCCGCACGTCATACCGGCCCAGCAGTGACTTCGTGCGCTCGCGCCGCCCGGTGAAGTCCAGCCACGGGCCGCGCGCGAAGGGGCGCTGTCCCTGCCGTCCCAGCGCCACGTTCTCTTCGACGCTCATGCCCTTCACCACCGCGCGCCGCAGACGGTCCTCGGGCACGTGGCTCACCCCGCGCCGCCGGGCCTCATACGGATCCAGGTGCGTCAGGGGCTTGCCCAGCAGCGTCCCACTGCCTCCCTCCAGCGGGCGCAGGCCGGTGAGCACCTCCGCCAGCTCGCGCTGCCCGTTGCCGTCCACCCCGGCGATGCCGACGATCTCGCCCGCGCGCACCTCGAGCGCCACGCCATTGAGCGCCGCGCGCCCATCCTCGCCGCGAGCCTTCATGTCCCTGGCCGTGAGGAGCACCTCGCCGGTGGAGGACTGGACGAGCTCCTCCATGGTCTGCGCCGGGCGCGTCTCGCCCACCATGAGGCTCGCCAGCGCGCTCACGCTGGTCTCCGCCGCCTTCACCTCGGCCACGAGCTTGCCGCGCCGCATGACGGCGATGCGCTCGGCCACGCTGAGCACCTCGCGCAGCTTGTGGCTGATGAAGACGACGGTGCGCCCCTGCTCCTTCAGCCCGCGCGCCACACGGAACAGATCCTCGGACTCCTGGGGCGTGAGCACGGCGGTGGGCTCGTCGAGGATGAGCACCTGCGCGCCTCGGTGAAGCGCCTTGACGATCTCCACCTTCTGCTGCGAGCCCACGGAGAGGTTGCCCACCACGGCCTTGGGATCCAGCTGGAAGCCGAAGCGCTGGCAGGTGGCGGCCACCTCGGCGTTGGCTCGCTCCAGGTCCATCCTTCCCCAGCGCTGGGGCTCGCGGCCAAGCACCACGTTCTCGGCCACGGTGAGCGTGGGCACCAGCATGAAGTGCTGGTGCACCATGCCAATCCCCCGGGCGATGGCGTCCCGGGGGCTCTTGAAGCGCATCGGCTTGCCATCCAGGACGATGTCGCCCGAGTCCGGGTGATAGAGCCCGTACAGGACGTTCATCAGGCTGGACTTGCCCGCGCCGTTCTCTCCCACCAGCGCGAGCAGCTCACCCACGCCGATGTCGAGGGACACGTCATCCAGCGCCTGGACGACGCCGAACCGCTTCTGGATGTGCCGGAGGGAGATCAGGGCGTGGTTTGGAAGGCAGTGAGCTCTTCCATGGAGGTGGGGACCTTGATCTCACCGGAGTTGATGCGCTGGCGCAGCGCCTCGACCTTCTGGATCGCCTCGGCCTTGCCCGGGAAGTCCAGGCGGACCTCGGCATAGCCTACGCCGCCCTCTTTGAGGCCCAGCGTCACGTCACCCGCGGTGAACTTCTCCTGAGCCACGTCGCGGCAGGCGTTGTAGACGGCCACGTCCACGTGCTTGAGCATCGAGGTGAGGACGACCTCGGGCGCCACGTGCGCCTGATCCGAGTCCACGCCGATGACGTAGACCGTCTTTCCGGTCGCCTTCGCCTCCTTCACGGCCTGGATGACGCCCAGGCCGTCCGCGCCCGCCGCCTGGAAGATGACGTCCGCGCCCTTCTTCACCAGGTCCTGCGCCACCTGCTTGCCGGCGGACACGTTGTCGAAGCTGCCGGTGTAGACGGCCATGAGGCCCTTCTCGGCCGCGGGGTTGGTGGTCCGCACGCCCGCGCGGTAGCCCGCCTCGAACGCCTTGATGAGCGACAGCTCCATGCCGCCCACGAAGCCCACCTTGCCCGTCTTCGACACCAGGCCCGCCAGCGCGCCCACGAGGAAGCTGCCCTCGTTCGCCTTGAAGGTGACGGTGCGCACGTTGGGCAGGGTGAACGGCTTGTTCTCCGCGTCCAGCAGCACGCTGTCCACGAGGAGGAACTTGGGGGTGGGGTTCTTCTTGGCCACGGCCTCCACGGCGGGCTCCAGCAGGAAGCCATTGCCAATGACGAGGTCCATGCTCTGGTCCACCAGGAGCTGGAGGTTGGGCTCGTAGTCCTCCGGGGCCTTGCTCTGGATCACCTGGGGCTCGATGTTGTGAGGGGTGATGGGCGGCTGCAGATTGGCCAGATCCGAGGTGATGGACTGCTTGATCTCCTCGGGGCTGGCGGCCACGTAGGTGCCGCCCGCGTACTTCTTGCCGGCGGCCCAGGTCTCCAGGCCTCGCAGCGCGGCATCATTGAAGGAGTGGTCACCACGGCCGCCCTTGTCCAGGACGAGGCCGACCTTGTAGGTCTTCGGCTGGGCGGGAGCCTGCCCTTGCTGCTGCTGGGCCGGAGCCGCGGGCGCAGGGGTGGGTTCTTCTTTCTTGCAGGCGCCGAGCAGCGCCACAAGGGCCAGGGCAGAGAGGCGGAGGGTCTGGGTCATAAGGCCGTATCTAGCAGATGATGGACCCGATGGAAGGGGTAGGCTATGGCCACAGGCGTGAGACCCTACGAGCTCATCAAAACCAAGCGTGACGGCGGGACATTGGATCCTCGTGAGATCCGCGAGTTCTTCGCCGCCTACACCCGGGGAGACATCCCGGACTACCAGATGTCCGCCCTGTGCATGGCGGTCTTCTTCAACGGGCTGACCCCCGTGGAGCTGGGAGCGTGGACGCAAGCCATGCTCGAGTCCGGCGAGGTGCTGGATCTGTCCGAGACGCCCGGCGTCAAGGTGGACAAGCACTCGACGGGTGGGGTGGGCGATAAGGTGTCCCTGAGCCTGGCGCCCCTGGCGGCGGCCTGCGGAGTGCCCGTGCCGATGATCTCCGGCCGGGGGCTGGGGCACACCGGCGGGACGCTGGACAAGCTGGAGTCCATCCCCGGCTTCCGGGTGGACCTCTCGGTGGCGGACTACCGGCGGCTGGTTCGGGAGGTGGGGGCCTGCCTCATCGGGCAGACGGCCACCCTGGCTCCCGCGGACAAGAAGCTCTACGCGCTGCGGGATGTCACGGCCACGGTGGACTGCCTGCCGCTCATCGCCAGCTCCATCATGAGCAAGAAGCTGGCTGAGGGCATCGACGCGCTGGTGCTGGACGTGAAGACGGGCAGCGGCGCCTTCATGAAGACCCTGGAGAAGTCACGGGCCCTGGCGCGGACGATGATCGACATCGGCACGCAGATGAAGCGCAAGGTGACGGCGCTGATCACGGACATGGATCAGCCGCTGGGGCGCGCGGTGGGCAACGCGCTGGAGGTGATCGAGGC
>Ga0247825_10001484_pt1 | contig 15381 bp, 13 predicted proteins | sample 13C_Vanillin_Day_FD_194413 | JGI IMG/M metagenome (GOLD analysis project Ga0247825, IMG submission 194413) | Soil microbial communities from agricultural site in Penn Yan, New York, United States - 13C_Vanillin_Day48 | ecosystem: Environmental > Terrestrial > Soil > Agricultural land | place... | reverse complement strand
GGCTCAATCATCAACAACAACCAGCCGACCTACGTCGGCACGGCGGTGCCGGGCAGCACCGTCACGGTGATTGTGGACGGCACGCCGGTGGGCAACACCACGGCCAATGGCGCTGGGGACTGGAGCTTTACGCCTGTGACTTCCCTGCCGGATGGGCCTCATGCGGTGAAGGCCACGGCCAGGGATGAGGCGGGCAATACCAGCGTCGACTCCAACACCAACATCTTCATGGTGGATACCATCGCCCCAGCTGCTCCAATGGTGACGGCACCAGGAGATGGCTCGATCACCAACGACAACACGCCGACCTACAGCGGGACGGCGGAGGCCAACAGCACCGTCACGGTGATTGTGGATGGCACACCCGTGGGCTCCACGACGGCCGATGGGGCTGGGAACTGGAGCTTGGCGCAGCCAACGGCTCTGGTGGATGGCACCCACACAGTGAAGGCCACGGCCAGGGATGAGGCGGGCAATACCAGCGCGGACTCGAACATCAACACGTTCACGGTGGACACCACGGCTCCGGCTGCTCCGATGGTGACGGCGCCAGAAGATGGCTCAATCACCAACGACAACACGCCCACCTACAGTGGCACGGCGGAGGCCAACAGCACCGTCACGGTGATCGTGGATGGCACACCCGTGGGGACCGTCACGGCCGATGGGGCTGGGAACTGGAGCTTGGAGCAGCCAACGGCCCTGGTGGATGGCACCCACTCGGTGAAGGCCACGGCGAGGGACGCTGCGGGCAACCTCAGTCCCGAGTCCAACACCCACTCCTTCACCGTGGATACCACGGCCCCAGCCGCTCCCGAGGTCACCACGCCTGCCAATGGCTCGACCATCAGCGACAACACTCCCACCTACAGCGGGACGGCGGAGGCCAACAGCACCGTCACGGTGATCGTGGACGGCGCGACGGTGGCCACTGTGACGGCCAATGCCTCCGGCGTGTGGAGCTTCACGCCCACGGCGGGCCTGGCGAACGGCCTCCATACGGTGAAGGCCACGGCGCGAGACGCGGCGGGCAACCTCAGCCCCGAGTCCAACACCAACTCCTTCACGGTGGACACCGACGTTCCTGATGCGCCAGAGGTCCTCACGCCAGCCAACGGCGCGATCATCAACAACAACCGGCCGGCCTACAGCGGGACGGCGGAGGCTAACAGCACCGTCACAGTGTTCGTGGACGGCGTGTCGGTGGGCACGACCACGGCCAATGGCTCGGGGGCCTGGAGCCTCCCGCAGCCAGATGCTCTCGCGGATGGCACCCACGCGGTGAAGGCCACGGCGATGGATGGAGTGGGCAACACCAGCCCCGACTCCAGCACCAACACCTTCACGGTGGACACCACGGCTCCGGCTGCCCCGGTGGTGCTGGCGCCAGCCAATGGATCGCTCACTCGCGACAACACGCCGGCCTACAGCGGGACGGCAGAGGCAGGCAGCACCGTCACGGTGATCGTGGATGGCACGCCCGTGGGGACCGCCACGGTCGATGGTGCTGGGAACTGGAGCCTGGTGCAGCCAGCAGCTCTGGCGGATGGCGCCCACTCGGTGAAGGCCACGGCGAGGGATGCGGCGGGTAACGTCAGCCCCGACTCCAACACCCACACCTTCACGGTGGACACCACGGCTCCGCCCGCTCCGGTGGTCCTGGTCCCGGCGGCCAACCAGATCCTCAATGACAACACGCCGACCTACAGTGGGACGGCGGAGCCCAACAGCACCGTCACGGTGATCGTGGATGACGAGGTGGTGGGTACCGTCTCAGCAGATGCTTCGGGCACCTGGAGCTTCACGCAGACGACAGGCTTGGCGAACGGCCCCCACACCGTGAAGGCGAGGGCGGAGGACGCTGCAGGCAACGTCAGCCCCGACTCCCTCCTCGTTCCGTTCACCGTGGACGCGACAATTCCGCCGGCACCCGTCGTCATCACCCCCGCGCACAACTCGGTGACGAACGACACCACTCCGGACTTCACCGGCACTGCGGAGGCCAACGCCACGGTGACGATCTTCCTGGGCTCGCAGCAGCTCGGCACCACCACCGCGGATGCGGCAGGGAACTGGACGTTCACGCCCACCACGCCGCTCGTGGCCGGTCTGTACGACGTCAGCGCTGTGGCTACCAACGCAGTGGGCAACACCAGCGAGCGCTCCAACACCCACCGCTTCACCATCGACACCACGCCGCCCGGTGCTCCGGTGGTCACCAGCCCTGTGAATGACTTGGTGACGAACGACACCACGCCGGCCATCTCGGGCACTGCCGAGCCAGACAGCACGGTGACGGTGACGCTCAATGGCAACACCGTGGGCACCGCCGCCACGGATGCCGCGGGCAATTGGAGCTTCACGCCCACCACGCCGCTGGCGGACGGTCCCTACACCGTGGTCGTCACCGCCACGGATGCCGCGGGCAACACCAGCGCTCCGTCCAACTCCGTCCGCTTCGTCATCGACACGACGCCGCCGGAGACGACCATCGTCTCCGGGCCCCCGGCCGAGACTCAGGAGCAGGACGCCATGTTCGAATTCAGCTCCAACGAGTCCGGCGTGACGTACGAGTGCAAGGTGAATGAGGGCGAGTTCGCTCCGTGCACGGATCCCCACTTCGTGAGCCCTCCCGAAGGCGAGCACACCCTTCAGGTCCGGGCCCGGGACGCTGCCGGCAACGTGGACCCGACTCCCGCCATGCACACCTGGACCTATCGTCCGCCTCCGCCTCCGCCCTCCGACTGGGCGCTGCTCGGCAACGGTGTGGTGGGCTGCGCGACCTCCGGCGGGGATCCGTCCTCGCTGGCGATGATGGCCCTGGGAGTGCTCTCGGCGCTGATGGCAAGGAGGCGGCGCCGGTAGGCTCACCTCCCGGTCCGTATAGCGGCGGGCGGGCAGGGGACCGCTGGTCTCCGTGCCCTCCCTGGAGCCGCGATGAGAGGATGCACACCTCTGAGGCGAGGGAGGTGCGCATGGGCCAGGGATCGAGGGGGGTTGTGGCGCTCTGGCTGGTAGGGGTGATCCTGATGCCAGGGCTTGTACGAGCGCTGCCTGCGGCCAGGGAGACGATGCCTCTCTTCCCGGCGAAGGATCTCCTCGACCAGCCCCACACCAGCCGCGAGTGGCAGGGCCGGCGCGTGCTGCTGGTGGTGATCACCGACCAGCATGGCGGAGACGAGATGCAGCGATGGTTCGACACGGCGGCCACACGGATCCCAGAGGAGGTCCACCGCGCTTCGATCATCTCGCTCAGCCTGCCGTTCTACGTGAGCACCGGCCTGGCACGAGGCCGCGCCAGGGAGCAGGTGCCGCGACAGTTCTGGAGCGACACCTGGCTCGACAAGGATGCGAAGATGGCCAAGGTCCTCGGGCTCGCGACGAGCCGGCAGCCTTACGTCCTGGCGCTGGATGAGCAGGGCCGGGTGCTGGCGAGCGTGCATGGCGCCGTGGATGCGCCAGAGGCCCAGGCCGTCTGGGATGCGCTGTTGGTCCCTCGCCAAGGGGATTGAGCAGCGTTCCTCCACCGGGCGGCGCCTGTCTTCCCTTTCCCACTCCGCCCTCGCACCCGCAGTGGTGTAGAGACGGGTCATGGCTGATAAGCGGCGCTTCGAGCTCTTCGCACGGTTCATCTCCGAGCGCTTCTCCGCCCCACGCATCTTCGACATCGCTGGAGGCCAGGGCCGTCTCAACGAGGCACTGACGAAGCTGGGACATACCGTCACCACCTTCGATCTGCGCCACAAACACCTACCTGTACGCTTTGCTCAGCGCGCCTTCACCCTGGAGGAGCCCTGCGAGGCGGAGCTGCTCGTGGGAATGCACCCTGACGGTGCGACTCGCATCATCATTGAATATGCGGCCGTGCACCGGCTGCCTTTCGCCGTGGTCCCCTGCTGTTCCGATAACAGCATGCCGTACAATCCATGGATGCGGTACCTGGCGGAACTGGCTCGTGAGCGAGGCTTTGCCACGGTGGAGGAACACTCCCTGCCCATGGAAGGCCGAGCTCGCGTGATCCTTGGGCATTTCTAGGGAGGCGGATCGGTGCAAGTCCTGCTCTTGAAGGTGCCACGGCCGCTGAGCGAGGAGCTGGAGAGCCAGTTCCGTCTCGAGAGGGCGAAGGGGCTCCCGATCGAGGTTCGCCACGCGTATCAGCTGAACGAGCTCCCCGCGGTCCTCTCCCCCGGGCTGGTGGTGCTGGGCGAGCCCGAAGGCTCACTGGAGGAGCTGATCGTGCTCTGCCGGCAGCTCCACGGGCGCCGCACGCCCTCGAGGACCCACCTCATGGTCCTGACGCAGCGCTCCGCCGCCGAGCTCGAGGCGCTGGCGGAGGCGGGTGCGGACGAGTGTCTGGCGCCGCCCGGGGGGAACTGGAGTGTGCGGCTCGTGGCCCTTCGCCGGCGCCTGCGGCTGGACGGGGCCCCGCTCGTGCCAGACCTGGCACGCATGGAGCAGCCGCGGCTCAGCTCTCAGGAGGCGCTCTATGTGCTGTTCTCCAGCACCTCATCGGAGATCGGCCGAAACTTCTTTCAGCCGCTGGTCTCTCAGCTCTCCTCGGCGTTGAGGGTCTCCACGGCTCTGGTGGGGGAGCTGACACCGGACGGCGAGCGTCTGGCGACGCTGGCGCTGTGGGCGAGGGGAAGCTTTCTGGAGAACGCGACGTGGCGGCTGCGGGGCACGCCTCACGAGAAGGTGGTGGTCCACGGTAGCTGCCACTTCGTCGAGAACCTCCAGGTGCGCTTCCCTGGCACCCCCTTGCTCCACGAGATGAACGCCGTGGGGTATCTGGGGGTCGTGCTGCGGGATCCCCAGCAGAAGCCCATCGGGGTGCTGGCTGTCGCGCACGACGAGCCCCTGGAGGCGGGCCTCATCGACTATGCCCTCATGGGGGCCCTGGGGGTCCGCGCTGGCGCGGAGCTGGCGCGAATTCGCGTGGACTCCGAGCTGGTGCGCACGCGGGATTTCCTGCGCAATACCCTCAATGCGGTCCCCGACCCCGTCTTCGTCAAGGACCGCGCGCACCGGCTCGTTGCCGTGAACGCCGCTTTCTGCCACGTCATCGGGCGCCCCGAGCGCGAGCTGCTCGGCAGGTCCGACCATGACTTCTCGCCCTCACACGAGACGGAGAGCTCCTGGAAGAAGGACGAGGAGATCTTCGCCTCCAACCAGCCGAGCGAGAGCGAGGAGACGCTCACGGACGCTGCCGGCAACTCCCGCATCTTCCTCACGAAGAAGGCGCTCTTCGAGGGCACCGGGGGCGAGCCGTTCCTCGTCGCCGTCATCCGCGATCTCACCGAGTCGCGGCGGCTGGAGATGCAGCTGCGGTTGGCGGACCGGATGGCCTCCGTGGGGATGCTGGCAGCCGGAGTGGCGCACGAGATCAACAACCCGCTGGCCTACATCTCCGCCAACCTCACCCATGTCGCTGAGCAGCTGGCGCAAGGAGAGCTGACGCCGAGCCAGCACGCCGAGGTGCGGGAGGCAGTCCTGGAGTCGCTGGAGGGCGCGGCGCGAGTCCAGGTCATCGTCCAGGATCTGAAGTTCTTCTCGCGCGCGGACGACGAGACACAGGGGCCGGTGGACGTGCACCGGGTGATCCTTGGCGCGCTGCGCCTGGTGCGCAACGAGCTCCAGCATCGGGCTCGGCTCACGCGCTCGCTCGAGCCCGTCCCGTCGGTGCGTGGCAACGAGGCGCGGCTGGGCCAGGTGCTCGTCAACCTGCTGGTGAACGCGCTGCAGGCCTTCCCCGCTGAGCGCCCCGCCGAGCAGAACGGCATCAACATCTCTACGCGTGTCAGGGAGGAGTGGGTCCTCATCGAGGTGGAGGACAACGGGCAGGGAATGAGCGCCGAGGTCCAGCAGCGGATCTTCGAGCCCTTCTTCACCACCAAGCCGATGGGGATCGGCACGGGGCTGGGGCTCTCCATCTGCAACAACCTCATCCGGATCATGGGGGGCTTTATCGAGGTCCAGAGCAATGCGGGGAAGGGGAGCATCTTCCGGCTGGTGCTCCCCTCCTACGAGGGGAAGAGCGCGGCCACCGCTGCCCCCAAGCGGGAGAAGGCCGGGGCGGCTCAGGGGGCTCGCCGGAAGGTGCTCCTCATCGATGACGAGCCCTCCGTGGGCACCGCGGTGCGCAGGTTGCTGCGGGATGTGCACGAGGTGGAGTCCCTCCAGGACGCACGCGAGGCGCTCAAGCGCATTGCCAGCGGGGTGCGCTACGACGCGATCGTGTGCGACGTGATGATGCCGGAGATGACCGGGGTGCAGTTCTTCCAGGAGCTGGAGCGCAGCGCACCGGAGCTGGCGCGCCGCACTGGCCTCATGACGGGCGGGGTGTTCAACCACCAGGCCCAGGCGTTCATCGAATCCCGGACTGTGCAGCTGCTGTACAAGCCCTTCGAGCGCGACAGCCTGCGGAAGTTCGTGGACGGCCTGTGCGGCGCTGCCTCGGCCTGAGCCAAGGGGGGCGCTGAGGCTGCTTGCATCCGCGCGCCCGCACCTGTTGAGTCCGCACATGGCGCCGCAGAAGATCACCGTTCCCCGAGAGGCCTCTGGAGAGCGGCTCGACAAGCACCTGTCCAAGCACGTGCCGGGCCTCTCGCTGGAGCGGGCCCGCAAGCTCATCGAGCATGGGCAGGTGCGCATCCGTGGGAAGAAGTGTCAGCCCTCCCGCAAGCTCTGGGGAGGAGAGGAGATCGAGCTCGATCGGCCCCCGCCGCGTCCGCTCGCGAGGCGCTCGGTGGAGGGGCCGGAGCTCCCCGTGCTCTACGACGACGCGGCGCTGGTCATCGTCAACAAGCCTCCTGGCCTTGTGGTGGAGCCGGGCGGCTCTGAGCCCTCGGTGGTAGAGCTGCTCGCGGCCCGGTTGCCGCCTTTCGATGTGGAGGGCGTCTCACAGCCCGGCGTCGTGCACAGGCTGGACCGGGAGACGAGCGGCTGTCTCGTGCTCGCACGCACCGACGAGTCCGTGGCCGCGCTGGAGCGCGCGTTCCAGGAGAAGCGCGTGGACAAGCGCTACTGGACACTCGTGCTGGGAGAGGCGCCTGAGCAGGGTCGGCTGGAAGGTCCTTATGGCCGCGACCCGAAGGACCCACGCAAGTTCACCACCCGCGTTCAGTCCGCCCGCCGCGCGGCGCTCTCCTTCGAGGTGCGGGAGCGCCTTCGCGGCGCCACGCTGCTGGAGGTGAGGCTCGAGACAGGGCGCACGCATCAGATTCGCGTCCAGCTCTTCGAGGCGGGGCACCCTGTCCTGGGCGATGCCATCTACGGCCCTGCGGAGGCGCGCTCTCATCCGGCGGCGCGGGCGCTGGGACGGCAGGCGCTGCACGCGCTTCGCCTCTCGCTGCCACATCCCTCGACGGGAGCGCCCATCCAGGTGGAGGCGCCGCTGCCGGAGGACTTCCAGCAAGCCCTGACGCTGCTGCGGACCTGGTTGGCGGAGTAAATGGCGCGGTGACATTTCCTCGAATGCAGCACCGCGCTCCTGTGATTCAGGAGCTCAGTGCCTGCACCAGCGGGTGCACCTCCGGTACCGGGGGAAGCTCGGCCAACAGCGCCTCGATCAGCATGCTGACCTGCGCCAGCGGAATGCCTTTGATGTCGAGCACTGACTCGCCCTTCTCCGTGAGTGCTAGATCCGCTCGCGGTCCTTCGTCACGGCGGGGAGGTGCTCGGGAGCGATCTGCTGCAGGGGCACGGAGGGGGCGCGGTCCATCAGACCGTGCAGCTCGAGCTGCCGCTCCAGATAGGCCACCCGCTCACGGAGAACGTGGATCTGGGGGGCGGCGAGCTGTGCCTCGCGCAGGCGGATGAAGGCCTCCACCAGCGGCTTGAGCGAGAAACGGATGGTCAGACCCAGCAAGGGAACGCCACAGGTCATTCCCACTATCATGATGGCGACGATGGCCTCGGTTGTATCCATGGCTTGTTCCTCGGTGACCTGAAGCCAGGCTTCAGGTCATGGCCGTACGCATGAGCGCGCAAGCGATTGCATCATGCGCTCATCTGGCATGGATGTCACACCGCAGGGAGGGCCACAGCATCGTCGCTCTGGCGGAGCGTGGTGGGCATGATGGGCTCATGCTGACCGTATTCTCCTGGGGTTACGAGGGTTGGGGCAACGCGACGGCCGAGCTCGTCCGTGCCGTCGATGTCGTGGAGGCCGCGCGCGGCTACGAGCCGCCGGTCTTCGTTGACATCCGGGCACGCCGTCAGGTGCGCGCCGTGGGTTTCCGGGATGATACCTTCGAGCGCCGCATGGGACGGGAGCGGCACCGGTGGCTGCGAGGGCTGGGCAATGCCGCCATCGAGACGGGCCGAGGCCCCATGCGTCTGCGTGTTCCGGCGGACGTCCATGAGCTGCTGGGGCTCGCGCTCGCACAGCACGCCCAGGGGCGGCGCGTCGTCTTCTTCTGTAGCTGCTCATCGCCCTGGGCCTCGGGGAGCTGCCACCGGGGCCTCGTGCGTCAGGAACTGCTCCGCGCAGCCCGCAGGCTCAAGGTGGAGCTCACGGTGCAGGAGTGGCCTGGCGGGCCGCTGGCGGGTACAGCGAAGGAAGCTGTGAAGGTGGAGCCCGCCGCCATCAACGCGCTGCGGAAGGGGGGGCAGGCGGTCCGCCTGGGAGGCCACATGCCCGGAGCGCGGCTGCTGGGGCTCGCGCATGGCTCGTTGGTGACGCTCCAGTCCGGCCCGGAGCGCCAGCTCGTCTCGGTGGCCCCAGCCCGGTTCATCGCTGGCGAGTGGCGCATGCCTGTGTTCGTCCAGCAGGTGGAGCCTGGGGACACGCGCCAGCAACTGCTCGGTCAGGCTCGCAGGCTGCGGCGGGAGATGCGCCTTGAGCCCATGGTGGCTGAGTAGGCCGCACCGGCTGAGCGCATCACCTCAGCACGTCACGCAGCGCCGACCGTGCCGCGTGGTAGCCACACATGCCATGGACCCCTGCACCCGGTGGGGTGGAGGACGAGCACAGGTAGAGCCCCTTCACAGGCGTCTTGTAGGGGTTCACCCGTGGTGCTGGGCGCGTGAAGAGCTGCGAGAGCATGTTCGCCCCGCCGGTGATGTCGCCTCCAACGAGGTTCGCATTGTGGCGCTCCATCGCCGCCGGGTTCATGACGTGGCGGGCGAGGATGGTGTCCTTGAACCCGGGAGCGAAGCGCTCGAGCTGGCTCTCGATGCGATCGGTGACGTCGAGATCTCCCCCGTGAGGGATGTGGCAGTACGCCCAGGCGGTGTGCTTTCCCGCCGGAGCGCGGCTGGGGTCGAACGGGTACTGCACGACCAGCACGTAGGGCTTGTCGGCGTAGCGTCCCTCCCATGGGGCCTTCTCGGCGCTGGCGATCTCGTCGAACGTGCCGCCCAGGTGGATCGTGCCTGCCTCCCGGCAGCCTGGGGCCTTCCAGGGGATGGGCTCTGACAGCGCCCAGTCCACCTTGTGCACGCCGGGGCCGTAGCGGAACGCTTGCAGGCGCTTCTTGTAGCCCTCGGGCAGTCTGTGGCCCGCGAGCTTCACCAACTGCCGGGCGGTGACGTCACAGAGGATGGCCTTGGCGGGGGGCAGCTCATCGAGCGACTCGACTCGTGCGTTTGCCTCTATCTCTCCGCCCAGGGAGCGCAGGATCGACACCAGCGCATCCGCCAGCTTCTGGGAGCCCCCACGGGCGATGGGCCAGCCACCCGCGTGAGCGCTGGCGCCCAGCACGAGCCCGAACGCGCTGGTCGCCATCCACTCCAGTGGGACGATCGAGTGCGCCGCGACACCGGCGAACAGGCCCTTGGCATGCTCACCCTGGAACCATGCCTGCACCAGGCTCCGGGCGGAGCGGAGGGCCTTCAACCCGAAGTTTGCCATCGCGAAGGGGTGCCGAGGGAAAGGAGAGAAGGGTCCGAGCAGCTCCGGGACGAGCCCCTCCCAGTCACGCACGATGGGACCGAACAGCTTCTTCCAGGCTGCCCCGTCGCGGCCCAGCGTCGCTGCCGTCTCGTCGAGCGAGCGGTAGGCCACGGCCGCGCTGCCGTCGTCGAGCGGTTGGGCATAGGACGCCTTGGGGAAGACGAGCTCCAGCCCATGCTCCGCGAGCGGCAGGCTGCGCAGGAAGGGCGACGCAACAGCCAGGGCCTGCACGGTGGAGCAGATGTCATGGACGAACCCCGGCAGCGTCAGCTCCGCCGATCGGCACGAGCCGCCGAGAGTGGCATTCGCCTCGCGCACCAGCACGGAGCGGCCCGCCTGGGCCAGAGTGATGGCCGCCGCCAGTCCGTTGGGACCGGCCCCAATCACTATCGCGTCGTAGGACTTTCCCAAGGTAGCCCCGAGTCTAGCCTGCTCCTGCCGCCGGGAGAGAAAAGAGCAGGGCGTTGATATCCCGCACAGCCTACCTCAAGGGTGATGCTCTGGAACCTTCCCTATTGGGTTTCCCGCTCCTCTCATCCGGGGCTTGAAGATCGGCTCCCGCGCCGCTCGATCGCCCGTCCCCTTGACGGACGATCCCAGCCCTATGGGTCTGCCGTGCTCAGGATCACGTCCTTAACTTGGGGGCATGAATGCGGAGGCGCTCTCCATCCTCGAGGAAGGTGCGAGCGGGGAACGCACCCTGACCATTGACGGCCGCGAGCTGCGCCTGACGAACCTGGAGAAGCCGTTCTGGCCCGAGCTTGGCATCACAAAGGGGGACCTGCTGCGCTACTACGCCCAGGTGGCGCCGGTGCTCCTGCCCCACGTTCGTGATCGCGCCATGGTCATGAAGCGATACCCGAACGGCGCTTTCGGACCGTTCTTCTTCATGAAGCGGGCGCCGGTGCCGCGCCCGGACTGGATACAGACTTGCTCCATCACCCATGGGTCGGGGAACGTCATCGACTTCCCGGTCGTAGGGGACCTCGCGTCGCTGCTCTGGGTGGTGAACCTGGGCTGCATCGATCTCAACCCCTGGTATGCCCGCTGCGATGACGTGCTGCGGTCCGACTACCTGCACTTCGATCTGGATCCGTGCAAGGCGGCCTGGGAGCAGGTCGTAGAGACGGGGCTGGTGCTGCGCGACGTGCTGAAGGGCCTGAAGATGCCCACGCTCGTGAAGACCTCGGGCTCCAAGGGGCTGCACGTCTACGTGCCCATCCGGCGGGGACCCACGCAGAAGCAGGTGTGGACCATTGCCAAGGCGCTCGCGTGGGAGCTGGCCGGGCAACACCCGGATCTGATCACCGCCGAGTACCGCGTGGCCAAACGCCCTCGGGGACGCGTGCTCGTGGACTACAACCAGAACGCCTTGGGACGCACGCTCGCGTCCATCTACTCGGTGCGCCCCACCCGCCATGCCAGCGTGTCCACGCCTGTCACCTGGGAGGAACTCGAGGCGGGTGCGCGCATCGAGGACTTCACCTTGCGCAACGTGCCCGCCCGCGTGAAGCGCCTGGGAGACCTGTGGAAGCCGCTGCTGTCCCCCAAGGGCCGGGTCGATCTGGAGAGGTTCCTGTGAGACCCCCTCGTACTTCCGCGCCCGCCTCGTGGGCCTCGCTCGAGCTGCCGCTTACGCCGCCGTACCCTCCCATGGAAGCGGAGCTCGTGCGGGAGATCCCCTCCGGGGACTCCTGGCAGTACGAGCCCAAGTGGGACGGCTTCCGGTGCATCATCTACCGCGACGGGGACCACGTGGAACTGCAGTCCAAGGCAGGACAGCCGCTCGGACGGTACTTCCCGGAGCTCGTGGAGGCTGTGCGAGAGCTGGGCCCCAAGCGCTTCGTGTTGGATGGCGAGATCGTCATCCCGGAGGACGGAGGGCTCTCGTTCGATGCGCTGCTGCAGCGCATCCACCCAGCGGCCAGCCGTGTGGCCAAGCTGGCGCGGAAGAACCCCTCGCGCTTCTACGCGTTCGATCTGCTCGTGGACACGCGAGGGCAGCTCCTCACCGGCAAGCCGCTGCTCCTGCGGCGGCAGAAGCTGGAGGCCTTCGCCTCGCGGTCTCTCGATCCGAAGGAACAGATCCGGTTGTCGCCCGCGACACACTCGGAGCGAGTGGCCCAGGCCTGGTTCGGGACACCGGGCATGGATGGCGTGGTGGCCAAGCGGCTGGAGGCCCGATACGCCTCGGGCGAACGCACCGGGATGGTCAAGGTGAAGCCCCAGCGCACCGCTGACTGTGTGGTGGGAGGCTTTCGCTGGGCGGAGCGGCGGGAGAGTGGAGTGGGCTCACTGCTGCTCGGTCTCTACGGCGATGACGGGCTGCTGCACCACGTGGGCTTCTGCTCGAGCTTCTCCGCAAAGGAAAAGAAGGATCTCGTCGAGCCGCTCGAGTCGATCCGTGGCGGCTCGGGGTTCACCGGCAAGGCCCCGGGAGGGCCGAGCCGCTGGAGCAAGCGGGACGGAGCGTGGGAGCCGTTGCAGACCCGGCTCGTGGTGGAGGTGGCGTACGACCACTTCAGCCAGGGCCGTTTTCGGCACGGCACCCAATTCGTGCGTTGGCGGCCTGACAAAGCACCCGAGCAGTGCCTCATGGAGCAGGTGACGCAGAGGCGCTCGCGGGCCGAGGTGCCCATGGCCGAGCACGGTGAAGCCACCGCTCACTGAGCCTCATCCGGCGGCACGGAAAAAGCGGCCAAAAATCTCCGGGAAAATCCCCCAGAAGATTTTCGGAAGGGTCCGTCTCTTGGAGTGCTGGAGACAATCACCCTTGGAGATACCCATGAGACTCATTGCGTCCGTCCTGTTGGTTTTCACCCTCACCGCCTGCAATGTCCCTGACGATGCTGAGACGAACGCCGCGCTGGAACCGGTCACGAGCGAGGCGGCTGCCCCCACCGATGAGGCTGCTCCCACCGATGAAGTATCCGCGCAGGCATGTATCAAGCGTTGCTCGGGCGGCCTGTATGCAGGCATGACCTGCAGCAGTGACTCCAACTGCGGCAAGACATGCTCGGGCGGCCTCTATGCAGGCCAGGCCTGCAGCAGTGACTACAGCTGCGGCAAGACATGCTCGGGCGGCGCTTACTCGGGCAGGGCATGCAGCTCCGACGCTAGCTGTGGTGGCGCGCGGTGTGTCACCCACCGCTGTGCGTCGCACCGTTGTGTGAGTGAGACGTACTGCCCCTGAGCAAGAGCCTATTTCACAGTGGAGTGAGTCCTCACAGTGCCGGAGCGGCGGCAAGCAGGCCGCTGCTCCCCACGCCATCGAAACAATCAAGGAGCCAACATGGAGCGCATCCTGACAGGGACAATGATCGCCGCAGTCATGATGTTCAGCGTATGATTGCGAGGGGTTCTGTTACCCGACGAGTTGCTGAGCGCGGCATGCGTCCACTGACGCGTGCCACGGGCTTGGCTTCCGCAAGAGTCACCGCCCCCTGCCGCTGACAGGGCCGCCCTCATGGTTCCTCCGAGGTCGGTTGGCGGGGTCCGGGAAAGACAGCACGGACGCAGAGCCCGTCGAGGTCATAAGCACCGCTTCCACACGGTGGTTTCGCCGCGAGGACAACCCAGCACGCGCCGAGAGCGGAAACCTCGTATCTCGACTCGCAGGGCGGCTTCTTCTGGCCTGGGAAGGCGTTTGAGGGCATGGGGCGCGAGAGTGCCACCCTGGCACGTGTAGTGATGTTGAGCACATCCTGGACGCCTGAGAGAGCCTCCTCGCCGATTCCTGCGTCCGGGGCGAACGGAGCCACCGCCTGGTGAGGTGCTTCTATCCAGGGTGGAGCCGGTTCACTGGAGCGGCTCAGGACAATGGAGGGCAGCATCACCAGGGCCACGAGGAAACCACCCGCCAGGGCTGCCAGCGCCAGTGCAGGCCTGGCTGGCACACCCGCCAGACGGCGTCGGCGCCCACGTGGACACGCCGGGTCCGTGGAACTCGAAGGCCCTGTGGGCTCGTCCCTGCCGCTGGGCGCCTCTTCAGCATCGAGTCCGTCCCAGGCAGGGCCGCCCTGATCCGTGGGCTTGGCACTCGCGGTGGGGACGATGGGCCTGTCTGCGAACTCCCCCGCCGTCTCGGCCAGCGCTGCGGCTTCCCGGGCCAGCGCTTCGGCGGTGCCGCGCTGCTTGCGATCTGGGGAGAGAAGGCGGAGCACCAGCGCTTCGAGGTCGAGGCTGAGTGTGCAGTAGCCCGAGGGCTTGGGGACCTTCCGCACCTCCAACTCGCCTCCCTCGGACATGGGAGGGAGGTAGAGGCCCGCCACGCATCGGTCAGCTCCATCACGACGTAGGGGTAGAGATCGCCGCTGGGCGCCGTCCAGAGGCCCTCGTCCTCGAAGCGCGGGGAGCCTGGGAGGCCGAGCCGGAGCAGCTCCGCCTCGCGCTCGAAGCGCGCATCCCGGGGGCGCTTGGCCATCTTCACCGCGACGGGTGGAGCGTTCGGGTGGTCGGCACGGCGGGCCCGGTAAACGATGCCGAAGCTTCCCGAATCCAAGCGCTCGCGGATGAGCCACGGGCCTACAGTCGAGCCAGGTGGTGGCAAGTCGCCGTGCATGTGGACTCCAGCAGATTGAGGTAGGGAACGCGGCACCCTACCTCGGAGGGTGGGTTTGGCACCAGCAATTGCGTCATCTGGGGTGCGCAGGAGTGCATACTCCCGCCGTTGAGGCCCCAAGCCCAGATTGTGCTATCGCCGCGCAGTGTCAGCTGATGCCGGGAGCCGTCGGCCACAGTGGGCGCTAGGCAGAGATTGGCTGTGAGCTCAAACGTCTTGGAGGTAGAGAGCGCCCCACCATCCCCCGATCCGCAGGCCTCGGCCACCCACAGATTCTGCTGACGAGCCCATTCTTCATGGGAACACGGTTTGTACTGGGACGGAATGTTGCCTCCCTCTCCCATCGCCAAGCTGATCATTGTTGTTGGCGCCCCAAGCCCAGGTGCCACTACCGCTGCGGAACGCCAGCGAGTGGCCCGAGCCTGTGGCAAGCGTGGTGACGCCGGTGAGCCCTATCACCTGCATAGAAGTGGAGCGAGTGGTGGTGGTTCCATCGCCGAGCTGGCCTAGGTAGTTGGCGCCCCAAGCCCAGATGGTGCCATCGCTGCGGAGCGCCAGCGAGTATTCGCTGCCTGCGGCAAGTGCGGTGATGCTGGCCAGCCCCGTCACCTGTATGGGAGTAGGGCGGCGGGTGGTGGTCCCATCACCGAGCTGGCGGGCGGAGTTGTTGCCCCAAGCCCAGACGGTGTCATCGGTGCGGAGCGCCAGTGAGTGGGAGCCGCCTGCGGCAAGAGAGGTGATGCCGGTCAGCCCCGTCACCTGGACTGGAGTAGAGCGGTGGGTGGTGGTCCCATCGCCGAGCTGGCCGAAGGAGTTTTTGCCCCAAGCCCAGATGGTGCCATCGCTGCGGAGCGCCAGCGAGTGGGATTCTCCTGCGGCAAGGGCGATGATGCCGGTCAGCCCCGTCACTTGCACGGGAGTAGGG
>Ga0247825_10001483_pt1 | contig 15385 bp, 13 predicted proteins | sample 13C_Vanillin_Day_FD_194413 | JGI IMG/M metagenome (GOLD analysis project Ga0247825, IMG submission 194413) | Soil microbial communities from agricultural site in Penn Yan, New York, United States - 13C_Vanillin_Day48 | ecosystem: Environmental > Terrestrial > Soil > Agricultural land | place... | reverse complement strand
ATCCTCGCGTACGCGGTGGCCCCGGTCGCGTGACGGGCACGACCGGACGCGAGGAACGCGATCGTCTCGGCCACGTCCTGCGGCGGTGTGACCTCGCCGAGGGGTAGCGCGGCGGCGGCGCCGCTGGTCACCGCGTCGTCGGCGAGATCGGTGGCCACCCATCCCGGTGCCACCGCGTACGCGAGGATGTCGTCGCCGGCGAAGCCGCGGGCGACACCTCGGGTGAGCGCCAGGATCGCGCCCTTCGCGGCACCGTACGCCAGATGGTCGGCGTCGTCACCCCGATGGGAGGAGCGGCTGGCGACGGTGACCACGGCGCCGCCGCCGTGTCCGCGGAAATGCGTGATCGCGTACCGGGTCAGATCGGCGGGCGCGGTGAGGTTCAAGGCGAGGTTGCGAGTCCACCCCTCGTTCCACTCGGACTCGTCGTCGATCGGGGACGCGATCCAGGCACCGGCGTTGTTGACCAGCACGTCGATCCGCCCGCACACACGCACCGCCTCCTCCCACACGTCGCGGGTGGCGGCGGGGTCGGTGAGGTCCCCCTGGACGAGGTGCACCCGGGTGCCGCCGAGTTCCTCGGCAAGGTTCTTCGCCGCGCGCTCATTCGACGCGTAGTGCACGACGACGGTGCCACCGTCCCGGTGGATCACGCGGGCGGTGGCCGCACCGATACCCCGGGACGCACCGGTCACCAGGACAGCCTTCCCTGCGAGCGGACCTGCCGCGAGGGCGCTCACGAGACAGCCTGCGCGCCGGTGATTTCCACGGCCGCACCGCAGAGGAACGGGGCCTCGTCCGACGCGAGGAACGCGACGAGCGCGGCGACCTCCTCGGGTCGCCCGATCCTCCCGAACGGGACCTTCGCGTCGAGGTCGGCGACCGTCAGGCCCTTGCGGGCCAGGCCTGCCTCGAGCATCGGGGTGCGAATCTCTCCGGGGCACACGGCGTTGACCCGGATGTTGTGCGGGGCGTAGTCGCGGGCGAGGTTCTGGGTGAAGGAGACCACGGCGGCCTTGGAGACGTTGTAGGCGACGTGCCCCGGGGCGGGGTACAGGCCCCACTGGGACGCGGTGTTGACGATGGCGCCCCCGCCTGCCCCGATCATCGTCGGCAGGACTGCGCGGCACAGGTGGAAGAGGGCGTCGACGTTCACGGCGAACGTGGCGGACCAGTCGTCCTCGGTCAGCGACAGAAGGTCGCCGCGGCGGTTGATGCCCGCGTTGTTCGCCAGGACGTCGATCCGGCCGTGGCTCTCGACGACGTCCGCGGCGAGTGCCGCGCACGCGTCGGGGTCGGTGACGTCGAAGACCCGGGCCTCGGCGAGCAGACCCCGCCCGGCGAGCTCGTCGGCGACGGCCTTGGCGGCTGCGTCGTCGGCGTCGCACACGAGGACGCGGGCGCCCTCGCCTGCGAACCGGGCGCTGATCGCGGCACCGATGCCGCCGCCGGCGCCGGTGACGATCACGACGTGGTCTTCGAACCTACGAATGGTCTGGGTTGGGCTCATGGTCTAGCGGCTCCCGTTCGATCGGAGTGTCGGGGGGTGGTGCGGTCAGAACCGGACGGCGTCGATGAACTTGTTCAGCTCTTCGTTGTCGGACCTGGTGAACGCGAGTTCCGGCGTGGTGTTCACGGCGATCTCGCCGTCCTGGAAGAACACCAGGCGGTCGGCCGCCTTCGACGCGAAGGCCATGTCGTGGGTGACCAGTGCGATGGCGATGCCCTCCTCGGCCTTCAGGCGCCGCAGCACCTCGAGCACCTCGGCGGCCACCGGCGGGTCGAGCGCCGACGTGATCTCGTCGCACAGCAGCAGTCGCGGCTTCATCATCAACGCGCGGGCGATGGCGACGCGCTGGCGTTCACCGCCGGACAGCTGGGTGCACCGGCTCAGGATGTGCTGCTTCATCCCGACCTCCGCGAGCGCGGACTCGGCGCGGTCCCGGGCTTCGGAGCCGGACATGCCGAGCCGTTTGCGGGGCGCGAGGGTGAGGTTGTCGAGGACGTTCATGTGCGGCCAGAGGGTGTACGTCTGGAACACCATGCCGACGTGAAAGCTCTTGTCCGCCCACGCCTCGGTGCGCTGCTGGTCCTCGAAGACTCGGACGCCGTCGAAGTCGATGGTTCCCTCGTCGGGCTCGGTGAGACCGGCGAGCGCGCGCAGCATGGTGCTCTTGCCGGATCCGCTCTTGCCGATGATGACGGTGATGTCGCCGGCGTGCATGTCGAAGTCGACGTTGCGCATGATGGTGCGGCCGTGGAAGCTCTTCTGCAGGCCGCGGGCGGAGACGAGGACGCCGCCGATTTCGGTGTGGAACGGTGCGGTGGATTCGAGGGTTTTCATCGCTGGCCTCTGGTTCGGTTCGTGCGATCGGTGGGGGTGCGGTGGTCGGTCGTCATGCCGTCGCCACCCGTCGCCCGGGAATCATGCGGCTGAGGAAGCTCTGGCTGCCCGTTGCCCCGCGTGCCGAGTTCTGCTGCATGCGTCGTTCGAGATTGCTGGTGGCCAGGGAGACCGGGAACGCGACCGCGAAGTAGATCACCGCGGCGAGGGTGAAGACTTCCAGCGAACGGTACGTCTCGGACGAGATCGTGTTGGCGACGAACATCAGGTCCGCGACCGCGATCGTCGACACCAGGGCCGAATCCTTGAAGATCGAGATGTTCAGCGAGAGGATGACCGGCGTCTGCTGCCGAATCGCCTGGGGAACAATGATGTAGCGCAACTGCTGCAGTCGCGTCAGGCGCAGCATCTTGCCGGCTTCGACCTGCTCGACGGGCACTGCCTGGAATCCGCTTCGGTAGGCCTCGGCCATGAATGCGGTCAGGTTCGCCGACAGTGCGATAATCGCCGAGGTGAATCCGGAGATCGTCAGACCGGTGAGGGCGGGGAGTGCGTAGAAGATCCAGAAGAGCTGGACGAGCATCGGGGTGCACCGGAACACTTCGATGTAGGCCTGCGCCCCCCAGCGGACCAGTTCGATCTCCGACATCCGCGCGACCGCGACGGGCACGGCGAGGACCATGCTGATCGCGATGGTGACGACCGTGAGTTCGAGCGTGACGACCAGGCCCTCGAGCATCAGGGGAAACGCGTCGGCGACGATGGTCCAGTCGAATTCGTAGTTCATGGCTGCCGCCCCTACTTCTTGACCAGGTCGCCGAGATCGTCGATCTCGTGGTAGTCGACGTCGGCGTAGGCGCGGGCGAGTTGTCCGCTCTCGCGTGCACGCTCGATGGCGATGTTGATGATCTGCAGCGACCGCGTGTCGGTGTCGGCGGGGATACCGTACGCGGCCGACGCGGAGTAGATCGGCGGATTGGGCACGACGATCTTCAGGCTGGGATCGGCGAGGGTCTGGGCCTCGGCGGTCGGCAGATCGGCGAACTCCGCGATCACGCGACCTGCCTGGAGGGCGGAGAGCGCGTTGGAATAGTTGTCCACCGGCATGACGGTCAATCCTGTTTCCTGAACCGCCTTTTCAGGAGCGGAGCCCTGCGCGGTCGCGACGGCACCCCCGTCCGCCCTGATCTGTTCGGCGGTGGTGTGCGGCGAGTCGGCCTTCACCACGTACACCGCCTGGTACTCGTAGACCGGATCGGTGAACTGGATGGCCAGCGACCGTTCGACGGTGTAGTCGAGGTTGGCGGCGAAGTCGTAGCGATCGGCCTGCAGTCCCGCGACGATGTTCTTCCATTCGGCGGCCACCGGCTTCAGTTCCACCCCGAGTTGGTCCGCCAGCGCCCGCAGTGGGATGAGGTTCGGTCCCCCGAGCGTTCCGTCGGCGCCCTGGACGGTCATCGGCGCGGCGATTGCCACACCTACCCGCAGTTCCCCCCGATCCTTGATGTCGTCGATGAACGAGCCCTGCGGACCCCCGACGCCGCCGGACTCCGATCCGCTGCTCAGGCCGGCGCCGACGTAGCCGGATGCCGCGGCGACGACGCAGATACCGGCGACGCCGAGAACTCTCTTGGTGCTTTTTTGCATGACTGCCCTCTTCGTGTGCAGGGTGCAGGCGCCGTGGGGTGCGGCGGCACTGGGTCCGAATTCCGAGTTCGGTGAGGCGATTCGAGCGAAGCGCGTGTGTCTCCATGGCTCGGCTGGTGCGGAAGTCGGCGAAAGTGTGATCCACGCCGCATTTCCTCCTACGTAAGATTGTCAAACAATCAGACGGAGCGCAAGAGGTCGCGGAAGGTTTTCGAGACTTCGGTCGATCGGCGTCACCCGGACGAAACAAAACCATCGTGCGCAGAGGAGCCCACGGGCAGCTGAGCTGGGGATTGTCCGGTCGCGCCTGCGCCGGTGCGCGTCAGCCGACGGTGTGTAAATTTCGGGTTATCTCGGCGGCCGCAGCCTTCCGAAGGGGCCCGAAGCTCAGTCCGAGCCCTCGGCGGCCGCCATCAGTGCGACGAGTTCTTCGGCGCTGTCGATGGTGTGCGCGACGAAAGCCGCCCGGATCTTGTCGAGGTTGCGCGTGCGAATCGCGTCGACCAGCCGCTCGTGGACCTCGAAGGCACGCTGAGGGTCCGACCGGGTGAACTGGTCCTGCGCGAGCGCGATCGTGATGTGGGCCTCGGTGACCGGCCACAGCTTCAGCAGCAGGTAGTTCTCCGACGCCGCCCAGATGCTGCGGTGAAATCGCAGGTGGGCATCGTGCTGGACGAGCGGGTCGGGGTCGAAGGCGAGCCGCGCGTACTCGCGCCAGCTGGCCATCACCATCTCGAGGCGTCGGCCGGAGCCGTCGGCGAGGATCGCGGTCATCGCCTGCATGTCGATCGCGACGCGCGCCTCGGCGATGTCGAGGAGGGCCTTGGCGTCGAGAGACGCCACCCGCAGGCCGCGGTACGGCTCCTGCACGAGCAGCCCCTCCTGGGCCAGCTGGTTGAGGGCTTCGCGGACGGTAGGCCTGCTCACGCTCAGCGAAGATGACAGCTGGGCCTCGGTGAGCTTCTCGCCGGGCTGCAGGGCGCCGAGCACGATCGCGCGCTTGATCTCGGCGATGACGCCGTCGCGGCGGGTGGTCGAGGCGACCGGCAGCAGCGCCGAGGCACTGCTCGGTGCGACTGCCGCCGTGCCGTCGGCCGTGGCCGGTGACTTCGCCATGATCCGCCTTGTCGAGTGGGGACTTCCTTGAAACCCATTATGCATATTGCCTGACAATCCCGGACCTGGGACCCATATGGACGTAGAGAAGCCCCGTTCGATCACGGGAGGGACGCCAATTTTCCCCAGCCGTTGACAGCGGGTCGACGGAGTGCTTAGTGTTGCCCATCACAAGCGCAGATTGTCTGACAAACTGCATCTCACATTTTTCGCGACCCACCGGTTGCATCGAAGCGCCGGTCGGCGCTGTCAGGAGGCTGAAGACATCATGCGAATCGTTGTTGTCGGAGGTGGTGTCGTCGCCTTGGCGAGTGCGTACCGTCTCGCCAAGGCCGGCTGCGAGGTCGTCGTACTGGAAGCCCGGACCGCGGGGTCGGCCGCCACCCACGGGAATGCCGCGAAGATCGCGCTGGCCGAGAGCGGGCCGGTCCCGGCGCCGGGCGTCATCCTGCAGGGACTGCGGTGGATGCTCAAGCCCGACAGCCCGCTCTACGTGAAGCCTTCGGTGGCACCGGATTTCATCAAGTTCATGCTGACGATGGCGCGGCACTGTAACGCCCGGGACTTCCGTTTCGGGCTGGAGACACACCTGCGGCTGGCGTCCGACGCGAACGACCTGCTCGACGAATACACCAAGGACGGCATCGAATTCGAGATGCACAAGGCCGGTGTACTGCTGGCGTTCGAGACCCGGGAGCGCTACGAGGAGCACTGCGGATCCCTGCAGATCTTCGAGGGCTTCGGCATGCACCCGACCCACCTGGACAGCGACGGCGTCCAGGAAACCGAGCCCGCGCTCAACCACCGGATCAAGCACGGCCTCTTCTTCGCCGACGACCGCCAGCTCGAACCGGACTCCCTCACCCGTGCGCTGGTCAAGCGCTGCGAGGAACTCGGGGTGCAGATCCGGGAGAACACCAAGGTGGGCCGGTTCCTGCGCCGGGGCTCCACCGTGACCGGTGTCGTCACCGACACGGGCGAGCAGATCGACGGCGACGCGCTGCTGCTCGCGGCAGGCGTGTGGAGTGGCCCGCTGTCGAAGGAACTCGGCGCCCCGATGCCGATCCGTCCGGGCAAGGGCTACAGCGTCGACTACAGTCCGGCGCCGATCAAGCTGAACACCTCCCTGACACTCGAGGACGCCCGCGTGGCGGTCACCCCGCTCGACGGCATGATCCGGCTCGCCGGAACCATGGAGTTCGGCGGCTTCGAGGAGAGCGTGAACCAGACCCGGGTCGCCGCCATCCAGCGTGCGGCCGCCGAGAACTTCGACGGCTGGGACAACCCGCCCGGAGCGGCGGCGCCGTGGGCGGGACTGCGTCCGATGACCCCGGACGGCCTGCCGATCGTCGGCAAGTTCGGGAACCTCGACAACGCCTACATCGCCTCCGGGCACGGCATGCTGGGCCTGACCCTGGCGCCGGGTACCGCCGAGATCATCACCGAAACCATTGTCAATCATCGTGTTCCGGAGATCGCCACCTCGATTTCGCCCAACCGCTTCCTGTCCCGGCGCGCCCTGCGCCGCGCCTGATCGGCCGTCTCGGCAGGCGCCTTCCGAGAAAGAAACCTCACGCCATGACGATCGCACAACCGGCTACCGGCACCGGCGTCGTCCGCGGTCTGCAGCCGATCAGCAGCGGCACGCGCCGGGAAGAAGTGGCCGACTCGATCCGCCGGGCCCTCCTGACGGGGGAACTGCAACCCGGCCAGCGGATCAAGGAAGTCGAACTCGCCGCCGTCCTCGGCGTCAGCAGGCCCACCCTGCGCGAAGCAGTGCACGTGCTGATTCACGAGGGAACCCTGATCCAGGAGCCGTACAAGGGGATTCGGGTGGCGCAGACCAGCCCGCACGCGTTGCTCGACCTCGCCGAGGTCCGTGTCTCGCTGGAGACCACGGCGGCGCAACGGCTGGCCGCCGACCCCACCCGCGGCGGACTCGACACCCTGCGGCAGGCACTCGACGCCCACCGAACGGCGATCGCCTCCGGCGACGTGGTGGCGTCCGACCTGACGCACCTCGAGTTCCACCGCACGCTGTGGCTGGCGTCGGGCAACGAGATGCTGATCAAGATCTGGCCTCTCGTGGCGGCGCAGATCCGCATGGCCATGACGGTCGACCAGGCCACCCGTTACGACCCCGACCGCGACCTCGCCATGCACGCCCGGCTGGTCGACGTCATCGAACTGGGGGACCCCGACATCATCCGGGCCGAAGTGACCCGGCACATCCGAAGCAGCGCAGAAGAAGTCGTCTCGATCATCGGCGACTCCGACCACCCCTGACACACAAGGAGACAATTCATGAGCACGCAGTTCAGCGGAATCCTCGCCGCGGTCGTCACCCCGTTGACCGCCGACGGATCGGCCGTCGACCCCGACGGCATCAAGCGTCAGGCCGAGCACATCATCGGCGGCGGCATCAACGGCCTCGTCCCCGGCGGTAGCACCGGTGAGTTCACGACCCTGTCCACCGACGAACGCAAGCGGGCGACGGAGCTGTACATCGAGGCCGCGGCGGGCCGGGTCCCCGTCGTCGCCGGCACCGGCGCACTGAGCACCGCCGAGACCGTCGAGCTGAGCAAGCACGCCGCCGACGCCGGCGCCGCCGCGGTGATGATCGTCCCGCCGTTCTACGACACCCCGTCCTGGGACGAACTGCTGACGCACTACAGCGCGGTGTCCGACGCGGTCGACATCGACATCATGTACTACAATCTCCCCTCCGCCACCGGGGTGGACCTGGCGCCGGCGCAGTTCGCCGAACTGGCACGCAAGACCCGCGTCAACTCCTACAAGGACACCGGCGGAGACGCGGCGAAGTTCGCGTCCGTGCTGAACCACCACGCCGCGGACATCACCGCGCTGAACGGCTGGGACACCCTCTCGTTCGCCGGGCTCGCCGCAGGCGCGAAGGCGTCGGTGTGGGGGACCGCGAGCGTCATCCCGCAGCTGTGCGCGGACTTCTTCGACGCCCTCGCCGTCCGCGGCGATCTGGTTGCCGCCCGGGAACTGTGGACGAAGATCTTCCCGATCTGCGAATTCCTCGAATCACACAACTACGCTTGCGCTATCAAGACCGGCCTCGAGCTCGTCGGCCAGGACGCGGGCCCGACCCGCCGCCCGGTGCTGCCACTGGCACCGGAGTTCCGGGACGAGTTCCGCCGCCTCCTCGTCGCGGCCGGCGTCAGCGTCGTCGAGAACTAGAACCGGTCGTCGAGAACTAGAACCGAAGGACGAGACCGTGATCCCCAGGCAGACCATCAACGCCGTCGACGTCCACGCCGCCGGCGAGCCCGGACGGGTGCTCATCGGCAGCCACCTGCACGTCAAAGGCGCCACCATGGCCGACCGGCTGCAGTACTGCCGTGAGCACCTCGACGATCTGAGGTTGCTGATGCTGCACGAGCCGCGCGGCTATCCCGGACTGTGCGCCGTCCTGGTGCTGCCCCCGGTCAACCCGGACAGCGACTTCGGCATGGTGGTGCTCGAACAAGGGGGATTCCGGCCGATGTCCGGGAGCAACCTCATCTGCGCCGTCACCGCGCTCCTGGAGACCAGCACCCTGCCGGTGCAGGAGCCGGTGACGAAGCTGAAGGTCGACACCGCCGTCGGTGTCGTGCACGTGCGCGCCGACATCGCCGGCGGCAGGGTCGTGCGGGTCACCTTCGACAACGTCCCCGCGTTCGCCGTGGCCATCGACCATCCGCTCGAGTTGCCCGAATACGGCACCGTCCCGGTGGACATCGTCTTCGGCGGGCAGTTCTTCGTCCAGGCCAAGGCCGCCGACCTCGGTGTCGAACTGGTGCCCGGCGCCGCGAAGGACCTGGCCCGCGCCGGGGCCGTGCTGCGCACCGTCGCGCAACGCGATGTCGCGGTCCGGCACCCGTTCAACCCGGACATCGACCACGTCGCACTGACGATGATCCACGGCCCGTCCCCGACCCCGGGGGTCTCCGGGCGCAACACCGTCGTCCTGCCCAACGGCACCGTCGACCTCGACGACCCGACGACGTGGACCGGCGCGCTGGACCGGTCGCCGTGCGGCACCGGCACCTGCGGGCGGATGGCCGCCAAGCACGCGCGCGGCGAACTGGCGCTCGGAGAGCAGTTCGTCCACGAGAGCCTGCTCGGCACCACGTTCACCGGCACACTCACCGACATCACCGACGTCGGACCGCACCGGGCGGTGCTGCCGTCGGTCAGCGGTCGCGGCTGGATCACCGGGTTCAACCAGTACGTCCTCGACGCGGACGACCCGTTTCCGCGCGGCTACACCCTGGGCGACCTGTGGGGCCCGGAGTCCCAGGGCGACGACGCCCGGCAACTACTCGACCAACTCGATCTGGAGAATTGATGACCACCCACGAGAAGCTGCAGTTCATCGCCGGGGAACGCCGGCACGGCAGCTCCGACACGGAGCTGACGATCATCGACCCGTCCACCGGTGAGCCGATCACCACCGGCCTGGCCGCGGCCACCGGGGATGTCGACGCCGCCGTCGCGGCCGCTCGCGCCGCGTTCCCGGGCTGGTCCCGCACCACGCCCGCCGAACGCTCGGACATCATGCTGCGCTGGGCCGAGGTCCTGCGGTCCCGCAGCACGGAGCTGACCGCCCTGGAGAGCCGCAACGGCGGCAAGGCGATCAAGCTGGCCGACGGTTTCGACATCCCCGGGGTCATCGACAACGTCACGTTCTTCGCCACCACCGCCCGCAATCTGGAGGGCAAGGCGAGCGGGGAGTACTCCGGCGATCACACCTCGTCGATCCGGCGCGAGCCGATCGGCGTCGTCGGGTCGATCTCGCCGTGGAACTACCCGCTGCAGATGGCCGCCTGGAAGATCCTGCCCGCGGTCGCCGCAGGCAACACCATCGTCCTCAAGCCCTCCGAGCTCACCCCGCTGACGTCGCTGCTCTTCGCCGAGACCGCGAAGGAAGCCGGCGTGCCGGACGGCGTCGTCAACATCCTCACCGGAGCCGGACGGATTGCCGGACAGGCTCTGATCGAGCATCCCGATGTGGACATGGTCTCGTTCACCGGGTCGACGCCGGTCGGCAAGCAGGTCGCCGCGGCCGCGGCCGGCAGCGTCAAACGGGTCCATCTGGAACTCGGCGGCAAGGCACCGTTCGTGGTGTTCGACGACGCCGACATCGAGGCGGCCGCCCGCGGCGCCGTCGCCGGTTCGCTGATCAACGCGGGCCAGGACTGCACCGCCGCCACCCGCGCCTACGTCCAGCGTCCGCTCTACGAGAACTTCGTCCAGCGGGTCGCCGAACTGATGGACGAGGTGAAGGTCGGCCCCGCCGACGACACCGACACCGACATGGGTTCGCTGATCTCCTTGAAGCAGCGCGACCAGGTCGCGGCGATGGTCGACCGGGCCCGCGACTCCGGCGCGAAAGTGGTTCGCGGCGGCCGTATCCCGAAACACACCCCGACCGCGGGCGCGTACTACGAGCCGACGCTGATCGTCGACGCGACGCAGGACTCCGAGATCGTCCAGCAGGAGATCTTCGGCCCCGTCCTGGTCGTACTGCCGTTCGACACCGACGACGAGGCCATCACCCTCGCCAACGACACCCCCTACGGCCTCGCCGCATCCGCCTGGACGCAGAACGTGTACCGGGCGCAGCGGGCCACCCGGGAAATCCAGGCCGGGTGCGTGTGGGTCAACGACCACATCCCGATCATCAGCGAGATGCCGCACGGCGGCTACAAGGCCTCCGGATTCGGCAAGGATATGTCCACCTACTCGTTCGACGAGTACACCAACGTCAAGCACGTCATGTCCGACATCACCGGAGAGGCACACAAGGGCTGGCACGACCTCATCTTCGGCAGACACTGACCCCGAACACTTTTCAGCAACCCACCGGGGCGGGGTCGATCTCTTCTGCCGAGGAGGTCGACCCCCGGACACGATGGTCCCCGGCGCCCGCCGAAACCTCACGCCAATGAGAGCGGGCACCTGAATCCCCAAGGAGGATTCACATGAGCACATTACCGGATTCACCTTCTGCGCCCGGGTCCCCGGACGCTCCCGATCACAAACTGAAGAGAACCCTCGGACTCTGGCAGCTGACGTTGCTGGGGGTCAGCACGCAGATCGGCTCCGGCTGGTTGTTCGCGGTGCTGTCGTCGGCGTCGGTCGCAGGCCCGGCCGCCATCCTGTCGTGGATCCTCGGCGCGGGCCTGTTCATCGTCGTGTCGCTGACCTGGATCGAACTGGGCACCCTGTTCCCGAGATCGGGTGGGATCGTGCGCTATCCGGCGCTCTCTCACGGTGCATTCGCCGGGTGGATCACCGGCTGGGGATACTGGATCGGGACCGTCTGCCTGCCCGCCATCGAAGCGCAGGCCGTCCTGACCTATCTCGGTGGCCGCTTCCCTCATCTCGGCCTGGTGAAGGTGGAGCAGGGCACCACCATCCTCGCCTGGCCGAACGGAATACTCTGTGGCATCGGCATTCTCGCGATCTTCTTCGTCCTCAACCTGTTCGGCGTGAAACTGCTGGCGAAGGTCAACACGTATGTGACGATGTGGAAGCTCGTCGTCCCGTGCCTGACGTTCCTCCTGTTGTTCTTCGCGTTCAACTCGAGCAACCTCACCGTCGGCGGCGGCTTCCTCCCCACCGGCGCGGGCGGCATCGTGCACGCTCTCGCGATCGGCGGGATCGCGTTCGGCTACCTCGGCTCCCGGCAGGTGCTCGACTACGGCGGGGAGGCGCGAAACCCCAAGCGCGACATCCCCTTGGCGATCGTGCTCTCCATCCTCATCCCGATGGTCGTGTACATCGGCCTGCAGATCGGCTTCCTCGGCGCACTCGACTGGTCCGACGCCGGGATCTCCGTCGGAGACTGGGCGGGTCTGCGGACCAGCGACTGGGCGTCGGCCCCGCTGTTCCAGGCTCTCGGCGCGGCCGGATTCGGCGCCTTCGCCACCGTCCTGCTGATCGACGCCGCCATCTCCCCGGCGGGCAACGGCTGGGTCACCCTCGGCAGTGCCGCCCGGGCCTCGTTCGCGTTCGGCATAGACAAGTACGCGCCGAAGGGTCTCGCCAAGGTGAACCGGTACGGCATCCCGTGGGTGTCGCTCGTGGTCGCGATCGTGGTCAGCGCGCTCTTCATGCTCCCGTTCCCGAGCTGGTACCAGCTGGTGTCGGTGGTGTCGGTCTGCCTGGTGCTGAGCTACCTGATGGGCAGCGCGATCGCACCGGTGCTCCGCAAGACCGCACCCCACGCGGACCGCACCTGGCGGCTGCCCGCAATCGGTTTCTGGGCGCCCGCCGGCTACGCGGCAGGCCTGTTCATCGTCTACGCCGCAGGCTTCGCGTCCCTCGCGCAGCTCCTGGTCATCGCATTCGCCGGGGTGAGCATCTACGGCGCCTACACGTCGGTGAACCACGGCTGGGTTCGCAGGCCCGCCGGGTGGTCCATCTCGGCGGTGTTCCTGGTCGTGTGGATCTACGTCAGTTCCCGCGGCGGATGGTTCATGAACACCACCGAGGTGCAGCGGGCCGGCAGCTGGTCGTTCCCGGTCTACTTCGCGGCGATGACCGCGGCACTGCTGGCCTTCGTGCTCGCGCTGCGGGTGGTGAGCACTCCGGCCGGCCGTCGTCACCTCGACGCCGGTGTCTGGCTGATCGCCACCCTCCTCGCGACGCTGCTGGTGTCCTACTACGGCGAATTCGGTCCTCTCGACGAACCGCCGCTCGCCGACTACTGGGACCTGCTGGTCGTGATCACGCTGGCCCTGGTCAGTTACGTGTGGGCCGTCCGCAGCGGTTTCCACACCGAACAACTCGACGCCGCGCTCGCCGACTCCGGATTAGCGGTCGAACCCGCCGCACCCACCCGCACACCGGCACACCGGGCGACACCGGTCGCCGCCGTGCACGGACAGGAGGTCAACTCGTGAAGGTTCTCGTCGTCGGAGGCACCGGCCGCATCGGCACGGCGGTGGTGGACGCCCTGACACCCGACCACGACGTCGTCGTCGCATCCCGCTCCACCGAGGTCGCGGTCGACCTCCGGGATGCCGCGTCCGTCACCGCGCTGTACGAACGGGTCGGGACGGTGGACGCGGTGGTCAGCACCGCGGGTGTCACCCCGTTCCCTGCCTTCGGCGACACCACGACCAGCGACTTCCGGCAGGGTTTCGACGACAAATTGCTCGGGCAGATCGAACTGGTCCTGCGCGGGCTGCCGTTCGTCGCCGACGGCGGCTCGTTCACCCTGGTCACGGGGGTGCTCGCCCGCGAACCCATTCGCTCGGGTGTGGTCGCGTCGACCGTCAACGGGGCCCTGGAGGCGTTCGTGAAAGCGGCCGCAGCCGAACTTCCGCGCGGCATCCGCATCAACGCGGTCAGCCCGAGCGTCGTCACCGAAGCACTCGACGTCTACGGCGACTTCTTCCCCGGATTCGCGCCCGTTCCCGCCGCCGACGTCGCACGCGCGTTCGTCAAATCGGTGGCCGGGATCCACACCGGCCGCGTCTACGAACTGGGGTAACGGCAGCAACCGTCAAACCTCACAATCTGGACCTCAGAGGCGCACCGGAACTGGCACTGTGCTCCCCACCGCACCCTCCATACAGTGTTGTGCATCACATCAACAGTTCAGTTCGCGGTGGATCGTCTCCTCTTTCTCCGCCGGCACTGTTCTCCGTTCCAACCGCCGGTGATCCGACCCGGATCGCGATGGCGACCTGACGTTTCCGGTCAGCGCACAGTGGAGGAAAACGTGACTGCAACACCACCCCCGGCCCAATCCCAGGACTCCGGTCTCGGGAAGGGTCTGAAGAAGCGGCACATGAATCTCATCGCCCTGGGCGGCGTGATCGGTGCCGGATTGTTCGTCGGCAGCGGTGTCGTCATCGAGAGCGCGGGCCCGGCGGCGATCGTGTCGTTTCTCATCGCGGGGGTCATCACGCTCCTGATCATGCGGATGCTGGCGGAGATGGCCGTGGCCAAGCCGGTGGTCGGATCGTTCTACGTGTACGCCAGGGAAGCGCTCGGCAATCGCGCCGGATTCTCCGTCGGCTGGATGTACTGGTACTTCTTCGTCATCGTCGTCGCCGTCGAAGCCATCGCCGGTGGCCGAATACTCCAGCTCTACCTGCCGTCCGCGCCGCTGTGGATCCTCAGCCTCGGCCTTCTCGTCATCCTGACCTGCACCAATCTGGTATCGGCCCGGTCGTTCGGCGAGTTCGAGTACTGGTTCTCGTCGATCAAGGTGATCGCGATCGTCCTCTTCCTCGGTCTGGGTGCCCTGTGGATCACCGGACTGTGGCCGGACTCGACCCCCGGGGTGGCGAACCTCGTCGATCACGGCGGATTCGCTCCGCTCGGCTGGGGCGCGGTACTCGCCGCGGTCGTTCCCTGCGTCGCCTTCTTCACCGGCGCCGAGATCGTGACCATCGCGGCCGCCGAGTCCGCGGAACCCAAGAAGGCCGTCGCCCGGGCGATGCGCTCCATCGTGGTCCGGATCATCACTTTCTACGTCGGATCCATCTTCGTGGTCGTCGCCGTGGTGCCGTGGAGCGCCGAAGCCGTCGGAGTCAGCCCCTACGCGGCGGCCCTGTCCGCCCTCCACATTCCCGGGGTGGCCACGATCATGAACGTCGTCATCCTCACCGCGGTGCTGTCCTGCCTGAACTCCGCCCTGTACACGTCCTCGCGGATGCTCTTCGCCCTCACCCGCAACGGCGACGCCCCGCACATGTTCACCCGCCTGTCGGGTGGCGGAGTGCCCCGGCGCGCCATCCTCGCCGGGACGGTGATCGGATACGCCTCGGTGATCGCCGCGTTCGTATCCCCGGATCTCGTGTTCTCGTTCCTGGTCAACTCGTACGGCGCCGTGGCGCTCTTCGTCTACCTCATGATCGCGATCTCCCAGGTCGCGCTCCGCCGGAAGCTGGAGGCGCAGGATCCCGGGGCCCTCACCCTGAAGATGTGGCTGTTCCCCTGGCTCAGCTACGCGACCATCGCGCTGATGGGGACGGTGATCGCGGCCATGGCCGTGCTCCCCACCACCCGTTCGCAGTTCTGGCTGAGTGTGGTGACTCTGGCCTTCATCCTGATCGGCTACGAGTTCCGCCGGCGCAGCCGCACCAGCGCCGAACGCCTCGACACCGTCACCCCGCCCGCGGAACCGGCCGCCGAACCCGCCGCCACGGGTGCCGAAGCGGAACAACTCGTCGGCGTCGTGACGCACGAACAACACTGACACACACCTTGTCGAAGAGGGGCAGGGACCGCACCGGCGGTCCCTGCCCC
>Ga0247825_10001482_pt1 | contig 15386 bp, 19 predicted proteins | sample 13C_Vanillin_Day_FD_194413 | JGI IMG/M metagenome (GOLD analysis project Ga0247825, IMG submission 194413) | Soil microbial communities from agricultural site in Penn Yan, New York, United States - 13C_Vanillin_Day48 | ecosystem: Environmental > Terrestrial > Soil > Agricultural land | place... | reverse complement strand
CTACCTGCACACCAAGGACGATCTCCTCTCCATGCTCGTCGAGCAGGTCTCCCGCAGTTTGGCCGTGGTTTTCGAAGAGCTTCGCGCGCGGCCCGATCTGTCGCCGTTGGAGAAGGTGCGTAACCTGACCGAGTTGCTCGTGCGGCAGCGTGCCGAGCATCCGAGCCAATTCCGCATTCTGGATCGCTCCGAAACGGTATTACCCGAGCCGGCTGGTACCGAGCACCTCGAGGCCAAACGCCGCATCGTCCGGGAACTGGTCAACATTATCGAGGAGGGGGTGAAGCTCGGGCAGTTCCGACCCATCGACGCACGCACCGCCGCATTCAGCTTGCTGGGAATGTGCAACTGGGTGGCGTGGTGGTTCCGTCCCCAAGACGCCTCCGACATCGAATCGGTGGTGGCCACGATCACCCAGTTGGCGCAGGACATGCTGCGGGGACCTCGAGAGGAAGCCGAGGTCGGATCGCTCGGTCTCCTCAACGAGATTCGTGAACGCTTGGACAGACTCGAACCCCGCCTCTGACGACTTCCATGAACGAAGGCCCGGTACCCGTCGGTACCGGGCCTTCCCTTTTAGTGTTCGACGATTGTGACGGTAAAACGACATGACTGTTGACAAAGCGATGTCAGTGTCGAACAATTGTCATTGTTGTCGATTCGCTCATGAGGAGCACCATGAACCCTTCACCCGCTCGCATCGGACTCGTAGTCCCCAGCTCGAACATCACCGTCGAAACCGAGATGCCCCGACTTCTCGGCCGTCATCCCGACCGCTCCTTTTCCTTCCACGCCAGTCGCATGCGCATGCACACGGTCTCACCGGAACAGTTGCGCGCGATGAACGCACAACGTGAACGGTGCGTTCTGGAGCTCGGTGACGCCCGCGTCGATGTTCTGCTGTACGCGTGCCTCGTGGCGATCATGGCCACCGGGCCGGGCGAGCACCGCAGCGTTGAACTGTCGGTCGCCGAACAACTGGCCGCCGGCGGGGCGCGAGCCAAGGTGCTGTCGAGCGCCGGAGCTTTGGTGACTGCCCTCGAATCCATCGGGGCACGTCGCATCGCCCTCGTTACCCCGTACATGCGCCCACTGGCAGAGCAGGTTGTGCGCTATCTCGAAGAGGAAAACTTCGAAGTCGCCGACTGGCGAGCTCTCGAGGTGGCTGACAATGCCGACGTCGGATGCATTCCCGGTGAGCGCGTGATGGACGCAGCCCGCAGCCTCGATCTGGACGGCGTCGACGCACTCGTCCTGTCCGCGTGTGTGCAGATGCCGTCTTTGGATCTCATCCAAGCTGCCGAGGACGAGTTCGGCCTCCCAGTCCTGTCCGCCGCCACCGCCGGTGCCTACAACATCCTGCGCGCCGTCGGTGCCCGCGTCGACATCCCCGATGCCGGCTCGTTGCTCCGCGCCGATGCGACAGTCCCTACCCACTGATTCGCAGTTCTCGACACCAAGGGAGAACCACCAATGACCACATCACAAACCAAACCGGTCCACCGCGTCCGCGGCGTCGATCATGCCGCGTTCCCCACCTTCGACCCCGTGGGCACCGTGGCCTTCTACCGGGACGTTCTACGTTTTCCGGTGGTCCACTCGATCTGCGCGGCGGGATGGGGCCCCGAACAGCACCCCGACTTCATCCACTTCTTCTTCGATATCGGCAACGATGACCGGATTGCATTCTTCTACTACTTCGGACTCGAGCCGATCGGTGATCAGGACGCCCCCGGTGACTCGTGGGCGCGATTCGCTCCCGGTACACCGGAGTTCTTCCGCAACTCCCGCCACCTGGCGATCCACGTGGACAGCGAGGAGGATCTCCTCGAATACCGGCGCCGCCTCGACGAATCGCAGTGGCCCGTCGAAATGCAGGTCGTTCACGAAACAATCGAATCGATCTACACCCACGACCCCAACGGCTACATGCTCGAGATCACCCGCGCACTGCGTCCGGTCACCGCCCAAGAGGACCTCGACGCAGAACTGACCATCCAGGCTCTGTGTGACATCGCCTCCGGCGAAGATCCCTCCATGGACCAACTCCTCACCCGCAAAGCGGAACTCATCGTCGAGCGTGCAGCACGCTGGGAAGAGGAGCGCCGCACCGAAAACGAGGAGGTGGTGTCGCGATGAGCCGACTCTACGTCCTCGGAGTTCCGGAGAACGACGGCGTCATCGACGTCGCAACACAGGACCCGGCAATCAGAGTCGACACGGTGGGCCCCTACTTCCGCATCACCGCCGATCAGGACATCGTCATCGACCGGCGAGCCACCGGATGCCGTCACGCCGTCTGGTACAGCTCCGTAGCAGGCCTGGAAAACTCGCGCATCGCTCAACACGACAAAGACGCACTTCGAGTTGTTCAGCGATGAGTACCACCGAACGGATCGGCGCCGGCCGCTACGTCACGGCGGCCGCGACCCCGGACAACACCACCGTCAGTGTGCACGAACTGACCACCACCGACGGCGCTACCGTCTCCGGTGTGCTCCGGACCGTGCCCGGTGCTGCAACGGTCGCCTTCCTCATGCATCCGCGCCAGGACTTCACCCACCACGTGCTCGTTTCCGAGTTCCTCGCTCGCGGATGCGCGGTGTGGACGCAGGGTGCTCGCACCATGGGCAACGATCTGACGCTGCTGCACGAGCAGGCGCTGCTGGATATGGCGGCCGGTCACGTCTTTCTGCGACAACACGGATTCGACTCCGTCGTCGCGGTCGGTCACTCCGGCGGCGGCACCCTGGCCGCCTACTACATCGAACAAGCGTCCCTGACACCGTCCGCGCGATTCGCCAACACCCCCGGCGGCAGGACGGTTCCCCTGCCCGAGGCAGACATGCCGGGACCCGACGCTGCGGTGTTCATGGCCCCGCATCCCGGCCAGGGCGCGTTGCTGATGCGCATGATCGATCCCTCTGTCGTCGACGAGTCCGATCCACTCTCGGTGGACCCGACTCTCGATCCGTTCAACTCGGACAACGGATTCGTTCAGGCACCCGAATCCAGCACCTACACCAGTGAATTCATAGACCGATACCGGGCCGCCCAACGGGTACGCATCGCCCGAATCGACGATATCGCACACGCACGAGTCCATGCCGCTGCCTGTGCACGCCAACGGCACAAGCAGACCGGTGATCCGGCAGCACGCCGGAAAGCTCTGGCGTCGGGCGTGCTCACGGTCCATCGCACCGATGCCGACCTGCGGTGCGTGGACCTCGCCCTCGACCCCAACGACCGACCGTACGGATCGCTGTTCGGGTCGCGACCTGACTTGACGAATTACGGTGTCGTCGGCTTCGGGCGGCTGACCACCCCCGAGGCGTGGCTGTCCACCTGGTCGGGACTGAGCACTCGAGCGGATTTCCTCCGCTGCGCCCCGGCCGTCCGAATTCCCTCCCTGCTGATCGAACTGACCGGTGATCAGGCCTGCTTTCCTGCCGATGCGCGAGCCATGGCATCGGCGCTGGGCGGCACGGACGTCACCCATGTGCGAGTGCGGGGCAAACACTTCGGAGCCGGGTTGACCACCGGAGAGCCCACCGGCGCATCCCTCGCCGGGGAGCGCATCGGTCACTGGTTGCACGAACGCTACGACACCCGACATTGATTCGCTTTGCACGATTCTCAACCTGCTGTCCCCACATCACTCAGAAGGCGCTGCCATGACCACATCGATCCACGTCACCGGAATGTCAGTCGACACCGACGCGCTGCAATTGTCGGGTCGGATCGCTCGACCGTGCACAGACAGCCGCGGTCTCGTGCTCGCACTACACGGCGGTACCTACGACTCGGGGTACTACGACCTCGGACCGGACTCCCTGCTCGAACTCGGCGCATTCCTCGGCTATACCGTCGTCGCGCTCGACCGCCCCGGCTACGGGCGCACCACGGACTGCGACCGGGAATTCCTGTCGTTCTCCGCTCAAACGCAGATACTTGCCGCCGCCGTCGACAAGGTAGCCGACGACCTGGCACTGACCGACCGCGTCGTCCTGGTCGGGCATTCCATCGGTGGGATGCTCGCGCTGCGCGTGGCCTCGGAAACTACCACAGCGTTGCAGGGTGTCGAGGTCAGCGGGATGGGTAGCCTCTGGCAGCCCGGGTTGCGCGAAATGTGGGCCTCGATGATCAGTGATGCACCGGACCTCGTGCTACCTGCACAGGACCACGCACACGTCATGTTCGGCCCGGCCGACACCTACGCCGACGCACAAGTCGAGCGCAATGCACAGCTCCTGCGTCCACTGCCCACACCTGAGCTCGTCGACGCGGTGCAGTGGTCGACTGCCCTGCCCTCAGCCGCCGCGAAAATCACAGTGCCCGTGAGTCTTACCCTGGCCGAACACGACAACATCTGGCAATCCAGTGCAGAAGCCCGCGCCGCGCTGGCGGGGCAATTCACGTCTGCGCCGACGGTACGGATGGACCAGTTTTCGCACGCGGGACACTCGATCGAACTGCACCATGGGGCACGTGCGTACGTACTGCGGCAGTTGGCTTTCGTAGAGGAGTGCCTCGCCCCGTGAGCTTGGTGCACCGCGGCGGTGCAGCGGCAGTAGTCGCCCGTCAGTTGACGGGCGGCACGGCGACCGTGCGGCCGGTCTCGGCGGCCTCACGTGCCGCCGCCAGCACCGCGATGGTGCCGAGTGCGGTGCGCGCCGGAACCGGCTGCGGGCAGGCTCCGGCCACTGCCGCCGCGAACTCGGTGTAATAGTCCTGATACGCACCCCGCTGAGACGGGATCGTTTCCGGTCCTCGCGCCGTGTGAAGGATACCCCACCGTTCCGGTCGTTCGAGACCCCACCCGGTCGGATCGTCGACGGGCCGACTCCCCGCGAACAGCGCCTGCGCCTGAACGTCCGTGCCGTCCGCCACATAGCTGCCGGCACTGCCGAACGCGCGCAGCCGCCGTCCCTCGAGATGGTTGACCTTGGTCGACGAGACGGTCGAATAGACGCCGCTGCGGTGGGTGATGTTGACGACGAAGCCGGCGTCGGTGCGTCCCTCCGGCCGGTCGACGTAATCGAGATGTGCGTCCACCCGCTCGGCCGGACCGAGCAACCACAGCATCTGGTCGACGACGTGTGCGCCGATGTCCCGCAACAGCCCACCGGTCGGGCCCGCTTCGAGGGTGTCGGCACCGTCCAGGTCGAAATGCGACTCGACACGCCAGATGTCGCCGAGCCGCGGCAACACCGACTTCAGCGTGCGGATATCGGCGTCGTAGCGACGGTTGTGAAAAACGCTGAGCAGCACCCCGGCTTCGTCGCCGGCGGCGATCAACTCGGAGGCCGTCGCGACATCCGGTGCGAACGGCTTGTCCGCGACCACGTGCACACCCCGCCCGACCGCCTCGAGCACGAGTTCGCGTCGCGTCTGCGGTGGGGTGGTGATGGTGACGGCATCGACGCCGGAATCGATGAGCTCGCCCAGGCTCGGGAACACCGGCACTCCGGGGAAGTCGGCGGTAGCCTGGGCGACGCGGTCGGGGGAGCGGGTCACGATGCCGCCCAGTGTGATTCCCTCCGCCGCCTCGATGAACGGCGCGTGGAAATACCGGCCACCCAGGCCGTACCCGGCAATTCCAATCTTTACGGTCATGCCATGAGTCTATGTTAAGACATTCGAACAATCCACCGGTGTGCGCGGACGCAAGGGTCCGCAGTGGTGGCGCCGTTTTCGAATGAGCCATCGGGGTACACGGTCGAGGGACGAGGAGGTTTGAGGAAATGCCTGTTTGGGGATGGATCTTGATCGCGGTGCTCGTCGTGATCGCGGTGCTGGCGATCATCGCGTCCCGCTCGATCAGCAGTCGCAAGAGGACGGAACGGCTGAAAGGGCGGTTCGGCCCCGAATACGAGCGGACGGTCGGTGAGGCGGGCGACCAAGGCGCCGCCGAGAAGGAGCTCGCCGCCCGCGAACGAAAGCGGGAGAAGCTCGACATCGTCCCGCTGCCACCCGAGGCGCGCGCGAAGTACACCGATTCCTGGCGGACGGTTCAGATCGAGTTCGTCGACAACCCGTCGAGCGCGGTCGCCGCTGCGGACCGGCTCGTAATACACGTCATGCGCGAACGTGGTTACCCGATCGACGACTTCGATCAGCGCGCGGCCGACATTTCGGTAGACCACCCGAAGGTCGTCGAGAACTACCGCACGGCGCACGGTATCTATCTCGCGCAAGAGCAGGGCGACATCGGTACAGAGCAACAGCGGGAGGCGTTCGTGCACTACCGCGAACTTTTCGAGAAGTTGCTCGAGACGGATGAGAGCAAAGACGAGCCGAACAAGGACGAGTCGAAGGAGACGCGCGCATGACAACCCCAGACCGGCAACCCGAGGGCACCAGCCCGACCGGGAGCGGCGAAACGTCCACCGAGAACCCCGCCTCGGCGGTCGAGGGAACCGGATCACCCACCGGAACAACCGAATCTGCCCCCGAGGTTGCCGCCGCGCCGGCCGAGGGTGTCCAGCGGCCGACGGAGGTCCCGGACTCGGCGGGCGAGGCCCGACCCGCGTCGGCCGAGGAGGCTCGACCGTCCGCACAGGACGCCGACACGCCGGTCGGGCAGACACTGTTCGCCGAGGATGAGCTTTCGGTTCTTCGCTTGCGCTGGGACGAGGTTCAGGCGGGCTTCGTCGACGATCCCCGAGAGTGTGTGCAGAAGGCGGACGGTCTCGTGTCGGACGTCGTCGACCGGATCACGACCGGGTTCTCGGAGGCGCGTTCGCGGCTCGAGGAGCAGTGGGCCCGAGGTGAAGAGGGCTCGACGGAGGACCTTCGTCTTGCGCTGAAGCGCTATCGCGAGTTCTTCCAGCGATTGCTCGAGCTCTGAGCGAGGAGTTCGAGGGCAAGTAAGTGGGGAGGGCCTGATTCCATTACTGCACAGACGAGGGAGACGTGCGTGACAGGTTCGCCGAATGATATCGGTGTAGCGGCGCGGCCGGCAGTGAGGTGGACAGCTCGACGAGGAGCTCCATGGCCTCTCGACCGAAACTGCGAGGAGCAAGATCCACTGCGAATATCTGCGAACTTCCCAACTCGCTGACCGGGTCACCTGCAAGGGATGCCACCCGAAAACCGTTCTCGCTGTCGGCGTCGGGCGCCTTCCCCAGCGCGTGCAGCATCGGCACGGCGCGAGCTGCCAATCCTTGAGGTCCGAAAACAATTGCGTCGACTTCACATTCGCCGACCAACCTCTCGAGAACGGCGAACAACTCGGCCTCGCTCGGGTCGGCTGGCAGACTGAACACAAGCGGCTCGAAGCGCTCTCGCAGGCACCACTGTTCAAAGCTGCGCGCCGAGTCCGCCGCCCACCTGGGGCCGTGGAACGACTCCAAGCCGATATATCCTGGACGCCGCGTTCCCGTTGACTCGAGTTGCCCAAGAACGAAATCGACGACCGCGGCATGGTCGATCTCGATCGTTCCCTGCGGCTCCGTGGGCAGTGGGCCGCTTCGCCCGGCAAAGACTATCGGGATCGATGCGCTGAGCATTCTCTCGACCACCGGATCCTCGTCCAGGGCATCGATGACGACCGCGCCGTCGACCTGAAAATGTTCGGACGTTCGCGTGTGCAGTGTGAGATCTCGCCCCACCGCCGCCGCCGCGTCCGCCGCCCCGAAAGCGAAATGCATGTAGAAGGACAATCCTCGAACCTCGGACGGGATATACAACCCGAAAGCCCCGGTGCTTCGTCGACGCAAAGACCGGGCTGCCCGATTCGACACGTACCCCATCGATTGCGCGGCCGTCATCACCCGCTGGCGAGTCGCCTCCGACACCCGCCCGGATCCGACCAATGCATCGGACACCGTCGTCTTCGACAGGCCGAGTTCGCGAGCCAGATCGACGATCGTCACTGTGGGCATGCCCCGATCCTACCGACCCAGCGATTCGGGAAACCTCGGTAACACCTCTTGACATGTGACATGGGTTACGAGCACGATTAATGCGTGCCGGAACGTTCCGGCATCCGCCTTCGGCGGCTCTACCTCGGAGTTTGCACATGACACATTCGACCCGCTCGCCCGCGAGTAGGTGGCGTTCCCCTGTCATCGCGGGGCTGCTGATGCTCGATTTGGCCGTCGGCTTGGCGCCGCCGCTGCATTGGCTTGCCGGCAACGGCACCGCCTTGCTGTCGATGGGGTACTTCCTCGCAGCCGGTGTGTCCATCACCCTGAGCCTGCTCGTAATGTTCGCCCTCGACTCGGACCCCGGTGATCGTCGATGAACATGCTCGTCGGATATGGCAGCGTCGCCGTCTTCTTCCTGATCGTCGTTGCCGCGTTGGAGCTGACCAAGCGGAAAGACGCGACGTTCAGCGAATACGCGACGGCAGGACGCTCGTTCGGATCGTTCTTCGGAACGATGGCGTTCCTCAACACCTGGCTGCCCGGAACGATGTTCATCTCGTTTGCAGGTCTCGCGGCGGGCGCGGGGGTCATCGGCTTCTACTCACTGATCTATTCGCTGCTCGCCGTCGTGCTGATGTTCTTCCTCGCCAAACCCGTGCACGATTGGGGTAAGCGGTACGACCTGCGAACTCAGGCGGATCTCCTCGGCGCCCGCTACAACTCACGAGCCGTGCGGGTGGTCGCAGCGCTGATCGGCATCGCTGCATCCTTCCCGTGGATCGTTCTGGGGATGCAGTCGCTGGCACTGGTGTTCCAGTACCTGTCGTTCGGGCGAATCGGCGGAGCGACCGCCGTTCTGATCGGGATCATGGTGATCGGGCTGCGGCAGATCTGGACAATCCGATTCGGGATGCGCGGTGTGATCATCAGCGACATGGTGCAGGGAATCGTCGCCTACTTCGTCGGCACCCTCGTCATTCTCGGCCTGCTCACCTGGCTGGTCAGTAACGGCCACGGATTCGGTGACGTCGACCCGACCCACTTCGAGTTGCCGGGTCCGGGGAGCGCCTTGGGGCCTTTGTACCTTTCGTCGCTGATACTGACCGGTGCGCTCGGAGGGTGGTGTTGGCCGGACATCTTTGTTCGACTCTTCACTGCGAGAAGCGCCGCGACGATCAAACGTTCGGCGGTACAGGCGGCGCCGGTCCTGCTGATCTTCGGGGCGGCACTGACCCTGATGGCGATCGCAGCGTCCAGCGTCCCCGGTGTCGCGGAGGCACCCGACGATGTATGGTTCATCGCCGCCGGTGTCGGCGGCATCGGCTTGATCACCGTCGCCGGCATTTGCGTGGTCGCGGCCACCATGGGCAATGTCGGCGCCAACCTCCAGGCGCTCGGCACTCAGACCGCGAACGATATCATCGGTGTCGCCAAGGGGGTTCGGGTCACCGATCCAAGGATCGGACGCATCGCGGTGGGGGTGCTGACGCTGTTGGCGGCCCTCGGCGCTTCCGCCACCGTCGGTATCTCCTCCGGACTGATCACCCTCGCTCTCATCTCATACCAGGGCATCTGCCAACTCGCCCCGACCCTGTTCCTGGGCATCTTCTGGAGGAAAGGCACTGCAGCCGCGGCAGTCTCCGCGATGTCGAGTGGCTTCGCTACGGCAGCCGTGCTGCAGTGGCTCTACCCGGTGTCGATCCCATGGCTCGGGGGCCTGACCTCCGGCGTCGCAGCCTTGGCCGTCAACGCTGCCGTCTATGTGGCGGTGACTTACTCGGCGCCGATGAACGATACCGAACGCAACCGAGTCGGCCAGCTGTTCGACCGATTGAGCGAATCGAAGGCCGATCCGGACCCCGAAAGCCGGTCGAGCCCCGACACCGAATCCGATTCCGACACCACCAGCCAGTACACCCACCAGTAGAAGGCAACGCCCAATGAGACACACCCTCGCAACGAACCCACGGTCGGTGACCGTGGCGGCCACCCAGTTCGCCTGCACCTGGGACCCGCACACGAACCTCGAGACGGCCGAACGGCTCGTGCGCCACGCAGCCGACTCGGGTGCTCAGATCGTAGCCCTCCCTGAGCTGTTCGAAACGCCGTACTTCTGCCAGACCCTCGGCGACGAGTACTTCGCCCTCGCTGTGCCCATCGACGAGAATCCGGCCGTCGAACTGTGCCGTCACCTCGCCCATGAACTGCAGATCGTCCTCCCTGTGAGCACATTCGAACGTGACGGCCAGAAGTACTTCAACAGCGTCACCATCATCGACGCCGACGGCAGGAAGCTCGGAACGTACCGGAAAACTCACATACCGGAAGGTCCCGGATATCACGAGAAGTTCTACTTCAATCCCGGCGACACCGGCTTGTCGGTGTGGCGCACGCGTTACGCCACCATCGGCGTCGGCATCTGCTGGGATCAGTGGTTCGTCGAATCGGCACGGATCATGGCGTTGCAGGGCGCAGAGATCCTGCTCTTCCCCACGGCAATCGGATCGAGTCCCATCGCCGATGACGGTCACGGTGAACACGCCACGGAACCGGGAGACCTGCAGGACACTGCTCTGCGACACGCCCATTGGCAGAACGTGCAACGCGGACACGCTGCCGCGAACATGATGCCCGTAGTGGCCGCAAATCGGGTTGGCTGCGAAAGCCAGGGTTCCACGCACATCGACTTCTTCGGACAATCCTTCATGACAAATCAACGGGGAGAAGTCGTCGAGGAACTCAGCGGCGACGGCGAGGGCGTCATCCTTCACGAATACGATTTGGAGCAGCTGCGCACTCAGCGAGCGAGTTGGGGCCTGTTCCGCGACCGCCGCCCAAATGCTTACGCAGACCTGACGGCTGGATCTCACCCTTCACCGAACAACTCGAGTTCAGATCAGCATCAAGGGGGTCGTCGGACCGTATCGGTAGGAACGTTCTGACCCAGACGCCGAAGGTGCGGTTCGTTCATCCCTTCGTGCACGGCCCGCACCCGAACCTCCGGGTGCGGGCCGTGACCTTGTGAGGAATGTGACGGCGTGCGACGGTGGCGAATGAGCGGATCGCGTGTACGAGGAACCGGCCGAGTGTCACGCATTGCCGTGTCACGATGGGTTGGCGCGATCGGGTGCAGGAAGGGGGCGGTGGTGTCGGAGCGATCAGGACCTCCAGCCGACGATCCGTTCGGCGGTCGGGAACCGACCAGCCACGAGCGGATGACGGGGCTGCCCTGGGATGCGTCGTACCACGAGGGCCGTGCGCCCTGGGATATCGACGGGCCCCAGCCGGCGATCGTGCGGGTGGCATCCGAGGGCGGATTCGCCGGAGCGGTCCTCGACGCGGGCTGCGGAACCGGCGAAAACGCACTTCACCTCGCCGTGCTGGGACTGTCGGTTGTGGGCGTGGATGTGGCAGAGACGGCGCTGGCGATCGCTAGGGCAAAGGCCGAGGATCGTCGGATCGAGATAGAGTTCGCCGCGGCCGACGCACTCCGGCTGGAGACGCTGGGACGCCGGTTCGCGACAGTGCTGGACTGCGGACTGTTCCACACCTTCGACGCCGGCGAGTGGCCGGGCTACGTGGCGAGTCTGGCCTCGGTGACCGAACCCGACGGGATCCTGTATGTGCTGTGCTTCAGTGATGACGGACCCGATGCCGGCCCGCACCCCGTCAGCCGGGAGGAGTTGAGAGCAGCGTTCAACCCCGGCGCCGGATGGACCATCACAGCCATCCAACCGGACCGGATTCACACGCGATTCCACGACGACGGCGCACCGGCCTGGCTCGCGACCGTCACGCGGATCTAGATATCGCGTGCGGCGCGCTGTTACTCGGCGTTGCCGGTCGGGAAGTAGACCGACCCGTCGCTACCGACGCAGCCGCCCTGGACGGGGCCGGGTCCGAAATAGGCGCCGTTGACCGAACCGGCGCTACCGGAGGAATTCGAGCCGACTCCGGCTCCCGCGACGCCGACTGCCCCACAGGTGTAGCTGTTCGAGTCGCCCGGCTCGCTCTCCACCTGAACCTGGGTGCCGGGAGTCGTCGGATCCCCGTGCAGGTTCGGTGCTGCGGCCGCGATACCGGGTGCGGCGAAGGCGGCGAATGCAGCGGCCGCTGCGATCGCCGAGCGCACTGCGACTGTGTTCATGCGAAGTCACTCTCGATTCTGTTGGCGCCCCGGTTCGGCTCGCAGGCTTCAGCGCGGGTCGTGGCACGTGGCGCATTCGTCTCACGGTAGGGACTCATTATCGTCCGATCGACCTCGGAATCCCACCCCTCGGTGCGGGCGCCCCGCCCGGACCGGCCCCGCAGGACAGCGGCCCTTGACATGAAGTGGACTTCAGGTTTCAAGATGGTGCCAGATGTCACTGGAGGCAAGGAGTCCGCGATGAACGGCACCAGAACGGCGCTGATCACTGGGGGATCGGCAGGATTGGGACGGGCGAGCGCACTCGCGCTCGCGGAGCGCGGCTGGGAGGTGATCGTCACCGGAAGGCGGGTCGAACCGCTCGATCGGGTCGCCTCGCGGGGGAGCACCATCACCGCCGTCCCCGGTGATGTGACGGATCCGCGGCATCGCGAGCGTATCGCCGAGGTGATCGAGGCGCAGGGGCGACTGGACCTGCTCCTCAACAACGCCAGCGCGCTCGGCCCCAGCCCCATGCCCGCACTGACCCGGTACCCGGAGGACGCACTGGCCCAGGTCTTCACGACGAACGTACTGGCCCCGCTCGCGCTGATCGGCGCGCTGATCGGGCAGATAAAGGCCGCGGACGGCATCGTGATCAACATTTCGTCGGACGCCGCGGTCGAGGCCTATGCGGGCTGGGGCGGCTACGGTGCGGCGAAGGCGGCGCTCGACCACGCGACCGCGGTACTGGCGGTCGAGGAGCCGGATCTCGCGATCTACGCGTTCGATCCCGGCGACATGCGCACCGCGATGCACCAGGCGGCGTTCCCCGGCGAGGACATCTCGGATCGGCCCGAGCCGGAGACCGTGGTCCCGGCCCTGCTGAGGCTGCTCGACACGAGACCGCCCAGCGGCCGGTACCGTGCATCCGACGTCGCGGCCGCGAACACCGGAGTGTCGTCGTGACCCGGTCGGGCAGCGACTCCGTGACCGAATTCCGGTTCGTCCTGCCGCAGCGGTTGGAGGCGAGCGGCCCGCCGGAGGAGCGGGGCCTGCTGCGGGACTCGGTGAAGCTGCTCGTGTCCGACCGGGGCAACTTGGTGCACAGCACATTTCACGACCTGCCCCGCTTTCTCCGGCCGGGCGACGTGGTGGTGGTGAACGCGTCGGCGACGTTGGCCGCGGCAATGGACGGCACCGTCGACACGGTAGGACCGGTGGTCGTGCACTTCTCCACCGAACTCGAGGGTGGCGACTGGGCGGTCGAGGTGCGAGCGCCGGGCCCGGTATCCGGAGCCCTCGACTCGGTCACGGAGGGAACGCGGATCAGGCTGTCGCGCGGCGCCGTTGCGACACTCCAGGAGCCCTGGCCCCGTGGTTCGACCCGGCTGTGGCGGGCCTCGGTCGACGGCGTCACGGACGTAGCCGCGGAACTGCTCGCCACCGCGGGCCGTCCGATCACGTACGCGTACGTCCACGAGCGATGGCCCCTGTCCTACTACCAGACGATCTTCGGCCGGACCGGTGGGAGCGCCGAGATGGCCAGCGCCGCGCGGCCGTTCACGCATCCGATCGTCACCGATCTCGCGACCTCGGGGGTGGTGACAGCGCCGATCCTGTTGCACACGGGTGTGTCCTCGCCCGAGCGCGGGGAGCCGCCGATCCCCGAGCGGTACGAGGTGCCGGAGCACACGGCGCGGCTGATCAATGATCGTCGCGCGGCGGGCGGGCGCGTGATCGCGGTCGGCACCACGGTGACCAGGGCTCTCGAGACCCGGGCAACGCCGGACGGGCTGGCGGTGGCGGGCGGGGGCTGGACGAACCTGGTGCTGAGCGCGGGGCGGCCGGCCCGCGTGGTGGACGGGCTGATCACGGGTTGGCACGCGCCCGGGGCTTCCCACCTGATGCTGCTCGAATCGGTGGTGGGCGCGGCGGCCGTCCGACGCGCCTACGACGAGGCACTCGCGCGCGGATACCTGTGGCACGAGTTTGGGGACAGCGCGCTGTTGCTGCGGCGGTGATCGCACGATCGGATGCGACGCCGCACGGGGCGTGATTGAAACCGGTGGCGCAGGGCAATCGGGAGGGACCGCAGAGGACAGGACAGCGTCATGAACATGGGAAAGAAGATCCGGCACAAGGTCGAAACCGCCGAGGGCGCCGCCAAGAAGGCGGTCGGCAAGGCCACCGGCAACGCCCACCTCGAAGCAGAGGGGAGCAAAGAACAGGCCAGGGGCAACGCCAAGCAGATGGGAGACAAGGTCAAGGACGCCGGAAAGAAGATCAAGAACGCCCTCAAACATTGATATCGACGACGCTTTCAGGGTCCGGCCTATTCGTTCGACAGCAGCGGCCCCAGCGGTCCGAGATCGATGTTCAGGTCCTCGGGTGTGAGATCGAAATGATCACGCAGCTCCGCCATGCGCTCCTCGAGCAGCATGAGCGTCGTCCCGATGCGTTCGATCTGGTCGTCGCTGAGATCGCCGTGCTCGACTCGGCGCAGCGCCTGCCGTTCCATCAACTGCCGCAGTAGCTCGACGATCGTCAGCACGAGGGTGACCAGGCCCTTCTCGACCGATTCGGGATCCGCGTCGATCCGCTGCGGCAATACCCGGCGACCGATGTCGCTCGGGACATCCGAATCGACAGGCTCGGGCTCAGCCATCGGTGGAATCCTGCTCGGCCGGATCTGGGACAAGTGCGCTCACCGACGCGATGAGCGTGCGCAGGGAGATGCGGACCATGTCGACGTCGGCGAGCGACAGCGTGATCTCACCGGTGATGACGACACCGCCGCCCAGCACCCGGTCGAGTAGATCGACGAGCGCGATGCGTCGAGTGTCGTCCGCGGGGACCATCTCACTCATGGCTCACCCGTCGATCCCGGCGAACGAATACGGCGGCCACGGTCCGGTCAATTCCAATGTGATGCCCGGACGTTGGGTGTCGAGTGCCGTGACGAGTGCAGCGAAACCCTCGACGCGATCATTGTCGACGAGGTAGGTGCCGTTGAAGATCATCCAGGCCCGCTTGCCGGTCAGCACCGGGTCGGTGACTTGCCGGCGTACCCCGTCGACGGCCCGGTCCAGGAGCGCGGTGTGAATTTCTCCCGCGTGGCCGGCCGCTTTGCGTTCGACGTCCTGCTGCGCGCTCAATTCCGCACGGCGTCGCAGTAGATACGCGGTTCCCTTTCCGGCCGCACCCGTCGGGGGCGGCTCCTCCTTCACGTCCTGCGACAGCGTCTTGGCGTCGCCGTATCCTTTGACGCCCCATTCGCTCCTACCGGTCACCCGGCGCAGCGTCGCACCGAACTCCTCCTGTCGTTCCGTGAGGAGGCGGCGGACGCGCTCGTCGTCGAGATAGAGGGTCGCCAATCGCAACGGCCC
>Ga0247825_10001481_pt1 | contig 15390 bp, 13 predicted proteins | sample 13C_Vanillin_Day_FD_194413 | JGI IMG/M metagenome (GOLD analysis project Ga0247825, IMG submission 194413) | Soil microbial communities from agricultural site in Penn Yan, New York, United States - 13C_Vanillin_Day48 | ecosystem: Environmental > Terrestrial > Soil > Agricultural land | place... | reverse complement strand
GCGAGCCTGCTCATCTCGTCATCGGTCAGCCCTGTTTCCGTCAAACTCACCACCCGTTGCTCGTGGGTTCTGCGTGATCCCATCGCTCCGATGTAGCCGGCGGGACAGTCGCGAAGTGCCCGCCGGAGAAGGGGGATGTCGAATTTCGGATCGTGAGTGAGAACGCAGAGAGCGGTGCGGCCGTCGATTCGCCCTGCGCGGACCTCGCCGTCGAGATAGCGGTGCGGCCAGTCGACGACGACCTCGTCGGCGGTCGGATACCGTTCTGTCGTGGCGAACAGCGGCCTGGCATCGCAGAGAGTGACGGAATACCCCAGCAGTCGAGCATGATCGATCAGCGAGGACGCAAAGGCATTGGCACCGAATACGACCATCCGTGGTGCGGGGGCAAAGACGGAAACGAAAATCCGGACGTCGTTTGCGTCGCACGAACCGTCGACACCGAACTCGAGCGCGGAGTTGCGCCCTGATGCCAGCAGGGCGCGGGCGTCGCGGGCGACCGCATGGTCGAGCTGTTCGGATCCGAGGCCGCCCTCCGTCGAATCGCCGCGTACGACGAGCTTCTTCCCCACCGCATGTGCGTCCGGGTGACTGATCGTGGTTGCGACGGCCACCGGGGCTCCGGCGCAGACATCGTCGTAGAGGCCCGAGAATGCCGGGAAGGTATCCTGCGAGATGGCCTCGACGAAGACTTCGATGGTTCCACCGCAGGTCAGGCCGACGGCGAATGCCGAGTCGTCGCTGACCCCGAACTCGGCAACGCCGGAACGGCGGGTCTCTATGGCATCGATGCAGTGGTCGTAGACTGCGCCATCGATGCAGCCCCCGGAGACGGAACCTACGGCCTGACCCTGCGCCGTCGTGAGCATCGCACTGCCGGGAAGTCGCGGCGCGGAACGAAAGGTCGATATGACGGTCGCCAGACCAACGGATTGACCGGTGCGCCACACTCGCATGATGTCGTCGAGGATGTCCCGCATTCTCGTTTCTCCTGTCTCGACGGCGTCCGGCGCCGTGGCGGTCGTGGTCGCGATGTTTCCGCTATCCGAGCCGCCGGTCGGCCAACACCGGGAAAGTGCGCCGCAACTCTCGCAAGTGCCCTAATTCCACTGTTGCGCTGATTATTTCCGCCGAATCTCCGGCGGAGGCGACGACGGTTCCATCGGGGGCCACGATCTGACTGTGGCCGCCGAGCGCGACCTCGCCGTCGACACCCGCCAAGTTGCACTGAACGACATACGTCTGGTTCTCGATCGCACGTGCACGACCGAGTGTCGTCCAGTGTTCGACTCGCGCTCTCGGCCACGCGGCGGGAATCACGAGCACCTCGGTACCGGCCCCGACGAGTTCCCGATAGAGCTCGGGGAAACGGAGGTCGTAGCACGTGGACAACCCCACGACGGTTTCCGCTCCCGCTGCGGTTGTGATGCCCGTGCCGACGGGTTCGGTTCCGGCCGTGAGCAGTCGTGGCTCTCCGTCGCTGAAGCCGAAGCGGTGGATCTTCCGATACGTCGCACGGATCTCCCCGTCCGGATCGAGGACTACCGACGTATTCCACAACCTCGCACCGGCAGTGTCGTTCTCCCGCTCGATGATCGAGCCGGCGTGGAGCCAGATGCTGTTACGCTTCGCGGCGCGGGACATCGTATCGAGGAAGGTGCCGTCGAGCGGTTCGGCACGATCGGTCCACGCGTCGTAGTCGAAGCCACCGTGCGCCCACAGTTCCGGCAGCACAACCAGGTCTGCGCCCGCCGTATCGTCGATGAGGTCGCTGACGCGGCGGATGCGCGAGCTGTATGGCTCGGATCGGTCGTACTCGAGCTGGATCGCGACTACGTGGAGCGAATCCCGAGCGGGGCCGGGTCGGGAGACGATCATTTGCTCTTGTTCTTCCCCGCCGCGTAGCCGGCCGCGAACACGCTGATGATCGCAGCGATGCCGGAGATGATCGCCGGGATCCATGCCGGCTGCACGAATCCGGCGGCCGATGAGCTGCCACCTCGTGATTCGCGTGCCAGCTTCACGAGATCGAGGGCTTCGTCCTGGTGTGCGGGTGTACTGCGACTGACGGTCCGTGGCGCGGCGCCGTTGGTGGCTGCCCCACCTGTCGTCGCGGTCGCTTCGGCGGTGGCCTCGCCGCCGATCATGAGTTCGCTCAGACGCTCCGCGAACACCCCCAGCAAGGCGGCGGCAGCATCGTTGATGACACCACGACCGAACTGTGCGATTTTCCCGGAGATGTCCATCTCCGTGTCGACGAGGACCCGCGAGCCGCCCTCGTGTGCGACGAGGCGGAGTCCGATGTTCGCGGACACGTTCCCCTGGCCGCGGGCGTCCTTACCAGTGGCCCGCAGCGTAGCGCGGTGTCCCGCCTCGTCGCGTTCGACGAATCGGGCAGCTCCCTTGTATTCCGCGGTGATGGGGCCGACCTTGATCTTGGCCTTCCCTTCGAAGTCGTCACCGTCGATGGCGGTGATCGTTGCGCCCGGGAGGCATGGAGCCACACGTTCGAGATCGAGAAGAACCGGCCACGCTTCGTCGGGGGGCAGAGGGACGATGAATTCATTGGAGATTTGCATCAGACTACCTATTCGCTGTGGTACGGATGACGAATCAATCTTATGGTTGGCCTGCGGAAACAGGTTCGCCGATTTTCGGGAGCCCGAACCGGAATGCGGGCTCCCCTGGTGGAAAATCGCCACCGGTCTGAAGTCGTCCAGCCATCTGTCGAACCTTCGCCAGGTATGCGCGTCCGACGGCGAGCTGGGTTCGCTCCCACTCGGCGAGCGACTCGACCCGGTGTCCCGGTTTCGAGGACAGAGCGTCCGCCAAGGTCCACGCGTCGTTGGCCGCCTTGGCGGCACCTGCTGCGGCGTGCGGACGGGGGGTGATGGCGGCGTCGCCGAGCAGGGCGATCCTGCCGTATACGGTGGCGTCGACGTCCGCGTCGCTCACAATCGTCACGAACGCGTTCTCCGCGGCGTGGACGAGCTCGGCAAACGGCTGTGCCAGCTCGTCGGCGCGGGTGTCGAGAGTCTTGCGCTGCCGCACACACAGGTGGTGCGCATGCACGGAGGTGGGGAGGCGGATGCCGTTGCAGTCCGTCATGAGTTCGTCGAGCTGCGCACCGTCGGGCACGTTCCAGTACCACTGGAAGTTCAGCCGCCTCCCCTCGTCGCCGTCGCGGGGAGGAATCGGGTAGGCGATCAGGTGCCCGTCCGACAGCAGCCCGTAGGTGAACGCATCGTCGAAGTAGTCCCAGGTCGACTGGTCGACCGCCCCGGGTGAGACGAGGCCTCGCCATGTCACGTACCCGGCGTAGTCGGATTTTCGTCCAATGAGTCGCTGCCGAATGACCGAGCTTCCACCGTCAGCGGCAACGACGAAGTCTGCGCCGGCATCGGTACCGTCTGCGAATCGCAGTTCCACGTGGTCGGCGGATTGGCCGATACCCACCACGGTCTTGCCCAGGTGGTATCGCTCGCTCCCGAAGACCTCATGGAGTCGGCGGTAGATCCCGTCGTAGCTGGTGAATCGCCATGCGGCGTCGATGGTCCCGCGCTCGACACCAGTATGCGCGTCGGTGTAACGCATCTTGGAGGAAGGAACGCTGATGGCGTCGAGTTCCGTGTCGGTCCGCTCGACGAGGTACTTGACGAGTTCCGGTTGGACGACGATGCCCGTTCCGAATCCGGACAACGGCTTCGTCGAGCGTTCATAGACGTCTACCTCGAAGCCCGCATCCCGCAACAGCAGAGCGGTTGTCAATCCGCCGATCGAGCCGCCGACGACGGCAATACGCGAGATCTCCACCTCGACTCCTCAGCTTCGCAAGGCCATGGCGATGGGGCGCATCGGGGCGCCGCTCGCCCCACGCAATCGGATCGGCGCCGCCATCAGACAGAATTCGTCGACCCCGTCTGCGGACAGTTCCTCGAGGTTGAGCAACTCGATCATGGGCACACCGGTTTCTGCCAGGAAGTGGCAGTGTCCGGGCAACCAATTGTCCTCGTGCTCGGAGGGACCGACCTCGACGCATTCCTGGTCGGAACCGACGGCCGCGATCTTCTGATCGGTCAGCCACCGTGCCGCGTCGAGGCTGAGCCCGGGGGGATTACCCAGCGTTTTCGATCCGTCCGGCCAGTAGCGCATACGTCCGGTGCGGACGAACGGCACATCACCCTCGTTCAGCTGGAGTCCAGCCGCGTCGAGCGCCCGCTGCAGATCGTCGACGGTGATGGGATAGGAGTCCGGGAGGCATTCGACACCATGCAGTTTCGCTACATCGATGAGGACTCCACGGGTGATGATCGGCGGGATCTGCTCAGCGCCTCCCTTGGTCCAGGACCGGCTACCCAGGTTTTCCTCGACACCGAAATTGTTGTAGATCTCGCCATCGACACCGAAATGATTCAGGGCATCGATGTGCGTGCCGGTGTGCGTGTACATGAACACCACATCACCCGAGTAACAGACGTGGCGGTTGACCGAGTCGCCGGCGCCGTTGAGGTTGTCGACCGCGGTTCCCTGCGGGGTGTGACTGAGGAAGATCTGGTAACCAGGGTCACCGGCGCCCTGGAAGCTCGGCATTCCGACGAAGTAGTCGACGCTGAGATCGTAGAGGTTGGAGGCGTCCGCCCGCGCGAGCATGTCTACCCGCACTTCCTCTTTGAGGTAGTTGAGCGCACCCAGCTGGTCGTCCGGCCCCCACGGGCTGGTGCCGACCGTAATTCCCGCCCTGGGGGAGGGTTTGATGTCGATGTCCTGGCTCATCTACTTGCCCTCGATCTCGAAGTCGACGACCGCACGCTCTGAGAACATCGGCATCAGTTTGGCCACCACGTCGAGGTGATAGGGATCGGTGGAGTACTTCTCCAGGTCTTCCCAGGTAGCGAAGTCGGTGATCAGCGCACCGTCCCACGGTGCTCCGTTCTCTCCCGGATCACCCTGATGGCTACCGACACTCCAGTACTCGATGAACGAGAGCCGTTCGGGAAGGGTGTCGAGGATCTCGACGATCTCCTGCTGGGAGCTTCCCTCGGCTACGCGCCAGAGAAACACGTGACGAACCTGCGACATGGGTGTCCTTTCGTTGAGCGGTCCCGGCGAGGCTGCGCTTTCACGGCTGCCATCTGCGGGGTGTGCTCCAAGTCTCGTGTTTCGCCGTGGTGCTTCCTATTGTGTTCAGACACAATTCAGTCGGCAGATTTGTTCCTCGACCGACAGCGTTCGAAGATCCGCTGCGGGGTCACCGGGATCCGATCGGTGTGGAGCCCGTCGCCGATTGCGTTGTCGAGTGCTGCCGCAACTGCAGCGCCGACCGCGATGATGCCGACCTCACCCAATCCTTTGGCCCTCAGCGGGTTATCCGGCGAAGGCGCATCCTCGGTGACGAAGATGTCGACCTCCGGCATCTCCTGAGCGGCGGGCAGGAGATAGTCCATGAACGAGGTTGCGATCGGCGTTCCGTCTTCCTCGTACGCGAACTCCTCGTACAACGCTCCGCCGATGCCTTGGACGGCGGCGCCGATGATCTGCCCGCGCGTCGTCATCGGGTTGATCATTCGACCGGCCTCGGTGGTGGTGAAGAATCGCCGGAAGGTGTGTCCGCCGGTCGCCGGATCGACCTCGATCTGGACGATGGTGACCCCGTACGGATAGTTCATCTCGTTGTTGCGATAGACCGCGTGAGCGGCGAGGCCGGGTTCGTCATCCTCCAGACGCGCCGTGTACGGGTCTCGGCGACCCGCGATCTCGTAGAGACTGATCGAGGCTCCGGACTCCGAATCGGCGATGGCACCATCGACGAGTCGGAGCCGTTCTTCGGGGACGTCCAGCATCGTGCTCGCAAGGCGTTTGGCTTTCGCGACGACAGCGAGGGCGGCTTCACGTACTGCCCCGCCCGCGAGCACGGTCGACCGGCTCGACCACGACCCGACGCCGTCCGGTACGAGGTCGGTGTCGCTGTGTACGACATCAATTCGTTCCGGATTGATCTGCAAGTGTTCGGCGGCGATTTGTGAGAGCACGGTTTCGATACCCTGACCCACCGACGATGCGCCGGTCAGGACGCGGACGCGTCCCACTGCGCTGACTTCCACGGCACCGGTTTCGTACAGTCCGAGGCCGGCCTTGTCCATCAGGACTCCGACTCCGATGCCGACGCTCTTCCCGTCGCTGCGTAGCTGCTCGGTCTCGGTCACCCAGGAATCCCAATCGATATGCGTCAGCGCCTTTTCCAAGTGCTCGGCGGGGTCACCGGAGACGAAGTGGTATGGCTCGTGCACCATTTCGATGCCGGGATTCCACGGCAAGTCGGACGCGGTGAGAAGGTTGCGACGACGGATCTCGATGGCGCTGATTCCTACAGTCTGCGACGCCAGGTCGAGTAGGCGTTCACGCGCAAACGTCGATTCATACCGCCCAGGGCCGCGATACGCCGCGACCGGCGTCTTGTTCGTCAGCACTGCGTGCAGCGTCACCGAGTACGAAGGGATCCGATACGGTCCGACGACGATGACCGAGGTGATATCGCTGACCAGCGGTTCCGCTTGGCGGAAATACGCACCGTGGTTGTGGAAGATCTCGTCCCGCAGTCCCAGGATGCGGCCGTCCGCATCGAGTGCGGCCTCGAGGCGGTGGACTTGCTCGCGTGCGTGAGAAGTCGCCACCATATGCTCGGATCGATCCTCGACCCATTTCACAGGTCTGCCGAGGTGCCGCGCCGCCCAGGCCGCTACGACATACTCCGGGAAAATGTCACCTTTGACCCCGAAGTTCCCTCCGATCTCGCTGTGTCGCATCCGCACGCTGGTGTCGGGCATACCGAGAATCCGGGCGAGAACCTTTTGGGAGTCGTGCACATGAACGATTCCCGATACGAACAGCACGTCACGGCCAGGGTCTGGTTGTACTACGCAGTTGCGGGTTTCCATCGGCACTCCGGAGTGCCGGCCAGTGCGGTACTCGTGAGAGACGATGTGTGCCGCGTTCTGGAAGGCGGCGTCGACGTCGCCGTAGCCCTTTTCGATCCGAACACCCTCGTTACCGACCCCCGGGAAGAGTTCGACGTCGGTATCGAGGGCGTCCACCGGATCGAGCACAGCGGGGAGTACCTCGTAGTCAACGGTGACGAGTTCGGCAGCATCTTCGGCAACGTAGGGATCGTCCGCTAGCACGGCGGCCACCGGCTGGCCCACGTACAGCACTCGATCTGTTGCCAGCGGAGGCTGGGTGAAGGTCTCGATTTGGGGATAGTCCTCGTGGTAGCCCAGGTCTTGGAGTGGGATCGTGCCGAGATGTGCAAGATCGTCGCCGGTGAGCACGAGCCGCACTCCCGGATGCCGCTTCGCGTCCGCCACATCGACAGCGAGGACGCGTGCATGGGCGTAGGTCGACCGCACGATACGTAGATGCAGCTGGCGTGGGAGATCGATGTCAGCCGCGAACAACGCCTTGCCGGTGAGCAGGCGCTCGTCCTCGCGGCGCCGGATGGATTCACCGATCCAGCTCTTGTTGCGAGTTGACACCGCGGGCTCAGTTAAGTTCGTCATCACTCTTCCTTGGTCGCGCGTGAGTTTCAGTATCGCGCAGGGGTTGGGGTGTTTCGATCTACCGAAATGGACAAATCTGTGTCTCTGATCGGTCTCTCATGCACACGACTTGTGGCCGGCGGGCGCCGACAATTACTGATCGAGCGCTGATGCGCGAATCGACGAAATTTGATTATGAGGAGGAAATTTTGTCCTCGCAGCCTCCGGTACTGACGCCGGAACACGAGATGCTGAACTGGGGCCGTCTGATCCTGGACGGTGTTCCCTATGCCGACATCGTCGGTGCTCGCGATCGCCCATCGGACCAGGGTTGGTTCGAATATTGGATGTCGCGGGCGGACGACTACGAGAGCCTCGGAGACGAGTGCGTACGCGCAGCGCACACCCTCTCTGCGGGCGAGTACTTCTACCTCGCTGCCATCTGCGTGCAGTATGCACAATTCTTGTGGTTCGACGACAAGCGCGCACATGGTCAACGGCGGAAAGTTGAGCTCTACAGGAAAGCGGCACCGTACCTGAAGCCGGCGGCCGAGCTGGTCGAGTTGTCGGTGGACGGGACGCCGATGCCGATGTTTCTCCGCGTGCCGGAAGGCACCGGTCCGCACCCGGTGGTGGTGTTGCTGGGCGGCCTCGAGAGCACCAAGGAGGAGAGCCGCTTGATGGAAGACCTCCTGCTCGCACGCGGAATGGCAACCGCAACGTTCGATGGGCCCGGGCAAGGGGAAATGTTCGACCACCGAGAGCTTTCCAGTGATTTCGAACGCTACACCTCCACGGTCATCGACTACCTCGTCACGCGAGACGACCTGCAATCCGACGCGGTCGGTGTACTCGGGCGCAGTTTGGGCGGAAACTATGCTCTCAAGTCCGCTGCATGTGATCAGCGTGTCGCCGCATGCGTGTGCTGGGGTGGTTTCGCGGACATGGATTCGTGGGACACCGAGACTCCAATGACGATGGAGAGTTGGCGCTACGTCAGCAAGGTGAAGACCCTGGACGAGGCTCAGGTGCATGTTCACAAGGCCCTGGAGACTCGTGACGTCCTCGACCAGTTGACGTGTCCCACCTATGTACTTCACGGGATGCTCGACGAAATTCCTTCGAGTTTCCTCGAGACCGTGCGTGAGCACGCCGTCAATGCCCCGCTGACGATCGTGGTCGAGGACGAAGGTGACCACTGCTGTCACAATCTCGGTCCGCGCCCCCGGTTCCAGATGGCCGACTGGCTTGCAGATCATCTGGTCACGACTGACCATTCGCCGGCAAAGGAGCACGCAGATGGGTGAGATCAAGGTTGTCTCAGCGGCTTCCGCTCCGTTGGAGAAGTGGCAGCCGGAGGGGGTCACTATCCATCAGGGTGACCCGGACGGTCGCGGCTTCACCCTGAACGAAGGCGAATCCCGGGGCGCATTCGGGACGGGCGTCTTCTCCTGCGAGCCGTCACAGACGTCGTACGAACTGACCTCGAACGAGATCATCTACGTCCTGGAAGGGTCGGTCAGCATCGCACTCGAAGACACCGAGCCAGTCCTGATCCACACCGGTGATCTGGCGTTCCTCCCCAAGGGACACACCTCGCACTGGACATTCCACAGCACCTTCAAAGAAGTGTGGTTCTTGGTGGACTGACGATGCGGTAGTACGGGGCCGGCTGTCCACTGGATGGTCGGCCCCGAGGCCTGTCACAGCGCCGGTGTGGGGAGTCCGGGGTTGGCCTCCGGACCGACATCCTCGCGCGGCAGGGCCGAGACGAGTCGGCCGAGCCGGAGTGCCACGGCGAACTCGCCGCGCCGGAGGCGCTCGGCACCCAGTTTCGACTCGGCCGACCTCAGCCGGTAGGCAACCGTGCGCGGATGCACATCCAGTTTCTGCGCGGTGAGCACCGCGTTCTCGCCGTTGGTGAAGTACACCCGCAACGTTTCGATCAGAACATTGCTCGGGTCGTCGATATCGCCGAGGGGCTCGAGTTCTTCGTGAACGAAAGCACGGGCCGCGGCAGTGTCATGCAACGCCAGAGCCTCGAGCGAGGTGTCCTCGTACCAGGTGACGGAGAGTTCGAGGGCCTTCCCGACATTGTGAGCCTCATTCGCTTGGCGGTGGCTGACCCGGAAACCCTCCAGTCCCTCGTTGACGGTTCCGAAGGCGACGTGAGCACCGTCGGGAACGGACATGTCCCCTAGTTCGTCCTTGGGCGGCCCGGATCTGCGGGGCCACGGAATCCACAGAAAGCCCATCCCCTTCGGCGTCGACGCAACAAGCGGTCGCAACGACATCTTCATGTGCTGACCGATGGTGCGCGCGACCGATTCAGGGCTCGTTCCCGACACTATCGCCGCCAAGTGTTGACCGCGCAGGGAGTAATCGAGAACCGCGGTATCGACAGGGAGTCCGGCAAGAAGCGAGTTCAGGGTCGCCATCTTCCGGCGCTCGTGGCTCTGAAGCGCATATGCGGCGCTCTGCTGCTGAAACGCCTCGACGATCGCCGTGGAGACCGCGTCGTTCCATGCGAACTGACGCGCGCTTGCATGCCTGAGCACGGCCGCTCGCTCCTGCGTATCCGGAATGCTCCGATATGCCTCGTCCAGGAGAAACGACCACGTCACCGACTGACCGATTCGGGACGCATGGAGCAGATCGTGCAACCCCACTCCCGCCTGGACTGAAACGCGGACCTCGCGGAGCGCCTCATTCGACGCCCTGGTGAGGGGGCTGTTCGGGTCAGAGATGTGGGTGAGGACATCGTTCAGCGAGGCAAGGATCGTATCGGACTCAGCGGAGGACAGCTGCGGGTTGTCGGGGGCGCCTTCCGTATGTGCCTCCGCACGCAGCCTGCGACGAATCTCTTCATAGATTTCAGGGATTCTCTCGCGTGTGGCATCCGTGAGCTGCCGCAGACCCTGCTCGATGAACACCACGCCATGCTACCGGGCCAGACAGCACCGACTCGGTCATCTACAGTTTTGTTCGTGGTCGACAGGATGGCACTCGAGGGGGTAACTCACTCGCTGCGGAGCCGGATCGGGGAGCTGACGGATCTGGTTCGCCGTCGCCTGCGATCCGATGTCCCGGAGTTCACTGCGGATGTCGACCCGGCGCTTGCGGTCAGCGAGACCGAGCGAATCGCGGCCGCACTTCGATCGATCATCGATGGACTCGAGGGCGCGGCGGAGCCGAGTAGCGCTCCGTTGGACGAAGCGACCGCGGAGGCGCGTGCTGTCGCACAAGCCGGCATCGACCTGAACCTACTCATTCGAACATATCGGGTCGCGCAAGCGGCGATGCTGGATGTCTTGCTGTCCGAGACAACCGACCTCATCGACGATCCTGAGATTCAACTAGCGATTCAGCAACAGATCTCCCGCTTCCAGTTCGACTGGAACGACGCTGTCCTGGAAGCGGTGATCCGGGCATACCAAGACGCGCAATACTCGTTCTTCTTCCACTCCCGGGACCGTCAATTACGGTCGAGCCTGCGCGAACTGATCGCGGGACGAACAGATAATCCTCCGCCGATCGATTATCCCTTCGCCAAGAACCATCTCGCCGCGGTCGTGTGGGGAGACCGCCGCGACCATTTGGTCGATCAGGTTGCGGCGTTGCTCGGTTCCGCCAAGAGGGTGAATTTGGCGGGCACGTCGGGCACCGTGCTGGTGTGGTACTCACTTCGCAACCCCGACGAGGACGTGCATCGCCTCAAAGTCGAGCTCGATCGACAGGAAGGGGCGTTCTACGCCTTCGGTAACCCCGGGAGTGGGATCGCCGGATTCCGTACCAGTCACCAGCAGGCCTGGCGCGCCTACCGGGTCGGCCGCTGGTCGAACACCCCGGTGACCTGGTACGCCGATATCGCCTTGGAATCGTTGTTCATGAAAGACATCCAGGCGGCCCGCGACTTCGTCACCCAGCAGCTCGGAGCGCTCGATCCGGCCGACCCTCGCACGGATGTGCTGTTCGAGACGCTTCGCGCCTACTTCGCGGCAGGGTGCAATGCGGTGCGCGCAGCGAGCGAACTGGCCGTCCACGAACGCACCGTGTCCTACCGTCTGCGTTCGGTGGAGGAGCAACTGGGAATCAGCGTTCTGGGCAAACGCGACGAACTGGTGGTCGCACTGCGCTTGCACGCTGCCCTCCGCGCGATCACCGCCGCGAACGCGCTCACCGACCTTCCTCGTAGTCCCTGAGCGCAAGTTGTGTGAGTCTGACAATCTCCGCCACCCCAATTGTCGATCGCTGCGCAGCGCCGAGGCTCCCCGGGGAGAGATAGTGAATCAATGATTCCTCTTCACATCGGGTCCTGTTCGCGATGAAGCCCCCTCCATTCGACTACGAAGTCGCCGAGAGCATCGACGATGCCTTGACCCGACTCCGTAACGGCGGCGAAGACGCCAAGCTGCTCGCCGGTGGGCAAAGCTTGATGCCACTGATGAACTACCGGCTCGCCCGGCCGTCCGTCCTCATCGACATCAACCGTATCCCCCGGTCGGCCGACATCACCGTCGGAAATGAGCAGATCACGCTCGGAGCACTGGTACGCCACCACAAGCTCGAAACCTCCCCCACCATTGCCGAGCAGTTGCCTCTCCTGCGGGAGGCCGCCGGCTGGATCGCGCACCCACAGATCCGTACCCGCGGGACGATGGGCGGATCACTCGCTCACTCCGACGCCTCGGCGGAACTCCCTGTTGCGCTGATGGCCCTCGACGCCGAAGTACTCGTGCGATCACTTCGCGGCGAGCGCACCCTGGCGATCCAGGATCTCGTCGTCGGACATTTCGTCAGCTCACTCGCACCCGACGAGATGATCACAGAAATTCACGTGCCACGACTGCCTGCGGGCACGGGCACCGCGTTCGGGGAATTCGCTCGCCGCCACGGCGACTACGCCATCGGCGGCGCTGCCGCGGTCTTGACCCTCGACGAGTGGGGCGTGTGCACGCGCGCTCGGATCACGGTCCTCGGTGGCGGCCCCACCGCTCTCCGATGTCACGAGGCGGAGGCCCTCGTCACGGGCGAAGTAGTCGAAGACCCGATCATCGCCGAAACGGCGGTTGCGGCAATCACGGGGCTGACCCCGATGCCCAACCTGCACGGCGACTCCAACTACCGCCGGCAAGTCATCGCAACCATGGTTTCGCGCACAGTCACCGAGGCTGCGCGACGCGCAAGGAGTAACTCGTGAGCACACACCGCGTCACCGTCGAAGTCAATGGTGAGACGCACACCCGAGAAGTCGACGCGAGGCTTCTGTTGTCCGATTTCCTGCGCCACCAACTCGGGCTCCGCGGTACGCGGGTGGGGTGTGAGCACGGCGTGTGCGGTTCGTGTACGGTCCTGCTCTCCGGTGAGCCGGTTCGCGCCTGCCTGACGCTCGCCGTGCAGACCGACGGCGAGATCGTCGACACGGTCGAGGGACTTGCCGACGACTCCGAACACATGCATCCCCTCCAGGAGTCGTTCTCGGCATGCCACGGACTCCAGTGCGGATTCTGCACCTCGGGGTTCCTGATGTCACTCAAACCGCTCTACGACAGCGGAATCGACATGAACGCGACGGAGATCCGCGAGGCGATTTCCGGCAACATCTGCCGGTGCACGGGCTACCAGCAGATCGTCGAAGCCGTCGACCGCGCCTTGCACATACGAGACTCGACCGATACCGACATATCCGAATCCAAAGGCGGGTAGCGCGGGTGCGGGTCGTCGCCACCCGCTCTCGCCGCCTCCCTGAGGTGCCCTCTCGGCGAAATCGGAGAGGCACCCGGCCGGGGTCGGTCATCCCTGTACTGGCGCTGTGCCGGGCGGCGGTCGGCGGTGGGACGCGAGAACGGCCTCGACGGCACGCTCGGCTGCTTCGAGCGCGCCTTCCATATATCCCGGATAGTTCAGAGCGACATCGGATCCCGCAAAATGGATGCGCCCGTGATCCGCACCGAGGCGTTCGTGCATGATGGTCGGCTGACCAACCCGGGCATGAGTACCCGACCCTCGGTACAGCGGATCGGCCGACCAGTCGTGATAGTCCACGCCCACGATCTCCGCGTCCGGAAGATAGGACCGCACTGCGGCGCGCACGTGCTCCAGGTTCCTCGGGTCGATGGCCGTGCCATCGGCGTAGCCGGTGAGGATCCGCCCGCCTCGAGAGTCCGCACCGGTATCGAAGAGGACAGGAATTGCGTCATCACCGAGGCGGAGCAGCCCGCCCGGAACGTTTCGGGCATGGATGTGGAGCCGTACGCACCGGCACCCCCGACTGTCCATCACCATGTGCGCACGACGCGCGGGAAGTGCCGGATCGAAGTCGATGCCACGCCAGCCGTTCAGCGGTGTTGCCAACACGACGTGCCGGGCGGTGATCACTTCGTCGTCACCCACGCATACCTCGACGACATCGCGGCGTTGGTGCAGGGCTGTGATCACACCGTTGAACCGGATCTCGTCCACGTCACCGGCCAAAGCACTCACAAGCGACGACGTCCCGGTCGCGATCTCCGCACGGTGCGACAGGGCTGCTCCGGACACACAGTGTTGGTGCGCCGCGATCGGCATGAGGATGCCCAACGCCGACACGGCGTTCAGGTCACTGCCGACAATCGTGCTGCACCACGCCATCACCCACTCTTTCGTTGTGGGCGTGAGATCGAGAGCGTCGAGGTATTCCTGGGCTGGGATGTCGAGGTCGTCGAGCCCTTGATACTCCAGTCCTACCCCGACTGTGATGCGGCGCGAGTCCCGGAGCACGGTGCGCAGAGCGGCTCTTGTTGCCGCCTTCTCGTGCTCAGGGAACGACAGCCCGTTTCGTCGATCGCTTCGGCGCAAGGCCCGGCTCAGTGCTGTCGGTCGCGTCGACAGGCCGTACCGCGCGATTTCCGCGGCCATTCGTTTGTGGTGGCGTGGCGAAAAGTATGCACCCCCGACTTCGACATCTGCGGCCGGATCGACCGCCGACGGCCGCCGATACAGCCGGCCGCCCGGTCGGCTGCCACCTTCGATCACCAAGACCGATCTCCCGGCGGCTCGAAGATCACGAGCCGCACGGAGCCCCGAAAGTCCCGCCCCTACGACGATGACGTCGCGTGTCATCCCCGCCTCCCTCCCTGCGAACTACGCGTCGTGCGTCTCGTACAGATCCGCGCTGTCGCCCTTGGAGAACACCGGGTTTCGACGCGAAGCTATATAGAACCCGGCGGTAACGGCAAAGTAGATGCTGACCGCAATCCAGACCGACATCCCCAGAATGTCCGGTCGCGTGTTGGCGATCCCGGCGACCAGAATCCACACGATGATCACCGCGCCGAGCGCGATCGCCGGCAGCAGCAACCAAGGAAGGCGTCGTTCGCGGAGGACGAGCCGGGCGCCGGCCAGGCTGATCAGTAGATACGGCACCACCCAGAAGTAGGTGACCAACGTGGTGACGACCACGTTCACTGTCAATGCCGATTCGTCGCTCCAAGCAAGGAAGGCCGACGGAAGCGCAGCCGAGACAACGGCCAAGGCGCCGATCGCGCGCGCAGGAGTTCGAAATCGGGGATGGACGGCAGCAAGACCTCGAGGCAGAAGCCCCTCGTTGGCAATGGTCATTGCCACACGTGGCGCGTAGTTGAAGAATCCCACGATTGCGACGAAGAGACCTAGGGCGACAACGAGGTCGGCGACTTCCGCGAGAAAGTCGAACCCTGCCGCTCGTGCGAGTGCGGCGGGAGGAGACGCGTTGACGAGCGCCTCTGCGGGGAGGGCGTTCAGTGCCGCATACTGAACGACCGTGGCCAGCGCGAAGATCGTGCCGAGACCGATCGGTACCGCCATGACGACCCGCGGAATGGTCTTTCGCGGTGAGCGT
>Ga0247825_10001480_pt1 | contig 15404 bp, 12 predicted proteins | sample 13C_Vanillin_Day_FD_194413 | JGI IMG/M metagenome (GOLD analysis project Ga0247825, IMG submission 194413) | Soil microbial communities from agricultural site in Penn Yan, New York, United States - 13C_Vanillin_Day48 | ecosystem: Environmental > Terrestrial > Soil > Agricultural land | place... | reverse complement strand
GCGTCCACATTGACCCGCCGCCGTTCAGAAATCGAAGCGACCGGCGCGAGCGCTTGCGCCCACCGCCGAGGACGCTGCTCAGGACGCCCTTGATGAGGAAGTCGGGATTCATATTCGGAAATTCAACATGCAAAATGCAAAATGCAAACAAGAACACTCGAGCGCTGTAGTTTGCAATTTGCATTTTGCATTTTGCATTTCATAGCGCAGTACCGACACGCGGCAACGGCCCCGCCGGCTTCTCCGGCTCGGGGGTAAAGTCTTCGCCGGGGTTGATGAATCGGTCGCTTTCGAACTTGTACTGCTTGTCGTACAGCTGCCGGTAGCGGCCGTTCGCGGCAAGCAGGTCGGCGTGCGACCCGCGCTCGACGATCTCCCCTGCCTCGAGCACGAGGATCTGGTCGGCGCTGCGAATCGTCGACAGGCGGTGCGCGATGACGAACGTCGTCCGGCCGGATCGCAGGTTGCGCAAGCCGTCCTGAATCATCTGCTCGCTCTCGCTGTCGAGGCTGGACGTCGCTTCGTCCAGAATCAGAATCCGCGGATCGGCGAGGATGGCGCGGGCAATCGAGACGCGCTGCCGCTGGCCGCCCGACAGCTTGATCCCGCGTTCGCCAACGACCGTTTCGTACCCCTTCGGGAACTGGCTGATGAACTCGTCGCAATGGGCGACGCGACAGGCGTGCTTGATCTCGTCGAGCGCGGCTCCCGGCCGGGCGTAGCCGACGTTCTCCGCAATGGTCCCGTCGAAGAGGAAGTTCTCCTGGAGGACCGACGCCAGCTGATGCCGGTAATCGAACAGGCGCATCGACTCCAGATCCTCGCCGTCAACCAGGACGCGTCCGCGCGTCGGCCGGTTGAACGCCATCACGAGGCTGATCAGCGTGCTCTTGCCCGAGCCGCTGGAGCCGACGAGCGCCGTTGTCGTTCCCGCCCGGGCGTCGAACGAGACGCCGCGCAGGACGGGCTGTCCGGGGGTGTACTCGAACCACACGCCGTCGAAGGCGACGTCGCCGCGAATGCGGCCTGGCTGTTTCCGCTGGGCGTCCTCGTCCAGCTCGGTCGGCATGTCGAGGATTTCGCGAATGCGATCGAGGCCGGCAAAGGCCTCCGTGATCTGCGTCCCGATCGAGGCGATCGAGACGAGCGGCGCCGCGACGACGCCGATGAGGAAGATGTAGCTGACGAGCTCGCCGAGCGTCATCTCGCCGGCGATGACCGCACGGCCGCCGAGCCAGATCATCAGCACGGCAATGATGCCAACGATGAACGTGCTCCCCGCCGTCGTCGCCGACACGCCGGTCATCGATTTGGCAATGTTGCGGAACAGCCGGTGCGCGCCCTTCGTGAAGACGATTTCCTCCCGCTTCTCCGCCGTGTACGACTTGACGACGCGAATGCCGCCAAGGGCTTCGGTGAGGCGGCCGGTCACCTCGGCGTTGATCTTCCCGCGCTCGCGGAACAGCGGCCGCAGCGTGCGGAAGGCGTAGGCCATCCCGCCGCCGAACGCGGCGAGCACGACGATGGTGATGACCGTCAGGCGCCAGTTCAGAAACATCAGCAGGCCGAGGCCGAGCGCGGCGCTGACGAAGCCGCCGACGAGCTGAACGAGGCCGGTGCCGACGAGATTGCGGATGCCTTCGGCGTCGCTCATGATCCGCGAGATCAGGACACCGGTCTGCGTGGAATCGAAGTAGCGGACCGGCAGCCGCATCACGTGCGCCTGCACCCGCTTGCGCATGTCGGTAATGGCACGCTGCGCCGCGACGCCGAGAATCTGCGACAGCACGAACGACGTCACTGCCTGCAGGGCCGTCGCACCCAGCACAATCAGCACGATGGGAGTCAGCAGCTCGACGCGCTTTTTGGTGACCACCTCGTCGATGAGGAACTGCGGCGCGAGCGGCGCCACCATGCTGGCGAGGCGGCTGACGAGCATGAGCGACAGGCCGATCGCCAGGCGGCGCCGGTGTATCCAGACCAGCTCGCGCGCTTCGCGCCAGGCGGCTGACGCACTGACCTTCTTCTTGGGCTCGGGACTGCTCACCGGAACGTGAACTGTACTACGCCGGCCGTGCTCGCCGGTTCCGCGCATGCCGAAGCTCAGATGCCGCGCCATGCCATAATGTCGATCGCGTTGTCTTGATGCATGAGTGACCTGAAACGACCCCGCACCGACATGGCCGAGCGAACGGAAACCCCGCCGCGCGGGCCGCGAACCGCCAGTTCCACGACGACGCGCGGCATCCGCATCGAGGTCCGCAGCGAGTTCCTGCCGGAGCGCAGCTCACCGAGAGACGGATCGTACCTGTTTCAGTACGACGTGCGCATCTCCAATGTCGGTTCAGAGACGGCTCAGCTCATCTCCCGCGAGTGGATCATCACCAACGCCGACGGCGAGGTGGAGCGCGTGAAGGGACCGGGCGTCATCGGCGAACAGCCGGTGCTGGCGCCGGGCGGCTCGTTCGAATACACGAGCTATTGCCCGCTGAAGACGGCGGTCGGCTCGATGCAGGGAAGCTATCAGATGGTGACAGCCAACGGCGACCGGTTCGACGCCGCGATCTCGGCGTTCACGCTCGCCGTCCCCAATGCGCTGAACTGATATCCGCCTGAAGGCGGACTCCACGTAGAGTCCGGCTTCAGCCGGATTACGAAAAGCTCGCCAGCGCCTCTTTCTCGCTCTCGTAGGAATCGAACACCGTGACCAGCTTGGTCACCACCAGCAGGTCCTTCAGCTTCTTCGTGGTGTTCGCCAGCCGCAGCGCCCCGCCCTGGTTCTTCGTCGTCGCGTGAATCTGGACGAGCTGACCCAGGCCTGCGCTGTCCACGTACGCCACGCCGCCAAGATCGAGCACGATCTTTTTCGCCCCCTGCTGCAGGAGGCTCTGGATCTTGTCTTTCAGAAGGACGTCGCCGCCCTGGTTCAAGGTGATATCCCCGGTGATGTGGACGACCGTTATGTCGCCCGCCATCTTCTGGTCGATGTGCATTCCGTCCTCCTGCCCTGTCGCGCCGTCCGGGCGCGATGCCCCGCGATTCTATAACGTAGTGTCCGCCTTCAGGCGGACCCCAAAATCGTTTCGACACCAGGCTTGCTATTGGGCTCCGCTTCGGTGGCGAGCCTGAAAGGCTCGCCCCACGGTTGCGAAAAAGCGTCAGTGGGGTTGTCCCCGGTAGCGCAGGACCAGCCCGGTGATGTCGTCGCCCTGCGGCGTTCCCTGCGAAAAGCGCCGGACGGCCTCGAACAGCCGTTCGAGGACGGCCTCGGGCTTTCCGCCGTGGCACCCGCGCATCGCCTCGATCAATCGTTCACGCCCGAATTCGTCCCCGGCGGCATTTCGCGCCTCGGTCACACCGTCGCTGCAAATCACGACGAGGTCTCCAGGGTCGAGGGTGACGCTGTCGAATTCGTAGGTCGCGCCCGGGAGCAGACCAAGCACCGGGCCTCCGGCTTCGAGCCACAAAATGCCATCGTCGCGCTTGAGCACCAGCGGCGGCTCCTGGCCACCATTGGAGTAGCTCAGATGCCCGGTCACGTCGACGACGCCGTGGAACATCGTCGCGAAGCGCGCTTCGATGGCACGGCGCAGGAGCGCGTTGTTGACGCGGGTCAAGGTATCGGCCGGGTCAGCGCTTACCGGCGCCTGCGCAATGAAGTTGCTCTGCACGGCGGCGGCCAGCAGCGCCGCCGGAGCGCCTTTCCCGGCCACGTCGCCAAGGCCGAAGCCGAAGCCACGCGAGCCGAGGTCGAGATAGTCGAAGAAGTCGCCGCCAACGGTGCGGCACGGCACCGAGGACGCGGCCAGATCCACGAACGACGTTTCGAAGGATCCAGTCGGCAGCAGCGCCTGCTGGATCTGCGCAGCAACGAGGAGGTCGCGTTCGATGCGCGCCTTCTCGGCGGCCTCCGCATACAGACGGGCGCTTTCGATCGCCAGCGCGGCCTGGGTGGCAAACGCTTCCAGCGACGAACGCGTCTGCTGCGACAGGATCGTGCTCCGTTCGCGGCCGTCGAGATAGAGCACGCCGATCACCCGCGGAACGATCCCCTGATCAGCCGACGCGACCATCGGACTGACGCTCAGCGGCACGCATAGCACGTGACGGATCCCGATGGCGATCGTGCCGTCGTGCAGGCCGGCCAGGTTTCCTTCCATCAGGTCGCCGACGATGCGGCTCTCGCCGGTCTGGAACACCTCGCGCGGAATCTTCGCGCTGGTCGTGAACGACGTGCCGGGCAGCGTAATCTTGCCCTTCCCGCGCGCGGTCTTGAACTCGAGCTCCCCGTCCGGCCGCGCCAGCATGACGAACCCGCGCTCGGCCTTGGTGACGTCGATCGCCGAGTCGAGCACCAGCGTCAGCACTTCTTCGAGCACACGGCCGGACCCGAGCGCGCGCAGGCCGTTGAGAATCGCTGCCATCTGGCGCAGGTCGGCATCCGAGCCGATCTCGCGCAGGCCGGAGATGTGCGTGGAGGAGCTGGCGTCCGTCATGAACACCAGCTCGATGGCGTCGGTGCGCCCGAGCCGGATGCGATCGCCGTGCTCGAGGGCGCGTTCGGTGATCTGTTCGCCGTTGACGAACGTGCCGTACCGGGAGCCGCGATCGCGCAGCAGGTACCGCGTGCCGTCCTGGGCAATCTCGGCGTGCTCGCGCGAGACGTCGGCGTTGACGAGCTGCAGATCCGCGGCGGTACGGCGGCCGATCAGGAAGATCGCCTTGTCTACAGGGACGACGCGCCGGCCGCTGCTGTCGGTGACCTGCAGTCGTGCGTCCATCAGACCGGTTTTGCCTTGAGCAGGCCGACCTGGATCAGCAGGCCGGTGAAATCGTAGACCCGGCGCTCACTCGCGATGTGCGCGTCGCGAAGCGTGTGAAAGAGCCCGCAGCGGAACGTGATCTTGCGGCGCGTCGGCGCCATGCCCATGAAGCCGCCGGTATCCGTGCCAGTGACCCGCACGAGCTGGGCAACGTGCTCGCCCTCGATCAGCAGCATCTCCTGCTCGAATTTGAAATCGGGAAAGGCCGCGAAATAGGTGGCGTACAACTTCTCGATCGCGTCGCGGCCGGTCGCCGAGCCGCCCGCCAGCGGGCTCTCAACGGTGGCGTCGTCCGAGTAATCCTCAGCGAGGGCGGCAGCGTCGAGCCGCTGCCATGCCTGCTGGCGCCGCCCGAAGAACGCGGTGATCTCGTCGTGGGTCATCCTTGGCTTTCCTAATGCGGGCGGACCGGAGCGGTGTCATCGCGGCGAACAATCGACCGTACCGCAGTGGTCACGATCCGCCGCCCGTCGGCGACGATTTCCATCCGCAGACCGACGCCGATCCATCCGATCTTGAGCAGGTTCCCGCCGACGCTCGATCCCTCGACGTGCGCACGCGTCGGGTCCGGGAAGAACGTGCCGCCCTGGATGACGATGTCGGCCTCGTGCGAGACGACGATACGGTAGGAGGTGTTGCGCGTCTGCACCGTCAGCTCGGTCAGCGGTTCAAGCTGGCGGAGTGCCACGCCGGGCCCGCTCGTGGCGGCGGCGAAGCCGTCGAGGGTGGCGGCCTCGGTGGGGACCGTTCGGTCCACCAGCGGACGGATGACGCTTGAATCCGAGGACATCAGCGAATCTGGGCGATTATACGCCGCGCCGCGCACCTACCTCAGCGGCGATCGACGCGCACCGCGCGACATCAATCGAGATGCGCGCGATCGGAGTCACCCATTTCCACGCCGCCAGCCGGAAAATACTCCTTCCATCGCGACGTCACCAGGGCCGCGGTATCGTCGCGGGCGACGAGCTCCTGCGGGAAGCCGGGCTTGAGGCGAGCGTCGATGACGATCGGCCCCTCGTAGGCAATCTGGTTCCGCACGATGCGCCGCCCGGCCGAGTGAATGTCCGCCGCCGGTTCGAATCGCGTGAACGTCGTCCAGAGGAAGTTCATGTCGCTGCGTGCCGCGCGCGCAGGTTCATCGGTCAGGACGACCAGCGGCCAGCCAGTAAAGGCGGGATCCTTCGCGAGCCGTTCCGCAGCGCCGGGTTCGCTCGCATACGGCGGCGCACCGACCACCAGGCAGCCACCACAGAAGACGCGGATATCGGTGACGCCCTGCGGTACGGCCGCGGCGGTGAAGTGCCGCGGCAGCTCCCGGACCGGCTCCCCTAACCCGAGCCACACGCCTTTCGACCCCTCGTTAACCGCCGGACCGGTGTAGTCCAGCGTGTCCATCGACAGATTCGAGAACACGTACAGGTCCGTCTCGGGATGTGTGCGTGCGAGGATGTGCTCGAGCGTCTCGCGGAAGTTGCGGACGTTGACGTGGCGATCGGTCACGAACAGGAACTTCGTCAGCGACAACTGTCCTTCGCCAAGAATACGGAACGCGCTGGCCATAGCCTCCCGCTTGTAGCGCTGTTTCACCACCGCGGTGGCGAGAGAGTGATAACCCGTCTCGCCGTACGACCACAGCTGCTCCACCGCCGGCATCACCATCGGAAAGAGCGGCGAGAGCAGCTCCTGCAGCAGATCGCCGATGAAGAAGTCCTCTTGCCGCGGCTTGCCGACGACCGTCGCCGGATAAATAGCGTCGGCGCGGTGCGCGATGCGCGTGGCATTGAAAACCGGATAGTCGTGCCGCAGCGAGTAGTAACCGTAATGGTCGCCGAACGGTCCTTCCGGCCGGCGCAGTTGCGGCGGCACCTCGCCGATGAGTGCGAACTCGGCGCTGGCGATGAGCGGGTGCGCCCCGTGGCCGTGGATCTGCGGCAGCCGTTCGCCGGCGATCAGCGACGCCAGCATCAGCTCCGGCACGTTTTCGGGCAGCGGCGCGATGGCGGAGAGAATCAGCGCCGGCGGACCGCCGAGAAACACGGTGACGGGAAGACTCTGTCCCCGTTGTTCGGCAACGGCGTAGTGGTAGCCGCCGCCCTTCCCGATTTGCCAGTGCATGCCGGCGCTCCGGGCATCGTAGACCTGCATGCGATAGATCCCCAGGTTGCTCGCGCCGGGGCGATCGGGATGGGTGGTGTAGACGAGCGGGAGGGTGATGAACGGGCCGCCATCCTCGGGCCACGAGGTAATCACCGGAAGCTGCGCGAATTGCACGTCCGACGTGACACGTTCGGCCACAGGAGCGGTCGACACCCGGCGCGTGCCGACCCGGAACAGCTCACGACCGACGTCGCGGGCGTCCCATAGTTTTGCCGGCGTCGGCGGCAGCAGCGTCTCGGCCAGGTGCACCAGACGCTTGATCAGCTGCAATGGCCGCGTGCCGAACGCCAGCTCGGCGCGGCGGGCGGTCCCGAACAGGTTCGTCGCCAGCCGGAACGGCGAGCCTGTGACGTTCGTGAACAGCAGCGCCGGACCGCCGGCGGCAATCACGCGGCGGTGAATCTCCGCGACTTCGAGACAGGGATCGACCGGCGCGTCTACCGTGACGATGGCGGCGTCACGGCGGAGGATGTCGATGAAAGAACGGAGGTCGGGGAACACGATTTTTAACCACGAAGAGCGCGAAGACTGCCTGTTGAGAGGTCTTCTTCGCGGCCTTCGCGATCTTCGCGGCCTTCGTGGTTCATCGGGTGAGTTTCCGGTACTTGATGCGGTGCGGCGTATCCGCCTCGGCGCCGAGCCGCCGCCGGCGATCCGCCTCGTAATCCTGGTAGTTGCCCTCGAACCAGACCACGCGGCTGTCGCCTTCGAAGGCCAGCATGTGCGTGGCGATGCGATCGAGAAACCAGCGGTCGTGGCTGATGACGACCGCGCAGCCGGCGTAGTTCACCAGCGCTTCTTCCAGCGCGCGCAGCGTGTCCACATCCAGGTCGTTGGTCGGTTCGTCGAGCAGGAGGAGGTTCGATCCGCGCTGCAGGAGCTTGGCCAGGTGCACGCGGTTCCGCTCGCCGCCCGACAGCGTGCCGACCTTGCGCTGCTGCTGCGCCCCCTTGAAGTTGAACCATGAGACGTAAGCGCGCGAGGCAACCGCTCGCTTGCCGACCTGCAGCTCGTCTTCGCCGCCGGTGATCTCCTCCCACACGCTCTTGTTCGGCGCCAGCGCGTCGCGGCTCTGATCGACGTATCCGACCTCCACCGTCTCGCCAAGCCGCAGCGTGCCGCCGTCCGGCTTCTCCTGCCCCGTGATCATCCTGAACAGCGTCGTCTTGCCGGCGCCGTTGGGGCCGATCACGCCGACGATGCCGCCGCGCGGCAGCGTGAAGGAGAGATCGTCCATCAGCAGCAGGTCGCCATATGCCTTGCGCACGCCACGTGCCTCGACGACAAGGTCGCCAAGCCTCGGCCCTGGCGGGATGTAGATTTCGACCTGTTCGAGTTTCTGCGCCGTGTCTTCATTGAGCAGCTGCTCGTAGGCGTTCAACCGCGCCTTGCCCTTGGCCTGCCGCGCCCGCGGCGCCATGCGGATCCATTCGAGCTCGCGCTGCAGGGTCTTCTGGCGTTTGGTCTCCGACTTCTCTTCCTGGGCGAGCCGCTGCTGTTTCTGATCCAGCCAGGACGAGTAGTTGCCTTTCCATGGAATGCCGGAGCCGCGATCGAGCTCGAGGATCCACTCGGCAGCGTTGTCGAGGAAGTAGCGGTCGTGCGTAACGGCGACGACCGTGCCCTTGTATTCCTTGAGGAAGCGCTCGAGCCAGGCGACCGATTCCGCGTCCAGATGGTTCGTCGGTTCGTCGAGCAGCAGCAGGTCGGGCGACGTCAGCAGCAGGCGGCACAACGCCACGCGCCGGCGCTCGCCGCCGGAGAGCGTCGTCACGTCGGCATCCGGCGGCGGGCAGCGCAGCGCGTCCATCGCCAGCTCGAGCTGGGAGTCGATCTCCCACGCGTTCGACGCGTCGATGCGATCCTGCAGCCGGCCCTGCTCCTCGAGGACCTTGTCCATCTCCTCGGGCGAGAGGTCTTCGCCGAGCTTCATGTTCAGCTCGTCGTAGCGATCGAGCAGCGCCTTGATCGGGGCGACGCCCTCTTCGACGTTGCCCTTGACCGTCTTGTCCGGATTGAGGCGCGGCTCCTGGTGGAGGAAGCCGACCGTGATCCCGTCGGCGGGGTACGCCTCGCCGATGAACTCGTTGTCCTCGCCGGCCATGATCTTCAGCAGCGAGCTCTTGCCGGCGCCGTTGAGGCCGAGGACGCCGATTTTTGCGCCGGGGAGAAACGACAGCCAGATGTCCCTGAGTACGACCGAGTCGGGAGGATGGACCTTCCCGAGGCCCTTCATTGTGTAGATGTATTGCATTCAGCCTGTGCGGAGACTTGGAATGTGAATCGCAGGGCACCCCTTCAGGGGTGCCTCCACGTAGGGTCCGCCTTTAGGCGGACCAACCATCCGCTCAGTATATCTGCGCGGCAGGATTGGCGGTCTTCTACTTGGCCGGGATCACGATATCGATGAAGCGGTCGCCCTGGGCAGGTCGAACGGTGCGCTGCTCATCGCGCGGCTGATCGTCACCGGGCAGCGCCACCGCGACTTTATAGTCCGCATCGCCGGGTACGATCATGGAGAACTCGCCGTTAGCGTCTGAAACAGCGGGCGGACCAGAAAAATATCGTGCGGTTGGCGAGGCGGTGCGCAGGTATACCTGCGCCCCCGGCACCGGCTGACCGGCGGCTGTCCGCACTTGTCCGGTCAGGCGGACGACTCCGGCAGTGTCTGGCAGCACGAAATCGGCAGCCGTCGCACGCGCAGCCGGTGGAAGAACAATCGCCTCCCCCGCATCTGGATTCAGTGTTCCAGGCGCAAACAGCTGCTGCGTCGTCCAGGGTCGCGATGAATCGGGCCGCAGCGTGTCGAACGTCACATAGAAAGTGCCCGGGGGCACTCGCGTGAACTCGTACGTGCCGTCGGATGCGGTAGCGATGGAGTCGCCGACCCTGAAGAAGCCGGTTTCAACCGGCACAACGAGTTGCAGTGGCAGGCCACCGAGAGGTTGGCCACGGGCATCGACAACACGACCTCTGATGCGCCCGTCGGAGTGTAAGGAGATGTCCACCTCGGCACACCCCCGCGCGCTTCGTAGCCGCGCTCGTCGGAAACTGAGCGGATACAGCCCCTCCGGCGCCTCAACGTCGACGTCGTACTCTCCTGGCGGCAGCGGAACTTCGTACCGCCCGCGCGCGTCGGTCTCTCGCTCTTCCTGTACTCCGTTACCGCGAACGAACACACGAACACCGGGGTACGGATTCCGTTGAGGCGGGCCTCGGAAGATTCTGTCGGTCCGCCAGACGGTTCCGCGGACCACGCCGAAGTTCGACGGCGTCCGCGCGACGGTGCGGAGGTACTCGAGATCATCGGCGGCCTCACTGAGGCGACGCGTCCGCGAGCAGAGCCCGGCGCCATAGCCGCCAGCTTCGGCGCTGGCATAAATCAGATATGTCTCGCCGGCCTGAAACAAATAGCCACATTCGCTCTCGGAGCGGGCGGTGTTGACCGACAGGATGTTCGACGGCCCGCGGAGTGTCTCCAAAGGCATGAGATGGACGCGCAGGTCACGCTCGCCGGCGCGCTCGACGCGAACCACCTGGGCCACGAAGACGGCATCGACGTCCCACGCTGCCTCGCAAGCGACCTTCTGCTCGAAGCACGTACACGCGTCGGCAGCGTTCGGCATGAAGACCGCGGCGAAAAGAACGACGAATCCGAAAAGGCGGCGCGGCATCCGGACCTCCGTGCGATTAGACTCCAGCCGAGGGGTTTTCGGCTTAACAATAAGATCGCGGAATGCCTGCGAAGCGCATGACGATCGCCGCCGCCATGAAGATGGGGGCTGTGCTCCCCGACGTCGAGCGTACGACCACGTGGGGTGCGCCGACGCTGAAAGTCGCGATTGTCGCGGATCCAGCCCGACGCCCTTCGCGATCTGCTGCGCATGGGATGAGAGTTCGCCCGCTCGCGGGCGAAGAGGAAATCGTCGCGCCCCGTCAGCCGGGCGCGCGGTAACGGCTGACACGGACGCGCAGCGGCGCGTCCGTCCCATCTGCGAACGAGCCCGTGACGACCAGCGATGTGCCGGCGCGGAGCAGCACCGGCTTCTTGAATACATAGGGAGTCGGCCACTCGGCGGGCGGATCCTTGGCAAATAGCAGCACCTCGGTCGCGCCCGCACGCGAGCGCGCCGATACCTCGATGGCCGTGAGCCCGGCCGGCAGTTCGGGCCACAGTGCCACGGCGTAGGTGTCCGACGGCACGGTGGCCTGGCCACGCACCTTCGGGTCCGCCTGAAGGCGGACACTACGAGGCGTGGATCTGCGATCCGTCCGCGCTTCAATCGTCAAATCGGTATCCATCAGCGCGCTTAGAGATTCGTCGAAAAACAATCCCAGCACTCCACGCTCGGCCGCCGGCGCCCCGGAGCGATAGTGGATCTCGGCCACGATGCGCGACCCGGGAGGAAGCCGATGGCCAACCTTCGGCGGCAGCTGCACGAACCCGTACCAGGGTGTCCAACTGCCAAGCCATTGTCCGGTTCGTTCAACGGTGAAGAACACCGCCCGCACGGCGCGGCGGTTGCCCGGTTGATACTCGAGTGCACGCAGATGCCGGATGGAAGCGATGCCGGGATCGACAACGACCCGCGCAACGCCGGCAGACGAGGGCAGCTCCGCCGCGATCTCCCGCGTCAGCTCCGGTGTCCCGACCTGCCAGTGCCCGTCGTGCCGTTCGGCCCGGATCTCTCGCGGCCGCGGCCGATCGGGGTCCTGGACGTTGAGAAACACCCGCCCGGCGTTCCTCGGCCCCAGACCTTCCACCCACGAGACGACGAACTGCATCTCGCGCAGCGTGAGGCCGTTGTCGTTCGCGAAGTCGCCGTAGCCGGGCACCGCTGCCCACGGCGGCATGTGGCGCGCGATCACCTCGGCGCGGATACGCCGCCCTTTCAGCCAGGTCTCTTCGTAGGTCGAAAGCGGGAACGCCGGACCATCGGCCGCATGGCACATGACGCAGTGCGCGTTCAGCACGCGGACGATCTCGCGATCGAAGAGAACCGTGGTGGTCAGGGTCTCGTGGGAAGAGACCGAGCCTGCGCCTGCGAGCAGCGCGAGGAAGAACGACACACCGAGGCATCCGCCTCCGCTAAAGCTACGGCGGACAAGCCTCGTCGTCATTGTCCTGCCGTGACCTCGAACGTGAAGGCGAACGTGTGCAGCCTGTCGTTGCGCCGGAACTGCGTCCATGCGCGATAGCGGCCGGGTTTTGGCATCAGCCCTTCGAACGTCACGTCCGGACCGCCGCGCAGCTTCTCCAGGTCGGCTCCCGGCGGAATCAGAAACCTGGGCTCCGCCGCATCGTCATCCGCCATCGCCAGGATGTCGAGCGGATGCGAGTGGACGTAGTCGGTCATGTCCTCGCTCATGATGAGCGTGTGGCCGAACGCCCCGAGGTAGGTCTGCAGGTCGGTGATCGGCCGCCCGCTGACCGTGTCGGTCAGGTGGAAATTCATGTGACCGTAGACGCCGGCCACGAACGTCGGCGGATCGTAGGCGACGGTTGCGGTGATGCCCTCCACCCGTTTGATGAGGCTGCTATCAGGCACCAGCCTGGCGCTGTCGCCGATCAGGTCGCCGCCGAAGCCAGCGGTCACCAGCGGACGCGCGGCAAACTGCGGCGCGCCGCCCGCCGGAAGAAAGTCGGACAGCAGCTTGTAGTACCCGGGCTTCGGCAGCGTGACGTCGATCGTCCACGTGCCGTCAGGACGCATCTCCGGGTGAATGTGCTCGAAATGCGTCATGTCCTGGCTGATGACGAAGAGGTGGTACTCCTTCTCGTGCACGGGAACGAACTTCGTCACCGCCGCGCCCGTGCCGGGATGAAACGCCTTGAAACGCAGCGTCGTTCTCTGTCCCGGCCGCACTAGCGCGGGAACGGTCTCGACCTCGAGCGGATAATCGCGGACGTCGAACGCCGCGGCGCGCACGAGATCCATCCCGCAGCGGGGACATTTCCCGCTCGCATCCATGGTGTAGTCGGGATGCATCGGGCAGGTCCAGGCGGTTTCGGTTTCAGCCGCCTGATCCAGGGCCGACCGCTGTGCCAATGCCGCAGCGGCAACGAAAACCATCAGACACGACACACCGAGACACCGAGACACCGAGAATCTGAATGCCAAGCGTCTCGGTGCCTCACTGCCTCGGTGTGTCGTCATCGGGTCTTACCGGTGCGGGCTCGTCGCGTTCCCTTCGTACACGCCAGACGCGGGACCGGGCAGCTCGTTGGCGCGCGGACCGGTGTACCTGGCGACATGCAGGCCCGTGTCGTTGTCGACCCAGTAGATCAGCCCGTCGCGAAACACCGGATAGGTACGCGCGATGCCGTGCGGCAGCGTCAGCGCGTATCCGACTTCTCGCGGTGTCTGCGGAATCGAGATGTCGATTGCGCGCAGCCCGTGCGCGTACCAGGTGTTGAAGATCAGGTTCTTGAAGACGGTCGGGTTGTGGTTCTGCTGCGGGATGCGCCGGCGCGGCTGGCCGTTCGGCTCGGTGATCGCCTGGTCGAAGCACTGCTCCGGCTGGTTGTCGGGTACGGCGAACGCGCCGACCATGTACGGCGCGATCTCGGATTCCACCGACACCATGCGAGCGTAATTGAGCGGGCACCCGCCGTTCTCGTCGGTCAACCAGACATACGCCGGCCGCTGCCTCGTATTGCCGCGGACGAGCGCCGGACGATCCGGAACGAACACCGCACTGTGGGTGCCGGTCGGCTGCGCGTTGACCGGAGGATAGACGTCGAAGCGCGACCTGGTCAGCAGGACCAGATAGCGCTGCGCTTTGGCCTGCGGCGACGCGCTCGAGGCGAGAAACGCCTTCAGCCCTGGATCGTTGTTGACGACCATGTGGATGCAGTCGTTGGCGATGTCGGGAAGCTTTGCCGGATCGATCACGCCGTCCACAGCCGCGATCGTCGAACGGCGGTTGCACTTCGCCGAGCCGTCGGCAATCGCCGCGTTGCTGGTGCTGGCAATCGCCTCGGTGTCGAGCACATAGAAGCCGGCTGTCGTCCCCGCTACGTAGACACGCTCGCCGTCCGGCGTGACCGACAGCGAATGGAGCTTGTTCTGCTGCCGGTTCTGGAAGTTGCCGGCCTGACCGGCGCGGCTCTTCTGATCGCTGAAGTCGAGGAACCGTCCGTCGGCGAACAACCCGGTCGGGTCGGGACGCTCGTCGAGGATCGGACCACCGACGTCCTGCAGCATGAATCCGGCGAGCACGACGGGCGTCGGCAGCATCTCGCCAGTCTTTTCGTCGGTGACGGCGATCACGACGGCATCCGGCACTTTGAGGCCGGGGTTGGCGGGATCGGGCAGCCCAGACGTCCAGACCGTCATGAACACCAGAAGCCGGTTCGAATTCTTCGGGTCGTGCCAGAGGAAGAACTCGTGCGACTGGCCGCCGAAGTCGTGGGTGGTGCTCTTCCCCATCGGCAGGCACGTCGCGGGATCGATCCGATAGGTTTCCATCTGGCCGATGGTGTTCGTGCCGGCATTGCGAATGAGGAGATACCGATCCTCGCCGGCCGCGTTCTTGTACAGAATCGCCCGTAGCTCGCGCTCGTCGAACCCCTGATTGCCCTGGAACAGCGCAGGGATCTCGCCGACCTGCACCGGCGGCTGCTTCACCGGATCGGACTGGATTCGGAAGATATTGATCGCGCGACGCACGCCGGGGCCGTTGGCGTGGCCGACGAACAGACAATTGCCGGCGATGCCGAGCCCCCGCCCGTCGCCGGCCCCGTCGAGATCACCCCCACGCCAGGCGCCCGTTGCCGGATCCTTCGCCGACGGTACGGTGATGACCCAATGCAGGTGTTCGAAGTTGCGGAACAGGTGGAGGTTCTTTTCGAGCAGCGCGAACCCTTTGCGCGCATCCGCCTCCGATGCGAACGGATCGATCTTCCCTTCGGCGTTGACGCGCACGGACGGCATCTGCGCGAAGGGCGTGTCGAAGGTGCTCGGCTGGCAGCCAGCGGGATCGTTCGACCGATCGACGCACGGCGCGGCACTCTGCTGTCCCGCACCGGTCAACGCGCCGCAGAGGACCGCCACGACAGCTACCATCACAGCAACTGAGGTTCGCTTCACGAAGATCTCCCGGTCAGGGAGGCACCCCTGAAGGGGTGCCCTACGTGTTACAGGTCCGCCTCTACTTCTTGGCTTCTGGCATCAGCGTGACGATCGTGTGACGCTCGGCCGGGAAGTACTTCGTGATCGCGGCGTGGATGTTCTCCTGGTTCAGCGAGTCCGCACGCTCGATGCGGCGCAGGATGCCGCGCGGATCGCGGCCGAGGATGTGCATCGCCTGCAGCGACCCCTGCCAGTAGCCGTTCTCGCGCAGCCCTTCCTGGATGCCGTTCTTCTCCGCTTCCTTGACCGCCTGCACGTCCGCCGCGGATGGACCTTCCTTCCGCAG
>Ga0247825_10001479_pt1 | contig 15408 bp, 11 predicted proteins | sample 13C_Vanillin_Day_FD_194413 | JGI IMG/M metagenome (GOLD analysis project Ga0247825, IMG submission 194413) | Soil microbial communities from agricultural site in Penn Yan, New York, United States - 13C_Vanillin_Day48 | ecosystem: Environmental > Terrestrial > Soil > Agricultural land | place... | reverse complement strand
AACCCAGGAAGCACTGCCGCTGGCCAGCCAGATTGCGGCCGCGCTGGACGTTGCCCATCAGCGCGGGATCGTCCACCGCGACCTGAAGCCCGCAAACATCAAGATCACGCCCGACGGGACGGCAAAGGTCCTCGACTTCGGGCTCGCCAAGCTTGCAGAGCGTGGCGACGCCCCGCGCGCCGCCGCCTCGGAATCAGCCCCGATCACCGCGTTGTCGATGCCGGGGACGGTGATGGGCACGGCCGCGTACATGAGTCCAGAGCAGGCACGCGGCGAGGAGGTCGATCAGCGCAGCGACATCTGGGCATTCGGCTGCGTTCTCTTCGAGATGTTGAGCGGAACGCGTGCGTTTACGGGGCGTGGCACCACCGAAACGCTGGCACACGTACTGACCTCGACTCCTGACTGGAATCTGCTGCCGCGCGACCTGCCCGAGGCGGTCCGCACGCTCGTTCAGCGATGCCTCGAAAAGGATCGCGAGCGGCGGCTCCCCGACATGGCCGTCGCGAGACGCGTCCTTGCGGGCGGCGGAACCTCCATTGACGAACAGACCGGACGGACGGCGGCGGTTGCGGCGCGGTGGCTGCCGTGGATCGGCGGGCTCGCCACCGCCATCGCCCTGGTCGTCGTTGTCGCGCCATGGATCCCCTGGACGCGTCAGTCGGGGGGCACGGAATCGGCGGCATCGGTCGCCGTCCTCCCATTCGCCAGCTTCTCGCAGGGCAAAGAGGACGAGTACTTCGCGGACGGCCTGACGGAAGAGGTCATCCACTCGCTCGCGCAGATTCCAGGGCTGAAGGTGGCGGCGCGCACATCCGCGTTCTATTTCAAGGGCAGGAACGAAGATCTGCGAAGTGTCGGCCGCCAACTCGGCGTGACCCATGTGATTGAAGGCAGCGTCCGCCGCGAAGGTGACCGGATGCGCATGGTCGCGCAGCTGATCAAGGTCGACGACGGTTTTCACCTCTGGTCGCGCACGTACGAGCGCAACGTCTCGGATGCCTTCGCTGTCCAGTCGGAGATCGCCAGCGCGGTGGCCGACGCGCTTCAGCTGAAGCTGGCACTTGGCGCCGGCAGCGCGCCGCGCGAACGCGATCCAGAGGCGGTGAACCTCGAGCTCACGGCTCGCGCACTGGCGCGGCGCCTCGGCCGCGAGGAGATCAATACGGCACGCGAGCGTTTCCGGCGCCTCACCGAGATCGAGCCGAAGAACGCGACCGCCTGGGCCGGGTTCGCGCACGTCACCGCGGTCTTGATGCAGAACTACGGAGCATTGAGCTTCGAGGACGCCACCGCGCAGTCGGCAGCCGCCCTGGACAAGGCGCTGGCGCTGGATCCCAACAGCGTGGACGCGTGGCGGGCAAAAGGCTGGCTGGACTACATGATCTATTTCCGCGGCGGCGACGAGCAGCGAGCTGCATCTTCGGACGCCGCGTTCCGGAAGGCGTTGTCAATCGATCCGAAGAACGCCGACGCCCTGGTCTACCACGCGGCGCTGCTCAACACGATGGGTCGGGTTGACGACGCGGTCACCAACGCACGGAAGGCGGTGGAGATCGATCCGCTGAATCGCGTCGCCAAGCTGATGTACGGCGCCGGCCTGGCCAGCCAGGGCAAGAAGGACGAGGCCGAGCGGCAATACCGCTCAATCATCGAGTTGTATCCAGACTTCCCGGATCCCAAAGTCAACCTTGGCAACCTGCTCATGTCGCAAGGGCGCCTGGCGGAGGCCGAACCGTGGCTGCGCGCTGCCATCGACGAGCAGGACCCAACCACCGTCCTGCCGCTGATCATCCTCTATGTGAACCTCGGCATGCGGGAGGACGCCGACCGTGTTGCCAGGAATCTGGACTCCACGGACATCGGCAAGCGCGTCCATGCGGCAATTCCGCTGGTGCTGGATCTGAAGGATCGCGAGCTGCTCGCCTTCGCCGATGCGGAGCTGAAGAAGGGCGAGGACCCGATCTGGCATTCAACGGCGATGACCGCCGCCGCGTTCCTGGGCGACTGGAAGCGCGTGCGGCGCGAGGTCACCTATGCGACGCCGGGCCTGATGCTTCCTGAACCGGTGGTGGATCGCGATCGACTCGACGAAGCGCTGGCCGCCGCCGCACTGTTCGACGCTGAAGGCGATCGCGCGCAGCGAAACCGCCTCCTTCGTGCCGTGCTGGCTGCCGCGGCGCCGCGCGCGGGCGTGAATGATCCCAACGACGCACGCACGGCGCGCATAAGGGCCCATGCGGCACTCGGTGAGAAGGAAGCCGCGCTGAAGGAGCTCGAGGCCGCGATCGAGGCAGGCTACAGGACGCTCTGGAACAGCGACGGCCTTCACCTCGAACGCGACCCCACCATCGTGACCCTGCGAAACGATCCAGCGTTCCGCGCGCTCATCGGCCGCATCGAAGAGGACCTGCGGCGCCAGCGGGGCCTCGTCGTGGCCTCCCGGAAGTAGGCGCTAGCGCGCCGGCTCGAACAGCTCGATCGGATTGCCGTCAGGATCTTCGACCTGGATCTGGCGCCCAGCGGGCCCGGATTCCATCTCGTTGCGAAAGCGTACTCCCGCGTTCTTGAGGTCGGTGATCAAGCTGGGAAGATCCGACACTTTCAGGACGAGACGATTCCAGCCGCCAGGCTCCTGACTCTGGCCGCCCGGCATCAGCCGCGAGCCCGATGCCCCGGGACCGCTGAGCAACAGCGACACGTCGCCCAGCGCAACCGTCGCGAACGCCGGCGGTTGCTGATGCCCGGCCGTGAAACCTAGATGCGTGGTGTAGAACGCGACTGAGCGGGCGACGTCCTTCACCTGGTAACGGACGCCATGAACGCTCTTGATGAACGGATGCGGTGGTGCGGAAGTTACAGGCATGGGTCCGATCCTGCACCGCACGTGCCACGCGACGCGCTCAGTTTGGAAGAGCACGTTTCGTAGTATCCGAGACGTTATGATCGTCGCGGGTGCCCAACGACACACATGGCAGCTCCCGCCGCGGCTGGCGCCAGGCGATTTCAGATTGGCTTTCGCGGTCCACGTCGCCTGCAGGCCAACGTGGCCCAGCTCCCCAACCGACGACGGGTATCCCGGCGCGCATCGGCCACTATGCGATCCTGCGGAAGCTCGGCGAGGGTGGCATGGGTGTGGTCTACGCCGCCCGGGACGAACGCCTCGAGCGCACGGTCGCGCTGAAAACCATCTCGGCCGTGGCCGACAGCGACATTGCGCGTAAGCGCTTCTGGCGCGAGGCGCGAGTAGCCGCCAGCGTCAACCATCCGAACATCTGTCAGATTCACGAAATCAGCGAGGACGGGCCGACGCTGTTCATCGCGATGGAACTGCTCGAAGGCGAGTCGTTGGCCGACCGCTTTCGCCGCGGGGCGCTGCCGCTGTCTGAGGCCCTGGAGATCATTCTCGGTACGCTTGCCGCCCTCTCAGCTCTTCACGGCCGCGGCATGGTGCATCGTGACGTCAAGCCGTCAAACGTCTTCATCACGCCACATGGGGTCAAGCTGCTCGACTTCGGCCTGGCCCGCCACAACGACATGATGTCGCCGACCGTCAGCATCGAGCTGACGCAGCCGGGCATGGCCATCGGCACACCGCGCTACATGGCTCCCGAGCAGCTGTCGGAGGAGGACGTGACCGCGCGCGCCGATCTGTTCGCGGTGGGCGCGATCCTGTTTGAGGCGCTGGCCGGGCGCCCGGCATTCGGCGGCCGCACGATTGTGGACGTCCTCCACGCCACGCTGCACGAGCAGCCACCCGCGCTGACCGGGTCACCAGGCATCGCCGCCGTGGACCGAGTGATTCGCCGGGCACTGGCCAAGCGTCCCGACGAGCGGTTTGAGACCGCCGACGAGATGGCCGACGAACTGCGCGAGCTCCGAACCGGTGGCGACGACACACCAGCCCTGGCACGTGCGCTGACGCGAGTGGTCGTGCTTCCGTTTCGCGTCCTGCGTCCCGACACGGACATCGAGTTCCTGACATTCAGCCTGCCCGACGCCATCGCCACGTCGTTGTCGGGCGTCGGATCGCTGGTGGTGCGCTCCAGCGCCACGGCCGCACGCTTCGCCGGTGAAACGCCGGATCTCAAGGCGCTCGCCTCCGAAGCGGGTGTCGATCGCGTCGTCATGGGTACCCTGCTGCGATCGGGCGACCAGGTGCGCGCGATGACGCAGCTCGTGGAAGCACCGGGCGGTACCCTGCTCGCCTCGCACACGATCGACTCGAACCTCGGCGAGCTCTTCGCGCTGCAGGACGACATCGCTCGCCGCGTGGCCAACGCGCTGACGATGCCGCTGACGGGTGATGCGATGTCGCCGGCGGCCGACGCGCCGAGGAATCCTCGCGCGTACGAGTTCTACCTGCGCGCCAACCAGCTGGCGCGTGCATATGTCACGCTGCCACAGGCGCGTGAACTGTACTTGCGGGCACTCGAACTCGACCCGCACTTCGCCCAAGCCTGGGCTCACCTCGGACGCGCCCATCGAGTGATCGGCAAGTTCGTCGAGGCCACGCCGGACAGCGAGATCCGAGCCGAAGAGGCGCTGCAACGGGCGCTCGCCCTGAATCCGCGCCTCTCGGTCGCCCACAAGTTCTACGCGGCGCTCGAAGCGGACATCGGCCAGGCGGCGCGGGCCACCGCACGGCTGTTGCGCGAGGTGGCGCGTCACGGCAACGATCCCGAACTCTTTGCCGGGCTGGTGCAGACGTGCCGGTACGGCGGCCTGTTCGACGAGGCGATCGCCGCCCACGCCGAAGCACGACGCCTCGACCCGAACATCTCCACCAGCGTCCTGCAGACACTGCTCATGACCGATCGCCTTGAGCATCTGAGCCTGGCCGGCCCGCCCGTGGACGGCGGCGGCGACGAAGGCATCCATGTGATGGGGCTCGGCCTGGCCGGGCGTCACGATGAAGCGCGACAGCTGCTGCTCAAGGTACGCGAATCGATAACGCTGCTGACGTTCAAGGCCTGGTCAGACTATCTCCTGGCCTGGCTCGACCGCCGGCCGCAGGACATGGTCAGGAGCGTCGCGAGCTGGTCGAATCTGAAGATCCAGGTGGACCCGGAAGCACTCTTCCTTGAAGGGTGGATGATGTGCGAGGTTGGCGATCACGAGCAGGGTCTTGCGCAACTGCAGCGCGCCGTGAGCAAGGGATATTTCGCCGCGACGACGCTGGCGCACAGCCGCCATTTTGATGCGCTGAGAAGCAATCCGGCGTTTCGTGCGCTTCAGGCAGAAGCGGAGGCCGGACGGGCCAGCGTCCGAGCCGCGTTCCATGAAGCCGGCGGCGATCGGCTGCTCGGCCTGCACGCCGCCTCAGTGGCATGAAGACGCTTGCCGACCCGAACGAGCTGGCCGAGATCGTCGAGCGGCTGCATCGCCTGCGTCCCGAGCACATCGCGCGCTGGGGGCGAATGTCCGCGCATCAGACGGTCTGCCATCTCGGCGACGCGATGCGTGTGGCGGTGGGACGGACGACCGTCAGCGCCGCGAGCGGCCCGCTGCAGCGGACGATCGTCAAGTGGACGGCGCTGTATCTTCCGGTCCGGTGGCCCGCCGGCATTCCGACGCGGCCTGAACTTGATCAGGCGGCTGGCGGAGGAACGAAGCCACACGAATTTGCCGCCGACGTCCGCGATCTCGAATCGCTGCTGCGGCGGATCGCCGAAGGGCCGATCGACCCGTGTCCTGCCCACCCGATCTTCGGCCCGATGTCACGACGGTCGTGGCTCCGGTGGGCCTATCTTCACGCCGACCATCACCTGCGGCAATTCGGCGAGTAGCTGGCGCTGGCAAGAGCGGAACCACGAAGGCACGAAGTAACGGCCTTCGTGGTTCAACGTCTACGCCCGGGCGTCGAAGCGATCGAGATTCATGACCTTGTCCCACGCGGCCACGAAATCTCCCACGAACTTCTCCTTCGCATCGTCCGACGCGTAGACCTCCGCGAGTGCCCGGAGCTCCGAGTTCGAGCCGAAGACCAGGTCCACGCGGCTGGCGGTTCCCCTGGCATCGCCCTTCGTGCGGCTGCGGCCCGAGAACATCGTCGCCTCGCCGGACGTCGGTATCCACTCCGTGTCCATGTCGAGCAGGTTGACGAAGAAGTCGTTGGTCAGCGTCCCCGGCCGTTTGGTGAATGCACCAACATTGCCCTGGCCGCTGTTGACGTTGAGCACGCGCAAGCCGCCGAGCAGCACGGCCATCTCAGGCGCGCTGAGCGTGAGCCTGAACGCTCGCTCGACGAGCAGGTGCTCGGCGGGCACGTGGTGCCCCTCGCCGAGGTAATCACGGAAGCCATCCGCATCAGGCTCGAGGACCTCGAACGATTCGACGTCCGTCTGCTCCTGCGACGCGTCCATGCGTCCCGGTGTGAACGGCACCTGCACGGGGTGACCGCCGTCCTTCGCGGCCTTCTCGACGGCTGCGCATCCGCCCAGCACGATCAGATCGGCCAGCGACACCTTCGCACCGCCCTGGGCGTTGAAGTCCTTCTGAATTCCTTCAAGAACCTTCAGCGCCTTCGCCAGCTCGGGCGGATTGTTGACCTTCCAGTCCTTCTGCGGCGCGAGGCGCACACGCGCGCCATTCGCGCCGCCGCGCTTGTCGGTGCCGCGGAATGACGACGCCGACGCCCATGCGGTGGAGGCAAGCTGGGACACCGTGAGACCCGAAGCGAGGAGCTTCTCCTTGAGGGCCGCGATGTCCTTCGCGCCGATCTGCGGGCCAGAGGCCGCGGGGACCGGGTCCTGCCAGATCTGCGGCTCCTTCGGAACCTCGGGACCCAGGTAGCGTGCAATCGGCCCCATGTCGCGATGCGTCAGCTTGAACCACGCCCTGGCGAACGCGTCGGCGAACGCCTGCGGGTTCTCGTAGAAGCGACGCGAGATCTTCTCGTAGATCGGGTCGAACCGCAGCGACAGGTCCGTCGTCAGCATGTTCGGCGCGATCTTCTCCCCTTTGTTGTGAGCGTGCGGGACCGTGCCTTCGCCCGCGCCGCCCTTCGGCTTCCACTGCTTCGCGCCGGCCGGGCTCGTCGTCAGCTCCCACTCGTACTCGAAGAGGTGCTTGAAGAAGTCGTTGCTCCACTTCGTCGGGGTCGTGGTCCAGGTGACCTCGAGACCGCTCGTGATCGCATGGGCGCCGCTGCCCGACTCGTAGCTGCTCTTCCAGCCGAAACCCTGTTCCTCGAGGTTGCCGCCTTCCGGTTCCGGGCCGACGTGTGGGTCGGCAGGAGCGGCTCCGTGCGTCTTGCCGAACGTGTGGCCGCCGGCGATCAGCGCCACCGTCTCCTCGTCGTTCATCGCCATGCGGCGGAAGGTCTCGCGAATGTCGTGTGCGGCAGAAACCGGATCCGCGTTGCCGTTTGGCCCCTCGGGGTTCACGTAAATGAGCCCCATCTGCACGGCGCCGAAGGGGTTGGCGAGCTGCCGCTCACCGCTGTAGCGCTCCTCACCCAGCCACGTGGCTTCGGAGCCCCAGTTGACGTGCTCAGGTTCCCAGACGTCCTCGCGGCCGCCGCCGAAACCGAAGGTCTTGAAGCCCATCGTTTCGAGGGCAACGTTACCCGTGAGGACCATCAGGTCCGCCCAGGAGATCTTCTTTCCGTACTTCCTCTTGATCGGCCAGAGCAGACGACGAGCCTTATCCAAGTTTGCGTTGTCCGGCCAGCTTCCGAGCGGCGCAAACCGCAGCTGACCCGAGCCGGCGCCGCCACGACCGTCGTGAATGCGGTAGGTGCCCGCGGCGTGCCACGCCATGCGGATGAAGAGCGGCCCGTAGTGACCGAAGTCCGCCGGCCACCAGTCCTGCGAATGAGTCATCACCTGCGCGATGTCTTTCTTCACGGCGGCGAGGTCGAGAGACTTGAACTCTTGGGCGTAATTGAACTGCTCCCCCATCGGGTCGCCCGCGGGGTGATTACGGTGGAGGGACTCCAGGTGCAGCTTGTTCGGCCACCAGTCGGTATTTCTCCTGCCGGTGACTGTTGCGACCGTGAACGGACACTTCGCTTCGTTTGCCATCTCGAGTTGCCTCTTACTCAGTTGGTAGTTGGTAGTTGGATAGTTCGTCGTAGGGCGCCCCTCTCAGGGGCGCCGTGTTTTTCGATCTCTGGCCTTCTGACGCGAGGCGCGTGGAGGTTTGGACTTCTTCACGCAGTCCGGGCAGCGTCCCCAGAACGCGACCTCTGCTTCATCTATGTCGAATCCGCTGCTGTCACTCGCCTTGAGACACGGCGCGCGCCCAACCGCGCAGTCTACATCGACGACGCGGCCGCAGAGTCGGCAGATCAGGTGATGGTGGTTGTCGCCAACGCGATCTTCGAAGAGCGCCGGAGAGCCAGCCGGCTGAATTCGACGGACGAGTTTCTCCGCGACGAGCACGTTGAGCGCGTCGTAGACCGACTGCAGCGAGATCGCGCCGATTTCCGAGCGCACCGCCTCGGCCACGGCGTCAGCCGTAATGTGAGGTTCGGCCGTGACCGCGCGCAGCACGGCAAGCCGCTGCGCGGTGACCTGAATGCCGCGCTCCCGAAGCAGTTCAGCAGGCTCCCTGCTCACATCAGGAGCATATCAAGCTTTGGAGTTACTCCAAACTTCGCCGGCCCCGCGAAGCCCGGCTATTCGTAGCGAAGCGCGTCGATGGGATCGAGCGCCGCGGCTTTCCGCGCGGGATAGAACCCGAAGAACACGCCGGTCGCGGCGGCAACGCCGAATGACAACAGAATCGATTGCAGTGTCACTGCCGTCGGCCATTCCAGGAGTCGCGTGACCCCGTAGGACAGCAGCATCCCCGCGACAATCCCTATCAATCCACCGGCGAGGCTGAGCACCACGGATTCGACGAGAAACTGCGTCAGCACGCTGGCGTCGCTCGCCCCGATGGCAAGGCGAAGACCGATCTCCCGCGTTCTCTCGGTCACAGAGACCAGCATGATGTTCATGATGCCGATGCCGCCGACGATGAGCGAGACGGCGGCGATACCGGCGAGGAGATACGTCATGGTGTCGGTGGTGGACGTCAGCACCGACATCATCTCCGTCTGTGTCCGGACGAGGAAGTCGTCTTCTTCGCCAGGCGCAAGCTGATGCCGCTCGCGCAGAAGCGCCGAGATCGTGTCCGCCACGCCCTCGAGCGGCGCGGAGTCCACCGCGCCGACGGTGATGCTGCTGACGTGGGTCACACCCAGCAGCCGCTTCTGGACGGTGGTGTACGGGACGATGGCCGTGTCGTCCTGATCCTGGCCGAACGCTGCCTGCCCCTTGCTCGTCAGCACGCCGATCACACGGAACGGCTGGTTGTTGATGCGGACGAGCGCACCTGTCGGATCGGCGCCCGGACCAAACAATTCGTCGCGCGCGACGGAACCCAGCACAACGACCTTCGCCGCGGCCCGGACGTCCTCGGGCGACAGGAACGCCCCGAACTGCAGCCCCCACGACCGCAGATCGACCAGCTCGTCGCCGGCCCCCTGCACCTGGGTGTTCCAGTTGGCCTGCTCGGAAATCAGCTGGGCTCGCGTGTTGAGGCCGGGCGACACAAACCGGACGCCCTCGAGCCGCTGAATCGCCCTCGCATCCGCGTCAGTCAGCGTGGTGACGGCGCCCTGCCCCTGCCGCACGGGCCCGAAGACGCCGCTGCCGGCGTTGACGGTGATGACGTTGCTGCCGGTGCTGCGGATTTGCTTCTCGATCGACGTCCGTGCGCCGGTGCCGATCGCGACCATCACGATCACCGCGGCCACGCCGATGATCATGCCGAGCGCGGTCAGCGCCGTCCGCAACGCATTGCGGCGCAGCGCCTTGACGGCCACGATGACGGTCATGAGAAATGACACGTTGACACCTCAGGCTGCTTCCGTCGCGTCCTGCGGCAGGCGCAACAGGTCGGAAGCCGCCGTGCGCCGCCGATCGACGCGGTCGTCGCCACGCACGCGCCCGTCACGAAAGGCGACGATCCGCGTCCCGTACTGCGCGATGTCGTGTTCATGGGTCACCAGCACGATCGTCAGGCCCTGCTCCTGATTGAGACGCTGAAAGATGCCCATGACCTCGATGCTGGTGCGGGTATCGAGATTCCCCGTCGGCTCGTCAGCCAGCAGAAGCTTGGGATTGTTGACGAGGGCTCGCGCAATGGCGACCCGCTGCTGCTGGCCACCCGACAGCTGATTCGGGTAATGGCCCAGGCGATCGCCGAGCCCGACCGACCGCAATGCCTCGGTCGCGCGGGCATGACGTTCCCGGACACTTCGGACACCTGCATAGAGCAGCGGCAGCTCCACGTTCTCCAGCGCAGTCGTCCGCGCAAGCAGGTTGAATCCCTGAAAGACGAAGCCGAGCGACGCGTTGCGGAGGCGCGCCAGCTCACGTTTCTCCGTCTGCGCCACGTTGCGGCCGTCGAACAGGTAGTCGCCGGATGTCGGGCGATCCAGGCATCCGAGGAGATGCATGAACGTGGACTTGCCGGATCCGGAAGGACCGGTCAGCGCCACGAACTCGCCCCGCACGACGTCCAGAGTGACTCCGCGCAACGCATGCACCTGCGTTTCCCCGAGGTCGTAGGTTTTCTCGAGATCGCGAACGGCAACCAGTGGCGTCGTCATCGGCCGGTCCCCTGCGATCCACCACGGCCACCCTGCTGCCTGTTGAAGCGCGGCCGCTGCGGAATCAGGGGCGATCTCGCCGGCGTGGACGCGTTTCCCTCCGACGCCATGAGTCCGGTCACGACCGGCGTGCCTTCGCGCAGATCTCCGCCGAGAATCGCAGTCACCGTGCTGTTGCTGAGACCTGCTTCGACATTTCGCGGCTGCAGTTTCCCGTCGCTCAGCGTCCAGACCTTGTCAGGCGCATCACCACGACCTGATCTCCCGCCCGAAGGCCGACGGCGCATGCCTCCGGATGCCGGCGCATCCTCCGCGGGAGGCTGAAAACGCAGCGCCGCATTTGGCACTGCGAGCACGTTGTCTGCCCGGGCGATCTCAATCGACACGTTGGCCGTCATCCCGGGCTTGAGCTTGCCGTCGGGATTGGGCACGTCGATGACCGTCGTGTAGCTGACGACGTTCTGCACCACCTGCGGCTGGAGTCGGACCTGCGACACAGTGCCGGCAAAGACGTCGCCGCGATAGGCGTCCACGCGGAACGTCACGGCCTGCCCGGTCTTGATGCGGCCGATGTCCGACTCGTCCACGCTCGCCTGGACCTGCATTTCCGTCAGGTCCTGGGCGATGACGAACAGCGTCGGGGCCGACATGCTCGCCGCGACCGTCTGGCCGACGTCGACGTTACGCGAGATGACGATGCCATCCACGGGTGCGGTGATGACGGTGTGATCCAGGTTGACGCGATTCTGGTTGAGCGCGGCTCTGGCCTGAACGAGCTGCGCCTGCGCGGCTTGACGCGACGCCTGCGCCTGCCGCGCCGTCGAATCCGCCGTATCGAGGTCTGCGCGCGCCACCAGCCCCTGTTCGAACAGCGCCTGCGCGCGCTGCTTCCTGACCTGCGAATCGTCGAGCGCGGCCTGCGCACGCTCTATGTCCGCTTCGAGCCTGGTGATCGTCGCGGCCGCCTGATCCACCTGCGCCTGCATTAACGACGGATCGAGACGGGCGATCACCTGCCCCTTCCGCACGCGCGAATTGAAGTCGGCTGACAGCGACTGAATGGTTCCGGATACCTGCGTGCCGACCTGAACGGTTGTGACAGCGCTCAGCGTGCCGGTCGCCTCGACCGTTTGCACGATGTCCTGACGGGTTGCTTTCGCTGTAATAAACCGCGGAGCGTCAGCGCTCACCGCGCTGCGGTAGTAGGCCGCGATCGCGATCGCGATCGCTCCAACAAGTATGAGGACAAGTGTGATGCGGTTTTTCATCCCATCTGGTTAGACGGCAAGAAAGACGCCACTGGTACATGACCTCTCGTTCGAGCTTCTCCATATGGTTGAGCCCTGAACGGGACGCGGAACTGACTAGGGAGTGTGGGCGGCGGCGCGGTAGACGAACACGTTAAACGTGTTTCCCTCCGGATCGTGACCGATGCACGTCGTCGTCTCGCCGTCGCTCCATTCGCTGGCGACCGGGTCAACGGTCCCGCCGAGCGCGGCCACCGCGGTGCGGGCTTGCTCGAGACTGTCGACCGCAAAGGCCAGCTTGATGGCGCCACTCTCGCGGCGGCGTGGCGGAGTATCGATCTTTATTTCCTCTGCAATCGCCGAAGGGATCTGGTGCACGACGAGCCGGAAGCCTTCGCAGGAAAGGACGATGTGGTCGGCAGCGCGGCTGAGCGGAGTCAGCCCCATCGCCTCGGTGTAGAAGCGCGCAAGGTTCAAATGGTCCTTCGCGAACAGCACGGCGCCAGCCTTCGGCCGCTCCATTCCCGGGTCGCTTCTATTCGCCATCGAAGTCCATCACCAACGTCTCGAGCTGTGGCTTCCGGCCTTCTTCCCTCTGGTTCGAGCACCGAGACCTGCACATCATACCGGCCCGGCATCAGGTCTCGCAGCGGCAAAGGGAAGTCCCGAAAAGTTTGGATTAGTCGGGGAAGGAAAGGCAGCCACACAGGCGATTTCCGGCGTGGCCATCGTCGAAAGGCACGGGTTTCATTGAACGACTGCTGGCAATGGAATTTGCACGGACAAGACGGTGCGAGGGTGACGACCGGAGGCAGCCAGCTGTCGGATTTGCCTCCCACACTGGGTGTTGAAGGGCGTCACTCTCGCGCACGGCGCCTACCAGGGCACGGCGTACCCGAGGGATCCGCGCCTCCACATACCCCTCTGGACTTCCGTGATCAACCCGGATGACACGAGCCGATTCAGAATCCGATGAGCGGCGTCCGCCGGAACGCCAAGCCACTGCTCGAGCATGCCCACGCTCAGCATGACGCTGGGGTTCTGGACGACTCCGTCGACAACACGCTGAACGACCGACGCACGGTAAGTGATGTTCCGGCGTTCCTCCATGGGTTTGCCTCCCGTCATCAGGATGGGCAATGACGGTACCGACCTACGTCAAAAACCGCAGAGATCGGAGCGTTGCATGGCCGATGGAGTGCCATTCCGGATGAGCCGTGCCCTGAAGGCGACGCTCTGTGAAAAGAAACAGCAATTTGGGGAAGAAAACACGGCATGTCGGTCGGCACGAAATCTGCCCCGATTGATACTGACTCGCTCGTTCCCTTTCCACGATCGATCGACACGCATCGGAATCGCACCTCGTGTGTACAGGGAATGGGATTCCACTTCTGAGCACGCGTGGCGTCGAAGAACGAGTGCGGGAGGGACCGGACGTTGGAGCCTCCAAGGATTTGCCTCCCTGGTGTTCCTGACCGATGGCCCTCTCGCACTGGTTCCGGCGTGCTGGGAATTCGTGACTTATTGAATTCCCTCGAAGGAGATGCTCCTCAGAAGCCCTTGGCTTTCGTCACCCAATTCGAGTTCGTGCACAGCTCGCAGTCCTTGCCCGTAAACATCCTGCCAGCCTGCTTGTTGCCCTTCAGCTGCCACCGCGCCCAATTCGAGGCGACGTTCGCCCACTCGCCGCCGCCGGGATGATCCACCGTCGCGGTGTGGCCCGCACCCTTGCGTGCGCCGGAGAACGCCGGCAGCTTCGAGATCGCCTCAAAGGTGGCGTCGGACCACACCTGGGCAAAGTCGCGGTCGTGACCGGCGATGAGCAGCACAGGCCCGTGGAGCTTCGCCACGGTGGCGGCCACGGCGGCCGCGTCGCCCTGTGCGCCCGAGTTGAACACGCCGATAGTGTCCACGCGCGGATCGGCGCCGAGCTCGAGCGACATGAACCCGCCGCACGACTGGCCCATGACCGCGATCTTGTCGAGTGCGATCTTGCCCTTGAGCGGAGAATCGGCGCGCGCGTTCTCCGTCTCGGCCCACGCGATCGCGGCGCGCAGGTGATCAGCCGTCGCACGCGTCACGCCTTCCTGCGCCGCGGTCGCCATCACCACGAAGCCGTGCGACGCGATCGTCGTCAGGAATCCGCCGTAGCGAGTGCTGTTGATCGCGCAGCCGCCATTGCCCCAGACGATCAGCGGCAGTGTGTCCTTCGCCGGGAACGGCGTGAGGTCAACCGGCCGGTAGACCACGTGGCCTGGCGAGTTGAACGCGGGGCCGCCTTCCACCTTGTAGGGGCCGGCGACGGCGAGCGGTGCGCCCTCGACTGGCAACGCGGTGGCGATCGCCGCCGCATCAAAGCCACCACGGCCGCCGCCACGCTGCTGGGCGTCGATGACGACCGCGAACGCCAGCGCGCACATCAGTCCGAGAATGAATGAAGTCTTCTGCACGGCTCTGCTCCTTCGGTCCACCTGATGGCGGACACCACGCAAGTCTCTCGGGCGCCATCCTACAGCGAGGCGGCTCGAGGAAGGAAGGATTCTCGCGCTACTGGCCGTCGAGTTCCTTGAGCAGTGCCTCGAGCCGGTGCTTTCGCGGCAACAGCTCCTGTCTCACCCGTCGGCGCTGCAACCACACGGTTACCACCGAGATCACAGCCATAAAGACGACCCCGCCGAGGATCCAGTGCCACTGGGTACTGAAGGGCTCGTTGTTCACACGCCAGCCGGCCAGGATGATCATGAGGCCCGCGATAAAGGGCGGGATACCATCGCGCAACACGTTGTCCAGCCGGAAGACCCTGGTCACTTGATAGTCGAGCTGGGCGAGATGCCGGGCGGCCTGGCCTCGAAGCGACGCGCCAAACTGACGCTCGCGCCGCGCCTGTGCCCTGCGGCTCATCACCATGAAGCACGCCCACAACAGGAAGGCGGCTGCGCCGACGATCGGCAGGGCGAAATCCCAGTCGGTCCGTGGATCGTCGTCGTACACCATGATCAGGAAGAGAAGCGCGAGGCCGCCGACGGTGAGAGGGGTGAAGGCATAGATGACCCATCCCTCCACGCGGCGCTGCGTCTGCACCTTTGCCTCTTCCTGCGACAGTGCCTGCCGAAGCAGACCCTGATCGACGCCATAGAGCGGCGCCGTGTCCTGCGACTGCCACGCCTCCATTAGTTCGTCGAGACTCATGATTTCGCTTCCTCGGCGTACTTGCCGGCGAGCGCCGACTTGATCCGGTTGATCTTCACGCCCACGTTGCTTTCGCTGATGCCGACGATGGCGGCGATTTCCTTGTAGCTGAAGCCGTCGAGCAGCAGCAGCGCGACGGAACGATCGACGTCCTTGAGTTGCGCGATCTGGCGATACAGCCAGTCGACCCGCGGGTCGCGCCCTTCGGAGGACGCCGTGGTGAGCAGGCCAGCAACGACCTCGAGCGGCTGCTTCCCTCGCTGATGCCTGTCCTCCCGGCGGGTCCAGGCGATGGCGGTGTTCAGGGCCACGCGATACATCCAGGTAGGCACGGACGATTCGCCGCGGAACGCATCGACGGATCGC
>Ga0247825_10001478_pt1 | contig 15408 bp, 14 predicted proteins | sample 13C_Vanillin_Day_FD_194413 | JGI IMG/M metagenome (GOLD analysis project Ga0247825, IMG submission 194413) | Soil microbial communities from agricultural site in Penn Yan, New York, United States - 13C_Vanillin_Day48 | ecosystem: Environmental > Terrestrial > Soil > Agricultural land | place... | reverse complement strand
GCCCCAAGGCAATGTTCGTCGACCCCACCCTCAACTGATCACCCAAACACGAAGCTAGCGAGAAACGCTCGGTCCGATGGGCCAGAAGTTGTCCTCAGCTCGCGGGTCCGCTCCCATGCCAGCCCGCAGTGAAACCGGCGAACGTCGTACCAGGTCCCACCCCCGCCGCCCGACCTGGACAGAACCACCGCAACTGACACGAGATCCCGGTTATGCCGGGGGCTCAGATGTCAGCCCCACCGGACCGATAGCCACCCCCATCGGTCACAGTCAACGCGACAAGCCACCCGCGATTCTTCTCGAAGTTCCGATGGTCGTTGCGATCCCATACGCAGAAAACACCGGTGCGTTGGTCCCCTCGCGCTCCGGCCCCGCGGTGCCGCCGACACCGAACGCCGCGGCACGCTCGCGAGGTTCGCCGACAAGCTCTCTGCTGCTTTCTGGAGGAGTTCGGCGGCCGCTACCCCCTCACACACCCTGCTTTCGACTCGCTGGATCGCCGTAGTGCCTCCTCCAGTGGGTCCAGCCAAGCGACCCCGGAGGACATCTTGACCATGCACGATCAAGTCAGCCCGGCGGCGGACACACCACCGCATCCCGGAAAGAAGGAACTCTCCAAGGGCGGTGTCCTCACCAGGACCGTCCTCGGATACGGATTCGAGTCCTACGACTTCACCGCCTTCGCCATCTTCGCGCCGTTCTTCGCGACCCAGTTCTTCCATCCCGACGACCAGGTCGCGGCGACACTGTCGGCCCTACTGGTCTTCGCGCTGGGTTTCATCGCCCGCCCCATAGGCGCCCTGTTCTTCGGCTGGTTCGCCGACCAGCGCGGACGCCGCGCCGCCATGGTGCTCGCCCTGTTCCTCAGCGCCGGCGGCAGCCTGATGATCGGTCTGATGCCGACCTACGGGGCGGTCGGTTTGATCAGCGCGGTCTTGCTGACGGTGGCCCGGTTGATGCAGGGCTTCGGTCACGGCGGCGAAAGCGGCGGCGCGTACTCCTACCTCGCGGAGGTTGCCCCCAGTAACCGACGCGGACTCTGGGGGGCCACCGTTCAGATGTCGGCGATCTCGGGGATCTTCGTGGCAACGCTCATGGGCGCCGCCATGACCAGCATCCTCGGCACCGAGGCACTCCAAAACTGGGCCTGGCGCATCCCCTTCATCATTGGTGGACTCCTCGGGTTCTTCGGGCTGTACCTGCGGACCAACCTGCACGAGTCGGAAGCCTTCGAAGCCCAGAAGGCCGTCGCGGCGAAGGCGCGCACCCATGCCACCACGGTCCCGGTCCGGGACAGCTACCTCGTCCGGATGTGGCAGCACCGGAAGAACATCATGCGGGTGATCGGGCTGTCTGTCGGCCTGACCGTCTTCAACTACAGCTACGCCGTGAGCGGCACGGCCCGGGCGATCACCGTGGAGAAGGCCGACCCGGAGGTTGCCTTGTGGGCGGGCTTGGCTGCCCAAGCGTTGTACATGATCTTGCTTCCGATCTGGGGCTTACTGTCCGACCGGTGGGGACGGCGGCCCAGCTTCCTGATCACCGGCCTCGGACTGGCCGTCGTCGCCTTCCCCTTGGCGAACCTGATGGGTCCGACGTTCTGGCAGATCTTCCTCCCGATCTTCATCGCCCTGTTTTTCCTCGGCGCGGCGATCGCCGCCGACCCGGCCTACTTCGCCGAGTTGTTCCCCACCAATGTGCGTGCCACTGGGGTCGGATTTCCCTACGCGTTCGCGATCTCGCTGTTTGGCGGCACAGCGCCGCTGATTGCGACGTGGCTCGGCGTCAACGATCTCGGATGGGTGTTCACCACCTACTGCATGGCACTCGCACTGACCACCGCGCTCGTTGCCTGGTTCAGCCCGGAAACCAACGGGCGCAACCTGCGCGACTGACCCGAAGGTCACAGATGGGGTCCGGAGGGCCCCGAGAAAGGCGACATCATGGCAACACTGTCGATCGCTGCTGTCCTGGCTGAAGCAGCACGACGCTACCCGGATAAGACCGCCGTAATCGCGGGCGCCGAGCGCTTGGCCTTCCCCGACCTGTGGCGCGACGCCCGCCGGGTGGGCCAAGGCTTGGTCGATCGTGGCGTACAGCCTGGTGATCGGATCGCCTTACTGGCACCGAACGTGCTCGACTTCATCCGCGGCTACTACGGGATCCTGGCCTGCGGAGGTGTTGTCGTCCCGGTTCCCACCTTGCTCAAGCCAGCGGAAGTGGCTTACGTGGTACAGAATTCCGGCAGCCGATTCGTGCTGACCCACCACAGCTACGCGGCCGTCGCGGACGAGGCCTGCGCGGACAGTACCGCCCAACCGTTGCGCATCGACGAGCTCGCCGCCGGACCGGAGGCCCTGCCGACCTATCTTCCGCGCGGCGCCGAGGACCCGGCGGTGATCTTCTATACCAGTGGAACGACCGGGCGCCCCAAGGGCGCGGTGATCACCCACCTCAACCTCATCACGGTGATCAACGCCTACGGCTTCGACGCCAACGGCGTCTACGACAGCGACATTGTGCTGGGGGCGCTGCCGCTCTTCCATGCCTTCGGCCAGGTCGGTGCCCTCAATGCCACCTTCCGGATCGGCGCGACGCTGGTGCTCCAGGAACGGTTCGATGCCGCGGAGGCGCTGGTACTCATGGGGCGAGAGAAGGTGACCAATTTCCTCGGAGTGCCGACGATGTACGTTCACCTCCTCAACGCTGCGAAGACAGTCGAGATCCTGCCGACCACCTTGCGGGTCTGCTCCTCGGGCGGGGCGTCCTTGCCGGTGGCCGTTCTCGAGGAATTCGAATCCACCTTCGGCACCACGATTTTCGAGGGATACGGGCTGTCCGAGACGTCTCCGACGGCATGCCTGAACCAACGCAGGTTCGGGGCCCGCCCGGGTTCGGTCGGTCACCCGATCTGGGGAGTCGAGGTCGAGATCGCCGACGACCTGATCGAGGACGCGATCGTCCTCAAGGACACCGGCGAACTCGGTGAGGTGGTGGTCCGCGGACCGAATGTGTTCAGCGGCTATCTCGACGATCCGGCCGCCACCGCAGAGGTCCTCGTCGACGGCTGGTTCCGCACCGGTGACATCGGACGCAAGGACGAGGACGGATTCCTGTGGATCGTCGACCGGAAAAAGGATCTGATCATCCGAGGTGGATTCAACGTCTACCCACGCGAGGTGGAAGAGGTCCTGATGCGGCATCCGGGCGTTTCGCAGGTCGCTGTCCTTGGCATCCCCGATCCGACCTGCGGTGAGGAAGTCTGCGCGGTCATTGTGCCGACCGACGGGACCGGCATCGACCCCGACGATTTGATCGCGTGGTCACGCACGCGCCTCGGCAGTCACAAATATCCACGACGGATCGAGGTGTTCGACTCCCTCCCGCTCGGACCCACTCACAAAATCCTCAAACGCGAACTCAAAGCGCTGCTCTGACCCCCTCACGTGCACACCCACCACGATCGAACCGAAAGGAAGAATAGATGGATCTGACCTTGACCACGGAGGAACAGGAGGTTCGCAAATGGGTCCGAACCTTCGTCGACAAGGAGGTCCGGCCTCTCGAACACACCGTTCTCGAGCGGGAACGACGCCACGAAATCGGCTTGCGGCCCGACGAATTGAAGGAACTTCAGAATAAGGCGAAGAGTGCCGGCTTCTTCGGCGTCCAGACTCCCGAGAAATACGGAGGCATGGAACTCGGGGCTGTGATGAGCGCCCTGATCGAAACCGAGATCGGGCGCACGTTCGTTCCGTTCCGTTTCGGCGGCCACGCCGACAACATCCTGTACTACGCCAACGACCAGCAAAAAGACACCTACCTGGTCCCCACCATCAACGGTGACCGCAAATCCTGCTTCGGGATCACCGAACCGGGTGCCGGTTCGGACGCCAAACAGATCCGCACACGCGCTGTTCGGGACGGCGACGACTGGGTTATCAACGGGGAGAAGACCTTCATCAGCAGCGGCCACGACGCCGATTTCTGCATGGTGTTCGCCGTCACCGATCCCGGCAAGGGAGCCGACGGCGGAGTGACCTGCTTCCTGGTGGACCGGGAGATGGGCTGGACCAGCTCCCCCATCGACACGATGGGGGAGTGGGGACCGGCCAGCCTGACCTTCGACAACGTACGCGTGCCCCACGCGAACATCCTCGGCGAGGAAGGCCACGGCTTCGACCTGGCCATGCAGTGGATAGGCCGCGGCCGGTACATGATCCCGGCTAGATCGATCGGGGCGTGCGAGCGGCTTCTCGACATGGCCATGGAGCACGCTCGCACCCGAGTGACCTTCGGCAAACCCATCGCCGATCGGCAGGCCATCCAATGGATGATCGCGGACTCCGCAGTCGAGGTCGAGGCCCTGCGCTGGCTGGTGCTCGTGGCCGCCTGGCAGGTGGACCAGGGCATGGATTCTCGCCATGCGCAGTCGATGGCCAAGCTCTTCGGTGGGATCAAGGCGAACGAGGTCGTCGACCGAGTCATGCAGATCCACGGCGGCATGGGATACACCAGGGAGCTTCCAGTCGAACGGTGGTACCGCGAACTGCGGCTGACCCGGATCTACGAGGGCACCGACGAGATGCAGCGCCGGACGATCTCCCGGAACCTCCTCAAGGGATATGCGCGCGTCCAAGGACACCTCGGATGAGCAGCAACGCTGTCATCGTCGCGGCCCGCCGATCCCCGATCGGTCGTGCCGGCAAGGGTTCGCTGGCGCAGATGCGTCCCGACGAACTCGCACACCAGGTCCTGGCCGCGACGCTCGAGTCGGTGCCGGAGCTGGACCCCGAGACCATCGATGACATCCACATCGGGTGCGCCCAGGCCGCTGGCGAGGCCGGATACAACCTCGCACGGGTGCTGGCAGTTCTCGGCGGGTTGGACGGGGTACCCGGCACGACGGTCAACCGGTATTGCTCGTCGAGCCTGCAGACCACCCGGATGGCGTTCCACGCCATCCGGGCCGGTGAGGCGGACGTGGTGGTGTCCGGCGGAGTCGAGACGGTGAGCCGTCACGTGCACGGCCGTGCCGACGGCATGCCCGATACCCACAATTCACGATTCGAGGAGGCGGGACAGCGGACCAAGCTGCTGGCCGCAGGGGAGGGTATCTGGACCGATCCGCGGCGCACGGACGAGCTCCCCGACCTCTACATCGGCATGGGACAGACCGCCGAAAACGTCGCCCAGGCATACGGGGTGAGCCGCGCCGATCAGGACGAGTTCGCGGTGCTGTCACAACGTCGTGCCGTCGGCGCCGCACGCACAGGATTCTGGGCCCGCGAGATTGCTCCCGTCACCCTGCCCGACGGCACCGTCGTCACTGCCGACGACGGTCCGCGGCCGGGCACCACGCTCGAGAAGCTCGCCGCGCTCACCCCGGTCTTCCGCGAACAGGGCACCGTGACGGCAGGAAATTGCTGTCCGCTCAACGACGGCGCGGCGATGCTCATGGTCATGGGCGAGGACAAGGCCCGCGCACTCGGGTGCACCCCGCTGGCCCGGATTGTTGCCACCTCCGTGTCGGCCCTCTCTCCCGAGATCATGGGAATGGGACCGGTGGAGGCCACCCGCCGCGTACTCGACCGTGCCGGCTTAATCATGGCGGACATCGACCTCGTCGAGATGAACGAGGCCTTCGCGGCTCAGGTGTTGGCCTGCCAGCGCGAACTCGACATCCCCCTCGACCGTCTCAATGTCAACGGCGGCGCCATCGCACTCGGCCACCCGTTCGGTATGACCGGTGCTCGAATCACGACCACCCTGATCAACTCGTTGCGCACCCACGACAAGCAGTTCGGGCTGGAAACGATGTGTGTCGGTGGGGGCCAAGGAATGGCGATGGTCATCGAAAGACTCCACTGACCAGCCGCCCCACACGGCATCCGCCCCCCGCACGACGACACCGACGACACCGACGACAGAAAGACACACCATGACCACCGACACTGCGAACACCTCGACCAGAGTCGCAATCGTGACGGGCGCGGCGCGCGGAATCGGCCGCGCCATCGCCCAGCGGCAGGCCGCAGACGGCCGAGCAGTCGCCCTGCTCGACCTCGATCGTGAGGCGGTCACCCACGCTGCAGACGAGATCACCGCCGTCACCGGTCAGAAGGTCCTCGGGCTGGCTGTCGACGTCTCCGACGACGATGCTGTGGGCGCCGCGGTCACTGAGATCACCGATCGGCTGGGGCCGCCGACCGTGGTTGTCAACAATGCCGGTATCACCCGCGACAACCTCCTGTTCAAGATGACCACCGGTGACTGGGATGCGGTGATGAACGTGCACCTGCGCGGTGCCTTCCTGGTCACCCGGCAAACGCAGGGGCACATGGTCGACGCCGGCTGGGGACGTATCGTCAACCTCTCGAGCACCTCGGCGCTCGGCAACCGGGGACAGGTCAACTACGCCGCCGCGAAGGCGGGTATGCAGGGGTTCACCAAGTCCTTGGCAATCGAACTCGGCCGGTTCGGGGTGACCGCCAACGCCGTGGCGCCCGGATTCATCGAAACCGACATGACCCGCGCAACCGCCGATCGTGTCGGCGTCCCCTTCGAGCAGTACCGGCAGTCCGCGGCGGCGCAGATCCCGGTGCGACGGGCCGGACGGCCCGAGGACATCGCTGCAGCGGTCGCCTACTTCACCTCGGACGAGGCGTCGTTCGTCACCGGCCAGGTCCTGTACGTGGCGGGCGGACCCAAGGCATGACCGCGACGACACCGGCCTCAGCGACATACCAGAGGAGTCGTCGATGAAGGTCTACGACGTGGTCGCCGCGACCCTCAGTGGCCACGGCCCCGTGTTCGGTCTGATGGGAGACGCGAACCTCGCGTACCTCGGCGCCTTGATGGAGCATCAGGCCGGCCGATTCGTGGGGGCAGTCGCCGAAGGGGGAGCGGTGTCGATGGCCGACGGCTACCACCGCGCAAGCGGTGACATCGGGATCGCCTCGGTCACGCACGGGCCCGCGCTCACCAACTGCGTCACCGCCCTCACCGAAGCCGTTCGTGCCCGGAGCCACGTGCTTCTCCTCACCGGCGACACCCCCGACTATCACGACCACTTCCAACGAATCGACATCCAGGCGGTGGCATCGCTGACCGGAGCCGCGTACCTGCGGGCCTTCGACCCCGACCGCATCGCCGACGACCTACGGCGCGCCCTGGACACCATCCAGGCACAGGGGCGGCCCCTCATCCTCGACATCCCGGCGGCGCTGCTCGAACGGGAGTCAGCGTGCACCCTGCGGGGGCATTCGACGACCCAGCCGCGTCCTCCGGCCCCACACGCCGACGCGGTCGACGACGCCCTGGGCATGCTCCTGTCCTCCGACCGACCCCTGATCCTGGCCGGCCGGGGCGCGGCCGGCGCCGGGGACGTGATCGCCGACCTCGCCGCACTACTCGGCGCACCGGTCTCGACCACCCTGTTGGCCAAGGACCTGTTCGGGCCAGAAGTCGTCAACATCGGAATCCACGGCACCCTGGCGCACCAGGTCGGAGCGCAGGAGATCGCCGCCGCGGACTGTGTCCTCGTCCTCGGTGCCAGCCTGAACTCCTTCACCACCGACAGCGGGCATCTGCTCGATGGAAAGGCGGTCATCCAGTGCGACATCCGCGCCGACGCGCTCGGCCGGTTCGGGCCCATCACCTTCGGCATCGTCGCAGACGTTCAGACCTGCGTGTGGACGATGCTCGCACGCCTGACCGAGCACGGGCAGCAGCCCCCACACAGCCGACGCCTCGCCGACCTGCGGCAGCGGCTCGCCGCACTCGACCCGACGTCATACGTACCGCTCGACCGAGTGGGAACCGCCGACCCCCGCGACATCATGCGCGCGCTGAACACCCTGTTGCCCATCGGCACCGAAGTGGTCACTGACATCGGCCGCTTCACCCGCCCGGTGTGGCGCCATATCGGCACCCGCGCGGGCCACTTCCACGTGACCAGTACCTTCGGCTCGATCGGACTGGGCTTGGCCACGGCCGTGGGAGCGTCCGCCGCTCGTCCTGACCGGGTCACGGCGGTGTTCGTCGGCGACGGGGGAGCGATGATGAGCATCGCCGAATTATCCACCGCGGTAAGAGAACTGCTGCCACTGGTCGTGGTGGTCTCGAATGACACCTGCTACGGAGCAGAGTGGGCGAAACTTCTGCAGGTCGGCCTCAAGCCGGAACTCGCCTGCGTCGACTGGCCGTCTTTCGCGGAGGTCGGTACCAGCCTCGGGGCACAGACGATCCGCATCACCGGCATCGAGGATCTGCACTTGGTCGAGGACGCGCTCGCACGACGGGCCTTTCCGCTTCTGGTCGAAGTCATGACCGATCCCTCGACAGCACCGACCCGGTGCTGACGCGGAATCCACCGACCGAACTCCACCACCGCTCCAGCGCAACCAATTTAGCCGTGACGGGCTCGACTCCACCCTGCGGACAGCCCGCCCAGGATCCACCAGGCACCGCCGAGTCCGGGTCTCGCACCACGAGAAGGAACACAGGAACGTGCGCATATTTTCCCATGTCGACGAGCTGGCCACTGCCGTAGGTGAGCGCCTCGGCCACAGCCAGTGGCACACCGTCGACCACAATCGGGTGATCCAGTTCGCCGCGGCCACCGGCGACCACCAATGGATTCATGTGAATCCAGAGAGAGCCGCGCAGGGCCCCTTCGGCCGAACCATCGCGCACGGATACCTGACGCTGGCGATGATCCCCATGCTGGTGGGCGAGATCTACCGAGTCGAGAACGTGTCGATGGGGATCAACTACGGATCCAACAAAGTGCGCTTCGTCTCCCCCGTTCCGGTCGACTCCACCGTGCGCGCCGGCGCCGAGCTCGTTTCGGTCACCCCCGGCCCTGCCGGGGTGCAGGTCGTGGTGCATGTGACGGTCGAGATGGCCGGCTCGGACAGACCCGCCTGTGTGGCCGAGACCGTTTCCGTCCTCGTGCCTGCCAGGACCGACTCCACCGCCCTCACCGGGAGGAAGCAGTGACAGCGCTCACGGACCCCAGTGTCGCCCGGTCCCAGCGACACCAGGTGCAACTGCGGTGGGCAGACCAGGACCTCAACGGACACGTCAACAACGCCCGAATCATGGACTACCTGCAAGAAGCCCGGATCGCGTTTCTACATTCACCGCGCACAGACGCGGGGTACGTGATCAGGAGCATCACCGTTCAGTACCTTCGCCCCGTGCACTTCAGGTTCGCCAGTCTGACCGTCACCACCGAGGTCACCCGGGTGGGATCTTCCTCGTTCACGCTGCGCCAGCAAGGCACTCACAGCGATGCGGCACTGTTCACCGCAGAGGTCACCGTGGTGGCATTCTCTCGCTCCACCCAGTCCAAACGCACATTGGACTCCGCTGACCTCGAACTGTTGCAAGTCCCTTCCAACTGACATCGACGGATCGGTATCGCCTCCCGTCCCAGAGCAGCACCCTCCTCGCTTCACGGCAACCCGCCGACGAAAGGACAAGACATGAGCGCGGCCTTCGGTCAGACTGCCCTGCTGCTGATGCATGTGCAGAACGGCATCGTGTCCCGCTTCGAGACCCCCGGTGCCCTCGAGCCTTTCCAGAGGGCCCTCGAAGGCGCCCGCCGCCACGACGTGTACACCATCCATGTCCGTGTTGCCTTCACCGACGGCTACCCGGAACTCAACCCCGACAACAAGCTGATCTCGGCAGTGAAGAACGTCGTGGGTGTCACCACGGCCTCCGAATCGCAGACCCAAATTCATGACACCGTTCGACCCCAACAGGGGGAGCCGGTGGTGATCAACCGTCGAATCAGCTCGTTCGTGGGCAGCAACCTCGACGTCATTCTTCGATCGCAGCACATCACCCACCTCGTTCTTGCGGGTATCAGCACCAGCGGTGTGGTGCTGTCGACGTTGCTGGAAGCATCGGACAAGGACTTCACCCTGAGCGTCCTGTCCGATGCCTGCCTCGATGGGGATGAAGAAGTCGACCAGGTGCTACTCCACAAGGTCTTTCCCACCAAGGCCAAGGTATGCACCGTCGCCGAGTGGATCGCCACCTTGGCATGAGGGCTGGCCTGCAGTGCCGCTACTCCGGCGTCTGTGACCGTCGACCGCTCCGGTGACATGGACGCTACCGGGGCTCCCACCCCCAGTGCCGCAGGAGCCCTCCTGCGGCACCTCATGGCACTGGCGTCGCGAGATGGGCGACAATTCTCGGGCGCCGGTGCTCGCCGGAGGGATGGAGACACGACAATGCTCGAGCTGAGACTGCTGCGGTACCTGATCGCCGTCGTTGATACCGGGACGGTAGCGGGCGCGGCGAAGCAGGTGCACGTGGCGCAGCCGTCGCTGTCGCGGCAACTGCGAGCGATGGAACGCAGCCTGGGCTTCGAGGTCTTCGACCGAACCGGCACCCGGCTCACCCTCACCGCTGCGGGCCGCGTCTTTGTCCAGGAAGCGCGCGAGCTGCTGCACCGTGCGACGGACACGGAAGCCGCCGCCGAGCGGCTGGCATCCGGAATTCCCTCCAAGATCACTGTTTCCGCGCCCATGACGACCATCACCGAGATGCTGTCCCCGTTCATCGCGAAGAACCTCACCGATAGGGACCCGCATATCGAATTCCGGCCGGTGCTGCCCGCGGAAGGATTCACACCGCTCGAATCGGGAGCCGATGTCGCCATCGCCAGCGCCCCTCCGATGGGGCACTACGCCACCCAACTTCTGGGCAGTATTCCGCTGTTCGCGCAGTTCCGGGAGGGGCATCCATGGTCGACCCGGGCGCAGGTCCACATCCGTGAGTTGGGACAGCAGCCACTGGTTCTGCTAACCCGGGCGCATCGCATCAGGATTCTTCTCGACAACCTACTCAACGACGCCGAGGTGACCTACCAGTCCTACGTCGAGTGTCAGGTACCCAAGGCGGCCCAGGCCTTGGCGGCCGCGGGCCGTGGTGTCGTGGTCCTCACCGATCTGCCTACCTTCGGTCTGCTGGCGGCGCCCCTGCACAACGACAACGGGCCGATCGAGGTGCGGATCCACGCTGCATGGGAGCCGACACACTATGCAGCACACGACATAGCACGACTGACGCTGATGATCCGGGACCACTACACCGCTCGGCTGGCGACGACGTCGAAGATCGCTGAACGCAACCGCGGCTGAACCGTCAGTCCGCGTACTGGGCCTGACCGTCGCCGAATGACCAGTTCTCCTTCTTCACCTCGGTCAGCGCAATCGTCACATCTTCCCGGCGGACCCCGACGCGCTCGGCGAGCCGCGTGGCGACGGTGTCATAGAACCGCTTCTTCATCGCCGTGGTGCGTCCCTCGTTGAGGGTGATGGTGATGATCAACGCGTCGTCGCTGCGATCGATCCCCAGGTAGGTGCGATCGATGATCAACGCCTCGCGGTGATGCTCGGTGATGATCTGGAAGCGGTCCTGGGCAGGGACATTGAGGACATCGACGAGTGCGGTATGGACAGCGTCGGCGATGCCACTGCGATAATCGTCGGGTTTACCGGCCGGCAGGTCGATTCGCACCAGGGGCATGAGAGTTCCTTCGAAAAGTGGGTGAGTGGTGGAAAGGCCCGAACGCCGCCCCGGGTGGGACGGCGTTCGAGCGAGTCCGGTGATCCAGATGTGCTGTTCCCGGACGGAGAAAGTTCGTCAGTCGTCGACCAGGTCCTTACCCACCGTTTCCGGGCTTCTCGTCGCCGCGAATACCGTGACGAGGAACAGCAGGATTGAGTAGGCAGTAAACATCCACTCGGTGCCGCGGTCGGCCATCCAGGTGTGCAAGTAGGGTGCTGTGCCGCCGAAGAACGCGATTCCCATGGCGTAGGGGAAGGCGAGGCCGCTGGCCCGCACGCGGGTGGGAAACAGTTCTGCGAAGTAGGCCGGGTCGATGGACATCGCGGCGGAGATCATCGTCAGGGCGATGGCCATCGAGATCGTGATGCGCCATCCCTCACCGCCCATTACCCACGTCAACGGAAACGCCAACGCGGCCATGGTTATCCCGAAGACGATGAAGTTCGGCCGGCGGCCCCACCGGTCCGACAGTGCACCCCACAGGGGCAGGGCCAGGATGTAGACCACCTGGGCGATCAGTCCCGCCCACAAGGCAACGTGGGAGTCTGCCCCCTGGGTGGAGATCGCATAGGCCGGGGCGTTGACGCCCCAGGTATAGAACGCCACGGTGACACCGGAGGTCAGCGCGATGACCCGGAGAATGTTGCTGCGCTGGGCCCACATGCCGCCGAAGAATCCGAGGGCGGTCGAGTCGGAGTCACGCTGTTCCTTGGCCTTTTCGAAGGCCTCGGACTCGGTCAGCCCGCGCCGCAGCCACAGGGCAAAGAATCCCAGGAGAGCGCCGACGATGAAGGGCACCCGCCATCCCCAGTCCGCCATCGCCTCGGAGTCGAGGACGGTGGTCAGCGTTGCACCCAGCAGGGTGGCCATGAAGATGCCGATCATCAGCGCGACCGGGATCATGCTCGCCCACAGCCCCCGCCGCTGGGGCGGGGAGACCTCCGAGATGTACGAGTAGGCGCCGGCACTCTCACCGCCGTGCCCGAAGCCTTGCAGGATGCGGGCCACCGCCAACAGCACCGCGGCGAGGGTACCGATCGCGGCATGGGTGGGGCTGAGCCCGATCAGCAGGCTGCCGGACGCGGTGACCGTCATGGCCAGCACCATCGCCCCCTTCCGGCCCTTGCGGTCGGCGTACCAGCCGAAGAACAGGGCACCGAGCGGGCGAAAGGCGAATCCGACGGCGAACACCAGCAGAGCGGACAACGTTGCCGCGACCTGATCACCCTTGACGAAGAACTGAGAGGCGAAGAACGGTGCGAAGATCGCGAAGACGGTGAAGTCGTAGTACTCGAAGGCGATCCCCAGCACCGTCCGGATCAACGATCCGGCTTTGCCGACACGGGGGGACTCTTGCACACGGGCCGGGGAAGCGGCCTGTTCACGTGCGGTTTCCGACATGGATAATGACTTTCTTGTGCGAACGGTGGCGTGATAGTCGCAGGGAATTTTCGTCCGCCACCGGGTCAGAAATGTGCAATGGGTGCTGCCAGGGGGCTACGCCCTGTCCTGTCGCTCGGCTACGGCACCGCGGAGGCAATGGGGGAGGCGGCAGGTGACTGAACGGCACCGAGATCGAACACGATCTCATCGATCCCGAGTTGGACGGCGGCCGCGGCCACTGAGCGATCGCGCTGACGGGCGTACAGGGACTGCGGGTCATGGATCGTGGCGCCGATGACCGCTTCCATCCATGTCTTGTCTCGGGTGACTCCGTCACTGCTGGTGTCCACTCGTCCGTCACTGGTGAGATTGGACGAGAAGATCCCGGCGGCCGATAGCGGAAGAAAGTCCTCGTAGACGATCGGTTCGACGTGGACCCAGCCTCCGCTCAGCAGTGCACGCAAGCTGTTGGGCGGATCTGCCGGTGCGTCGGGCCGCACGTGGAAGGTGAAGTAGGCGAGGTCCTGCATGGCGAGATCGTGCTCGTGCAACGGCATCAATTCCCGCCACAGGTCCGCGGCCACTTCATCATGTACCGCGGCGTGCTCCTCGGGCACCGACCGCAGTTGCCGGCACAACCGGTCGTAGCGATCCAGACCGGTCGGCGTCAGTGCGATGCCCCGGGCCTCGACCTCCCCGAAACGCACTCGCAGGTGCCCGTCGGTGACCCGACCGCCCGGCTCCAGGAAGCGTCGAGCCTCGCCGAGGGCCCGGAAGGACGTCTGCCGCAACAGCACGTCCGGCCCCTCCCATCGGGGAGGTCCCTGGATCTTGTCGATCATCTCGATGCCGCGGTCCTGCATCCGCAGGTACAGCTGGTCGATGTCGAGCACCCGGGGGGTGAGGTGATTGATGTGGGTGGACCGTACCCCACCGATGTCGGCCGCCACGCTCGAGACCTGCTCGAGTTCCTCGTACCAGCAGCGATCCACCGGGTCCGAGCTCAGAGCGAAGCACTGCACCGCCATCGACACGAAACGGTCCACGTCATCGCGTGCGAGACCGCCATCGGCGGAGGAGCGGCGCGCCAGCTCGATCAGTTCCTGCGAGAACAGGGTGCGCTCGCCCAGGAACTCGCGCAGGCGCCGCTCCAGATCCTCGCCGAAGAATCGCCGATCCTCGGGAACGAGCAGCGAGGTGAAAACCCGAAATGGGTTGCGGGCAAGCTCGTTCTCGTCGACCGGGCGGAACGCCGTCGACACCACCGGAATCGGTGACGGATAGGCATCGCGCAGGTCGTAGAAGCCCACCGGGAACATCCCGAACCCGGCGAACAGCTGGGCGGCCTGCGCCAGCTCCTCCGGCGTGCCGACACGGATGGCGCCATGGCGCTCGGCGGTGACCCGCTCGATGGAGCCCAGTCGTTGTGCCGTGTCCCCACGGGCGGCGAGTACTTCGGTGTTGATTTCCTCGCATACCTCGACCAGCGTCCGGTAGGCCGGCACCTCGGTGCCGTACATCGCCGACAGCTCGCCGGCGAACAGGGCCCGCAGCTCTGGGTGGGAAACTGTGGTCACTGGGACTCCTTCTCGACAAGGCGATCGGCGAGGAACGCGGTCAACAACTCGGTCTGCCGCGCATCCGGATTGCCATGTGGACCGGGGACCGCCAGAAGTTGCTTGTCCGCCGAACCGAGCGCGTCGAACAACTCGAGCAGGCCGGGGCGGTCGAAAACTTGGTCGTCCCACCGCACATAGTGCAGGACTGGAAGGGTGAGGGTAGCCGCGTCGGCAACGAGCCGGGCGCCGGTGTGATTACTCGCCCCCCACATGCCGACGACCGCAGCGCTGAAGGTGTCCGGCTCGGCGGCAAGGAGCGGTACGCCGTAGAGCGAGCCCATGGACAATCCGAAATACCCGACCGGAAGGCCGGGAAGTACTTCACGTGCATGGGCCAGAGCCGCTCGCCAGTCCTCGACCACGTCATCGATCTTGGGATCGACGTGCCACAGCTGCTGCCAGTCCGGTTTGACGGCCTCAGGGTCGCGGCCACCATCAGCACGACGGTCACCGTGAACGGGACCGTCGATCGCCATGCTCGCCAGTCCGTACTGTGCGAACCCGCGTGCGACCTCGCACGTCCGACCATCGGTGCGGTAGCCGTACCCGCCGTGCCCTATCAACACCAAACCCGCTACCTCTCCCTGGGCTGGCGCCCAGAAGGAGGTCGGTACCGCTGCGTCGCCGCGACGAACGGTGAAGTCGCTTCGGATCGGCTCGAGCCTGTCAGAGTTCGCCGGAGCGGCGGGATACGAGATCTGCGAGGAAGTCATGATGGCCTAGTTGAGGGTGGGGTCGACGAACATGGCCTTGGGGCGGCTGCCGGCGAGGACGGCGATGAGGATGTTCTCCTCGTCGGGGGTGCCTTCGGTGATGT
>Ga0247825_10001477_pt1 | contig 15408 bp, 10 predicted proteins | sample 13C_Vanillin_Day_FD_194413 | JGI IMG/M metagenome (GOLD analysis project Ga0247825, IMG submission 194413) | Soil microbial communities from agricultural site in Penn Yan, New York, United States - 13C_Vanillin_Day48 | ecosystem: Environmental > Terrestrial > Soil > Agricultural land | place... | reverse complement strand
CCAACATGGCCAAGCACCTTGCTGCCAAGGCCTCCTGGGAGGCGGCCAACGTGTGCCTGCAGACCCACGGCGGCTTCGGCTTCGCCGCGGAGTACGACGTCGAGCGCAAGTTCCGCGAGAACCGCCTTTACCTGGTGGCGCCGATCTCCACCAACCTGATCCTCTCCTACATCGCGGAGCACGTGCTGGACCTGCCGCGCTCGTTCTAGAGAGCTATTTGAATACGAGGCTGAGCGGCGGCACGAACACCAGCAGCCCGAGCATCACGATCATCACCAGCACGAACGGCACGGCACCGGCGAAGATCTGGTTCAGGGTGATGCGAGGATCGTCGAGCGTGGATTTCACGACGTAGCAGGAGATGCCGAAGGGCGGCGTGAGAAGCCCCGTTTCCACCGCCACGGTGGCCACGATGCCAAACCAGATCAGGTCACCACCGAGCGCTTTCACCACCGGCACGGCGAAGGGCAGCGTGATCACCATGATCGATACCGAGTCGAGGATCGTGCCGAGGAGCAGGGCGAGCAGCACGAAGGCGAGCGCAAAGCCGTACAGGCCGAGCTGCGCCTCGGCGACGAATGCGCTCATCTGCTGCGGCAGGTTGGACATCGCGAGCATCTGCCCGAAAATGCGCGCCGCGAGGAGCAGGAAGAGTACCGATACGGTGACGTAGCCTGTCTCGACCATGGTGCTCCAGAGCGAGCGCCACGTCAGCTTGCGCCGTGCGAGGGCGATGAGGAGCGCGCCGAGCGCGCCGGCCGCGGCGGACTCCGTCGGCGTGAAGATGCCGCCGTAGATCCCGCCGAGCACCACGATGATGAGGATGACGATCGGCAGCAGCTTGAGGGCGGCGCTGCGCACGCTTTCCGTGTCCATTGGCTTCGCTTCCTGCCCGCCCACGTACCGTGGCATGAAGGTCGCCATCAGCACGATGGCGAGCGCCATCAGCGACGCGAGAATCAACCCGGGAACGATGGCCGCAAGGAACAGTGCGCCGACCGATTCCTCGGCGATGAAGCCGTAGACGATAAGCAGCAGGCTCGGCGGAATGAGCATGCCGAGCACCGAGGTGCCTGCGACAACGCCCACCGCGAAGCGCGGCGTGTAGCCGAACCGCAGCATTTCCGGCGTGGCGATGCGGGTGAACACGGCCGCCGAGGCGATCGACGAGCCGGTCACCGAGGCGAATAGCGCGTTGGCCGCAACCGTCGCGACGCCGAGGCCGCCGCGCAGGCCGCGCAACGCCCAGCGCGCCACATCGAAGGCATCTCGCCCGACGTCGGACACGCTCACCAGCAGCCCCATCAGCACGTAAAGCGGCACCACGCCGAAGAAGTAGTTCTTCAGATACTCGCTGGAGCTGCGCGACAGCGTGCGGATGCCGAGCTCCGGATCGCCGCGGATCAGCCAGATGCCGGCGAATCCGACGACGATCATCACCACGCCGATCGGCATGCCGCTGTAGAGCAGCAGCACGAGCAGCACGATGCAGACAAGACCGATCTGGGTGTTGGTGAGTCCGGCCGAAGCGATCCATGCGAAAGCCAGACCGCTTGCGAGCAGCGCGCTAATGACCCCCCAGCCCGGCCGCCGCACCCGCGGCGCCGCCTGCGCGAGCTGGAGGAGGAACTCGAGGCAGGTGGCCGCCGCGCCGAACACGATCACGCCGAAGAACGGCCACACCGGGAACGTGAACACGCCGGGTGTGCCGGTGATCTCGTCGCTCGCCCAGGCCGATTCGAAGCGCGGCCAGGTGCCCCAGGCGATCAGCCCGAACACCACGGCGCCCGCGAAATGAAAGATCACCGCGAGCAGCGCCGCCGCGCCCGGCCGCCGCGCCTCGAGGCGCTCGATCAGCACGTCGACGCGCGTGAAGCGGCCCACGTGCAGCGTGCTGGGGAAGGCGAGGAACAGCGCGGCAACCACAGAAAAGCCGACGATTTCGGCCGCGCCCTGGATAGGCGCGTCGAACAGGTAGCGACCGGCGACGTCGGCGCAGATGACGAACGTCAGCCCGAACAGCCACAGCGCGCCGACGCTGTTCATGCCCAGCGTCAGCGCGCCGAAGGCGCGCCGCAGAGCGGCAAGGGTCAGAGGCCCTTATCCCATTCGCGCAGTGGCTTGGCGCCGTGCTTGCGCGCTTCCTCCATGAAGATCTTGAGTACCTGGCGGCCGGCATCCCCGTTGCGGCGCGCCCAGTCGCCAGCGACGTCGGGCAGCGCCTTGGCCCATTTCACGCGCTCGGCCTGCGGCAGCTCGGAGATGTGCACGTTAGGCATTTTGGCGAGCGCCGCCCACGCGCCCGCCTCGCGCTCCGCCACCAGATCGGCGCACATCTTGGCGTACTCGCGGCCGAGCTCGCGGAACAGCTCCTTCATGTGCGGCGGCAGCCGGTCGAAGGTGTTCTTGTTCATGGCGAGCGCGCCGGAGAATACTGCGCCCAGGTCGACCTTCGTGATGTAGGGCGCGACCTCGTGCAGCTTGAAAGGCAGCACGCCGGTGATCAGGATCACGGCGCCGTCGGCGACGCCCGTCTGCAGCATGTTGTAGAACACCGGCAGGCCGGCGTCGACCGGGATGGCGCCGGTGCCGTGCACGCGACTCGCGATCGCACCCGGCGCAAGCAGCTTCTTGCCCTTGATGTCCTCCAGGCTCTTGACCGGGAACTTGGTGACCAGGTGATAGGTGTCGGCGACCTGCGCGCCGAGGTAAACGGTGTTGTGCTTGGTCCACTCGGCGGCGAACGCGGGCACCTTCGCCATGAGCTGGTTCTGCACTTCCACCAGCGCGCGGAAATCGCCAGTGACGAACGGCGAGTAGTACGCAGCGTTCTGCAGCGGCTGCTTCGCCGGCTCCCAAAGCGAGCCGACCCATCCGATGTCGGCGAGGCCGTCGCCGATGCCTTCGAGGGTGTTGTTGAAGTCGTACAGCGCGCCGCCGTAGGCCTCGGTCCACTGGATGGTGTCGCCGTGCGCCTTGAGGCGCTTGTTCGACTCGGGCACCACCAGCTTCTGGAGCGGAATGGTCCAGGGCAGCACCGGCGGATGGCTCGAGCCGATGGTCATCTTGTAGTCCCGCGCCTGCACACCGAGCGCGGTCGCAGCCAGCAAGGCAAAAGCGATTGCTCTTTTCATCGGTTCTCCCGTTCAACCATGGAAAAGCGCTCGTCCGCGGCCAGGCACTCGGCGAGCGGCAGCCCGAGCTCCTTCCGCACCAGATTGGTCCCCTGCACGATCGACACCATCTTGTAGGAGGCATGCCGCCGGCTCATGCCTTCGCGGCCCATGCCGCAATCCGACGCTAGCACCAGGCGCTCGGCCGGGACGTGCTGCAGGGCCTTGCGCACCAGGGCGGCCACCTGATCCGGCGTCTCGACCTGCAGCGTGTGGTGGTCCACCACGCCGATGGCGACCTTCTTGTCGCGGATGCGCTTGCCGATCGCCTCGAGGTCCATGCCGCCCGAGCTGCAGGTCTCGAAGGTGATGACGTCCGCGTCGATGCGCGACAGGGGCTCGAGCGCCGGCTCGTAGCTCGGCTGCTTGGGAAAGAGCCGCTGCGCTGCCGGGTTGCCCCAGCAGGTGTGGCACCACACCTCGGTCTTGGCGCGCAGGCCGCGCACCGTGTTGTTGAACACCTCGACCATGAACTCGGGATTGAGCACGGCGTCGCTGAGGCCCTTGGCGGCGAGCAGGTGGATCTGCGGCTCCTCCATCTGGATCACTTTGCAGCCCGCGTCGGCGAGCTCGTGCAGCTCCTCGTTGAGCGCATCGCTGATCGCAAGGATCGCCTTGCGCAGATCCCTGTAGTGGAAATCGCGCACCGCCATGGCGATCAGCTCCGGCATGATGGTGCCGAATTTGACCGGCCGGGAAGTCAGGCGCTGCGCCGCCTTCCATATGGGGGTGTACTGCAGGCTGCCGCGGCCAACCGGCCCCGTGAGGTCGGGCATCATGCGCGTCTCGAGCACGTCGTGCAGGATGTGGCCCGGCTTGTGCGGAAAGCCCGCCTTCCCGCCCGCGCGGTAGAACTCCGTGCCCGAGAACCCAGCCATGCGCAGCGGCGCATAGGAAAACCAGTTGTGCCCGGCGACGTCGGCGTCGAAGCGGCAGTCGCCGTCGGTGACGATGTCGAGCCCGGCGGTCTCCTGGTCGCGCAGATAAGCGGACACCGCATCGAGGTACTGCTCGCGGTAGGTGCGCTCCACCATCGCCTCGCGGAATGCGCGGCGTCCGAGGTTCTCCGTGTACCAGCTGGGACGCGGCAGTGAGCCGATGATGGTGGTGGGCAGCACCACCTTCGCCGTCGCGGTGTACATCCTTCGCCTCCTCCTCCGCGGCATGCTACCGCAGAACCTTCCGAGGGAAGCGTCCCACTGCCCGCTTAGGGGCCTCGCACGGCGTGGGCCAGGAGCCGGTTGGTCTGCGCCAGGCGCTGGATCAGCACGCGGGTCACCGCCTTGTTGAACCCGGCCTGCAGGCCGTCCGTAGCGGCGCGCAGCGCCGCCGCCTTGATCTCGATGACCGTCACCTCGCCGACCGCGGTGATGGTCGTAGTGCGCGGTGCGCTGGTCTTGGCGAAGTACACCATCTCGCCGAAGCAGCCGCCGGGCTGGATGGTGGCGAGCTCCTTCGCCTCGAGCGCGACGCGCACCTCGCCGCTCACCAGCAGGAAGCAGCTGTCGCCTTCCTCGCCTTCGCGGATGATGGTGCTGCCGGGCGGCAGCGTCTTCCAGCTGCCGATGCGCACCACTTCCCACAGCCCGACATCGCCCATGTCCTCGAAGAACGGCATGTTGCGCAGCTCGTTGAACTTCTCCGAATCCGAGACCGATTCGCCGACCAGCCGCAAGGTGGTAAACGCCTGGCTCAGGTCCTTGCCGAAGTCCAGCCAGGACTTGTAGCGCTCGGCCGGATCCTTGGCGATGGCACGCCGCACGATCCGGTCGAGCAGCTGCGGCAGGTCGGGACGCAGCGTGGTCGGGGCGGCCGGCTGGCTATGCATGATGGCGTAGGCCAGCGCCGCCTGGGTTGCGGCCTCGTAGGGCAGGCGTCCCGTCAGCAGCCGGTACATCGTCACGCCGAGCGAATAGATGTCCGTCTGGTGGGTAAGCGGCTCCATGCGCACTTGCTCGGGGGACATGTAGGCGGGAGAGCCGATGCCGGCGATCTGCGTGGTCGTATGGCCGTGGCGCTGCTGGAACGAAGCCCCGAAATCGCTCACCTTCGTCTCGCCGCGCGCCGAAAGCAGCAGGTTTCCGGGCTTGATGTCGCGGTGGATGATGCCGTGCTGGAAGGCATACTCCAGCGCGCGTATGCATTTGAAGATGATCTCCACCACCTTGTGCAGGGGCAGCAGCGTGCTGACGGTGGCATGCGCCTCGAGCGTCGTCCCGGCGACATACTCCATCACGAGGTAGCTGTGGTCGGGCTCGACCACCGCATCGTAGATCTCGACTATGTGCGGGTGGTTCAGCTTGCCGGCGAGCGAAGCCTCGGCGACGAACGCCTTGTGCTTCATGCGCTCGGTCTGCGGGTCGGCGTCGCGCTCGAACAGGAATACCTTGATCGCGACCTCCCGCTCCGTAAGCGGGTCGCGCGCGAGGTACACGGAGCTCGTCGCCCCGCTGCCGATCTCGCGGATCAGCGGGTACTTACCGAGCTGCTCCTGCAGTTCGAACTTCATCTATTTGTTCCAGCAGTTCGGCTTCCTGGAAGGGTTTGCCCAGGAAGGCGTTGACGCCCAGCGCGGCCGCCTGGTTGCGGTGCTTGTCGGCGGTGCGCGACGAGATGATGATGATGGGGATGTCCTGGGTGCGCGGCTCGGCGCGCACGTTGCGCGTCAAGTCGAAGCCGTCCATGCGCGGCATCTCGATGTCAACCAGCATGACTGCGGGCAGGGCCTCGCGCAGCAGCACCAGCGCTTCGACGCCGTCCTTCGCCGTGATCACCTGATAGCCTTCGCGCTCCAGCAGGCGGGTAGTGATCTTGCGTACCGTGAGGGAGTCGTCTACCACCATGATGAGGGCGCCGCCCCCTTCGCCTTGCGCGCTTCTGGCCATCGGTGGCACGAGAGTCGTCGCCTCGAAGCTCGGGATGCCGCCGCGCACGCGCTGCGCCAGTACCACCGGGTTGACGATGGGCACGATGCTGCCGTCGGCCAGCACGGTCGCGCCTGCCATCCAGGCCACGCGCGCGAGCTGCGGACCGATGCTCTTCACCACGATTTCCTGGTTGCCGCGCATTTCATCGACGTGCAACGCGATGCGCTGGATGCCGCTGCGCAGCAGCAGCACGGAGTTGTAGGCCTGGATCTCGTTCGCGCCGGCGCCGTCCAGCAGGCGCTGCAGCGAATGCAGCGGATAGCCCCGGCCCTGGAATTCCACCTCCTTGGCAGCGTACAAGCCCGCCATGGCGTCGCCCTTGAGGCGCAGCACCTGCTCGACCATCGCCGTGGATATGGCAAACAGACTCGCGCCCGAGCGCACGAGCACCGCCTGGGTTACCGCGAGCGTGAGGGGCAGGTATACCGTGAAGGTCGTGCCCTGCCCGCGCGTGCTGGCGATGTCGATGCGCCCGCCGATCGCGGTGATTTCGCTGCGCACCACGTCCATGCCGACGCCGCGGCCGGCGAGCTCGGTCACGGTGTCCGAAGTCGACAGTCCGGACGCGAACACCAGCTGCAGGCGCTCGGCTTCGGTAAGCTCGTGGCCGGGCGCCACGATGCCCTTGTCCAGCGCCTTGCGGTACAGGCGCCCGGTGTCGATGCCGGCCCCGTCGTCGCTCAGCATGAGCGCGATCTCGTTGCTTTCCTGGCGCAGCGTGAGCGCGATACGTCCGGTGTCCGGCTTGTTCGCCGCGGCGCGTCCTTCAGGGCTTTCCAGACCGTGCGCCAGGGCGTTGCGCAGCATGTGCTCGAGCGGCGCGGCAATGCGCTCCAGCACGCTGCGGTCGATCTCCACCTCGGCGCCGGCTATCGCCAGGTCCACCTTCTTGTCGAGCTCGCGCGCCGTTTGCCGCACTGTGCGGTGCAGGCGCTCGCCAAGGGTAGCGAACGGCACGGCGCGCAGTCTCATCAGCTCCTGCTGCACCTCACGGGTCGTGCGCGACTGCTGCAGCAGGGCTGCATCGCTCTCACCGAGGTTTCGCGCCAGGCCCTGCTGGATCGCGACCACGTCGTTCACGCTCTCCGCCATGAGCCGCGTGAGCTCCTGCAGGCGCGTGTAGCGGTCAAACTCCAGCGGGTCGTAGTCCGCGCCGCGCTCCTCGAGCACCGACAAGCGCGACTGCATCTGGCTATCGGCCTGGACTTCCACCTCGCGCAGCTGGCCGCGCAGGCGTGCGATGCTCTCGGACAGGTCGGCCAGAGCGTGCTTGATGACGCGCAGCTCGGCCTCGACGCGCGAGCGGGCGATGCTCACCTCGCCCGCCTCATTGATCAGGTGGTCCAGGATGTCGGCGTTGACCCGCAGCATGGCCGCCGCCGGACGCGGCCGCCCGGCGAGCGCGGCTTGCTCCTCGGCGGGGGGCGCCGGCGCGCGCATGCGCTCCACATCGACGCTGAGGCGGTCCATCTTGTCCTCGAGGTCGGCGAACAGCTCCGGCGGAAACTCGTTCCGTTCGATCGCCGCCTCGATGCGGCCTTCCATGAGGTGGGTCAGCTCGCCCAGGCGGATGGCGCCCGCCATGCGCGCGCTGCCTTTGAGCGTATGCAGGGCGCGCCGCAGCGACTGCGATGCCTTGTCGTCCGCGGGATTGGCTTTCCAGTCGCGCAGATCCCCGCCGATCCCCGGGACCAGCTCATTCGCTTCCTCCAGGAAGACCGGCAGCAACTGCTCGTCGATGTCGTCATGCAGGGCGCGTTTCTCGCGGCCGCCGGTCGCCGGCTTGCCAATAGGTGCCGGCGGCACCTCGTGCTTGACCGGCGGCGACTCAAGGCGCCGGCTCAGCTCGCGGAGCCCGCGCGTTTCGCAGGCCGCCTCGCCCGAGGCATGGCCCTTCGCGATCGCACCGGTCATGGCGCGCAGCCGGCGGATGGCCGCTTCCACTACGGCGGCATCCGCAGCCTCGCTTGCGTGGCGCGCAAAGGGCATCCAGTGCTCGAGCGCCGCCGCCAGCGCTGCCACCTCGGCGAACCCCGCAGTGTTGGAGCTGCTGGCAAGCGTATGTGCTGCGCGCATGAACTCATGCGAAGCTTCGGCGCCCGGCGTTTCGCGCCAGCGGCCAAACTCCCTTTCCAGCGACTGCACGTGGCCTGTCGCTTCCTTGCTGTAGATCTCCAGGAAGGTCGGCTGCTCGTCGGGCGACTTCAGGCTGCGCGCGAGCGATACGAGCTGGTCCGCGTCGATTTCTTCGCCCAGGCTCTGCTCGCGCAGCTGTCCGACCCAGCCGGCGAAGGCCGCGGTCGCGGCGGTAATGGCCTCGAGCAGTCGGTCGTTTGCTGGCCGCTTCTGCTCCAGCCACAGGTTCATGAGCTGCTCGATCTCCCAGGCGACCTCGCCCAGGTCCATCAGCCCGACCATGCGGCCGCTGCCTTTCAGCGTATGGAAGCCCCGCCGGATGATGGTCAGGGCCTCGAGGTTGTGCGGCTGCTCGCGGCACAAGGGCACAGCGGCCTCGATCTTGCGCAGGACCTCACCCGCCTCGTCCAGGAAAATTTCGAGCAGCTCCGGGTCCACCCCGGGACGCATGACCGGCTGCGGCTGCGGGTCCTCGGCAGCTTGCGCAGGCGGAAGCTGCTCGGAGAAGGCGGCCTGCTCCAGGCGATTGCCGTAGCGCTGGAAGAAGAGGTCGATCGCCGGCTCAGCCGGCTCACGGCCGTTCAGGCAGGGGGCCAGGTAGAAGCCGACGCTGCTCAGGCCCTCGGCGATCCAGTCCATCTCCTCGGACGCCTGCTTGAGCTCCAGCACCGCGCACGCCGCGACCAGGTTCTCGCAGATGGCGACCGCTTGCGCAGCGCGCTCGAAGCCGAGCACCTTCAATGCGCCATGGATCTGGCGCCCGTAGGGCGCCAGGCCGGCCAGCGTGTCACGCTTGGCCGCCGGGTCGCGCGCGAACGCGTCCAGCACCTGCTCCATGTGCTGCAGGTTGGCGATGATTTCCCTGGCCACCTGCGCGCGCAGCTGCAGCGCGCCGATCTTCTGCACGAGATCGGCGCGCAGCCCGGCCGGCGGCTCGCCCGTCGAGCGACCCTTCGAAGAATCGAGCAGCCAGCCGCCCAGGATGACGATCTGCTGCTCCAGGTCCGACGGCGGGCTGGTGAAGTGGTCGATTACGCTCTCCACCAGCAGGAACGCCGAGGCCATCTCGATGACCATGTACTGGTTCTGCCGCGGGTACGGATCCGGAAGGTGCTTGGCCACGAGCGCAATGGCGTCCAGCAGCTTGATCAGGTGCTGGTTGCCGAGCTCGGCTGCCTTGGCCTTGAAAGCCGCCACCAGCTCCCGAAACCGCGCCGCGCTCTGCTGCTCGCCCGAGACGTACTGGACCCACGCGGACTTGAGCGCTTCGAGCCGCGAATGCATGTCGTAGAGCGCCGCCTCCAGCCACTCCGTGTTGAGCTCGTGGCTCGGCGCAGCTGAAGCCTCGGCGGATGGGAACAGCAGATCTAGCTGGTAGGCCTGCCGCAGCTCGCGCGCCAGCGGCGCAGCGCTGCCGGACTTGGCGACTGCGTAAAGCAGCTCGCGAAACAGCCCTTCGCTGGCTGCCTGGGAGCCGGATGCGAGGTCGCGCATCTGGAAGTCGATGCGGTTGCACAGCGCCTTGCTGGCGGAGAGCCATTGCGTGTCGGGCTCGGCGGCGAGGATGTCGAGGAAGCCCTTCGCAACCCACCACAACGCGCGCGGCTCGGGGAGCTGCGCCGCCGCCTGATGGAGCGCGTCCACGGCTTGTGCCATCTGCTCCAGCCCGCCGGGCTGGTGGCGCAGCCAGCCGAGCAGCCCACGCTGGAACTGCGTACGCTGCGCTTGCAGGAAACCCGCCAGCTCCTCCCCGGGGAACACCTTGGGAACGGGGTGCTCGGGCACCGGCCCGGACAGGTCGGGGTAGAACAGATCCTTCTCAGCGCAATCCGATTTTCCTTGCAGCGCACCCAGCTCCCGGTACACCGGGAAGAGTCGCAGCGGCACGTTGGGCTGCCCGCGCTCCAGTCCCTCGACGAACTCCTTCAACGCAAGTACCGCCCGGTCGATCAGCGCCATGGTGTCGGCGCTCGCCTTGGCGCTGTTGAGACCGGTGAAGCACCCTTCGATGCCTTCGCAAAAGCGCGTCGCGCCGTTGAGGCCGACCATGCGCAGTGCGCCGCTCACCTGGTGCAGATGGTCCGAGCATCCATGCAGCAGCGCCGTGTCGCCGGCCTTCGCCGAGAACCGGGCGATCTGCTCGCGGACCACCGACAAGGCCTGGTTGACCTCGGCAGTGATCCACGAGAGGAGCGTGGAGTCGGGGTTGGCCATCGGCGGCGGGGTTCGGCTCGGCTCAGCCCAGTTTGAAGCCGGCCACCGAGCTCTTCAGCCCGTCCGCCAGGGTAGTGAGGCGCGCCGCGGAGGCGGCCGTCTTCTTCGTGCCCTCGGTGGTCAGCTGGGTGATAGCCAGGATGGCCTTCATGTTGGAGGCCACCTTGGCGGCCGAGGCCGCCTGCTGCTGGGTCGAGGCGGAGATGCCGCCGATCAGCTCGGCTAGCCGGTTCGAAACCTGCTCGATCTCGCGAAGCGCCTCGCCCGCCTGGTCGGCGGTACGCGTGCCGTCGACCACGCCGCGGGTGCTGCGCTCCATCGCTTCGACCGCATCCTGCGTGTCGCGCTGGATGCTCTTCACGATCGCGCCGATGTGCTTGGTCGCCTCGGCTGAGCGCTCGGCGAGCCGCTGCACCTCCTCGGCCACCACCGTGAACCCGCGGCCCGCCTCGCCGGCGGAGGCCGCCTGGATGGCGGCGTTCAGCGCCAGCACGTTCGTCTGCTCGGTGATGTCCGAGATGAGCTGCACGATCTCGCCAATCTCCTGCGAACTTTCCCCCAGCCGCTTGATGCGCTTGGAGGTTTCCTGGATCTGCTCGCGGATGTCGTTCATGCCGCGGATGGCGTTCTGCACCGCCTGCGCCCCTTTCTCCGCGGCGTTGAGCGAGGTGCGCGCCACGCCGGCGGAATCGTTGGCGTGCTTCGAGACTTCGTGCATCGAAATGGTCATCTGCGCCACCGACTGCCCGGTGCCTTGGATCTCGCCCGCCTGCTTTTGCGCCGCCTGCAGCAGCTGCCCGGTAACCGCCTGCGCTTCCTGCGTAGCCGCGGTCACCTGCTGGGCCGCGCCGGTGATGCCGGTCACCAGCCGGCGCAGCTCGTCGATGGTGTAGTTGATCGAGTCGGCGATGGCCCCGGTGACGTCTTCGGTCACCTTGGCGCGCACCGTGAGGTCGCCGTTCGCCAGGTTGACGATCTCGTCGAGCAGCCGCTGGATGGCCTGCTGGTTGGCGTGGTTCGTGCGCTCGCTGTCCTCAGCGCGCCGGCGGCTGTCCTCCACGTACACCTTGCCGATCTGCAGCAGGGCGAGCAGCGCGAGGAACGACACTACGCCCAGCGCGAGGAAGTTCCAGCGGCGCTTCTCCTGCTCGGCGTCGTAGGCGCCGGCAAGCCGCTCGGCCGCGCCGAGCAATACCTCGCTGTCGTTGAACAGCTCGAAGCTGGCGCGCTTGGCGTTCACCAGGCTCTGCTGGTTGCCGAGGATGCCGCTCACCGCGTGCTGGTACTCCTGGAAGGCGCGGTCCAGCTCGCCCAGCTTGCCGCGCAGCTCCGCGTCGCTCACTCGCTGGATGCGCATCGACTCGCTGCCCTGCAGCAGGCCCTGCAGCGTGTTGCGATAGGTGTTCGTGTCCTTGCCGAGCAGGAAGGCGACTTCGGGGTCGACGACCGCCTCGGCCAGCATGGTGTTGGCGTTCTTCGCCATCCGCTGCGTGAGCATCATGAGCTGCGCCGCAATCGCGTTCTGCCGCACTGTGCCGCCGGTCTGCACGCTCAGCGCCGCGATCTCGTCGGCCAGCTCCTGCAGCACCGGGTTGTTCGCGTTGATGGCGCGCACCGCCTGGCCGAGGGCCACGAGGTTGCGCTCCTCGGAGATCACCAGCGCCGCGTTGCGCTCGTTCTTCTTCCATTCCGTGCTGAGCGCATCGAGCGCCGGGCGCACGCTCGCCGGGCTGGCCGGCAGGCTGACCTCCGCCATGGATCCACCCTGCGTGAGAAACCGCAGCAGGCTCACGAATTCGTCGCGGCTTTCGCGCAGCTGGCGGAAGGCCGCAACGTTGCCCTGAGAGGCTTGCTGCGCCGCTTTCGCAAGGCGCTGCGAAAGCATGCGGACCTTGCCGACCGTGGCGATGTACAGGGTATTGAACGTGCCCTGCCGCGTGTCGACCACGACGATGGCAGCGTCGAGGGCGAGCAGCGCGACGAGCGCCAGCGTGAGCAGCTGCAGCTGGCGGCCGATCGCAAGGCGCCCGATGAGGGGCAGCGGCCGCGACAGCCATGAGGAGGACCGCTTCGCGGGAGCGGCAGGCGGAGCTGCCTCCCGCGCGGCCGGGGCGCGGCCGAGGAATGGAAGCCTGAGCGCGAGTCTGAATGCCATGGAACTCTCCTATCGCAGGAACTTGCCTTCGCGGCCGATGATCGTCAGGTCGACGAACTTGGAGCCGGAATGGCTCCTGGGCGAATACGTGACGTAGAACCCGCCGAGGTCCACCTCGAGCTTGTCCATCGCGTCGACGAACTTCTCGCGCGTCAGGTCGCGGCCGGTGCGCCGCAGGCCCTCGACCATCACCTTGGCGACCAGGAAGCCTTCGATGGCGCTGAAGTTGTAGTCGGTGAAGCCGGCTTTCTTCGACAGCAGCTGGTATTCCTTGACCACCGGGACCGCGGCGCCCCAGGGAAACGGCACCACCTGCGAGATCGCCACGCCGACGCCGTCCTTGCCCAGCTCGTCCGCCAGCGCTTTGCTGCCGACGAAAGAGACGTTGTAGAAGGTCGCGCCGCTGCCGGCCCGCTTCATCTGTCGGATGAACTCGGCGCACGAGGTATAGGCGCTCACCATCACGACGGCGTCGGGCTTGGCCGCACTGATGGCCTTAACCGCCTTTTCCACCTTGACGGTATTGCGTTCCACGGTGCCGAGCGCGGCGATCTTCATGTTGCGCTTGGTCATCGCTATCTCTACGCCTTTCAGCCCCGCCTGGCCGTAGGCGTCATCCTGGTAGAACACGGCGATGTTCTTGCCGCCGGTGGAGGCCACCTGCTCGACGATCGCCTCGGTTTCGTCGTAATAGCTCGCCCGCACGTGAAACACGTAGCGGTTGAAAGGCGCGCGCAGCGCTTCCGCGCCCGTGAACATGCCGACCAGCGGCACCTTCGCCTGGGTCACCACCGGAAGGTGCACGACGCCGGTAGGCGTGCCGACATAGCCGAGCAGCGCGAACACCCTGTGTTCTTCGATCAGCTTTTTGGAAGCCGCCGGCGCACGGGACGCCTCGTAGAAATCGTCCTCGGAGATGAGCTCCAGCCGCCGGCCATGCACGCCGCCCTTCTCGTTGACATGGTCGAAGTACGCCTTGATGCCATTGCGCATCTGGATGCCCAGCTGGGCCGCGGGCCCGGAGAACACGGCGGCCTGCCCGAGCAGGATCCTGTCGGACGTTACGCCCTGGGCGAGAGCCGCCTGCGTGAGCGTGGCGACGAGCATCAGAATCAGGGTTTTTGTCATTTGGCCTCCTCAGATGCCCACTGCAAGGAAATCGGGGTGCCGGACGAGTTGTGGGAGGTCGAGCTCCTTCCACTGCCGGCCTTCGGCGTCGGCATACCGCGCGCGGGCCCACAGACCCGGCTCGCCGTCCGCCAACTCCAGCTGGGCGGGATTGCGCAGCCCAAGGGAACGGTCCACCAGCAGCGCGGCCGCCACCTGGAAGCGCTCGCCGACGAGCAGCAGGCGCGCCTGCTCGCCTGGCGCCACGGCGCTGCGGCCGAGGAAGGCGGGGAAATCAACGACGGCGTACAGATTGCCCCGGATGTTGGCGACCCCCCTGAACCACGGCCGCGTGAGGGGCAGCGGCGTGATTGGCGGCACCGGCACTACCTCGCCCGCATCCGCCAGGTCGACCAGCCAGGCCTCGTTGCCAACCTCCAGGCCCAGCTTGGACACGGTGCTTCCCACGCCCGCGTGGCGCAGGCGCTCCGCGAGGTCGCGCTGGTAGTCGCGCAGGGAGGTTTTGGCGGCCATCAGCCTAGCGCGGAAATCTTCGCCAGCAGGTCGGCCTGCTTCACCGGCTTCACCACGTAGGCCCTCGCGCCTTGGCGCAGCCCCCACACCTTGTCGGTTTCCTGTCCCTTGGTGCTGCAGATGATCACGGGGATGTCCTTGGTGGCCTCGTCGTTGCTCAGCGTGCGCGTAGCCTGGAAGCCGTTCTGGCCGGGCATGACCACGTCCATGAGCACGAGGTCCGGCTTGAGCTGCTTTACCTTCACCAGGGCCTCTTCGGCGCTCGCAGCGCCGGAAACCTTGTAGCCGCTCTTGGACAGCATCTCCGTGAGGTGCTGGCGGTCGGTGGGCGAGTCGTCGACGACGAGGATGTTCTGGATCGGCATTGAATGACCTTTCAGGATGACGAAGGCGTAGGTGCGTTGACCGTCTCCTGGACGGCCTGGACCAGGCCCTCCTTGGTGAACGGCTTGGTGAGATAGCGGTCGGACCCGGCGAGGCGGCCGCGCGCGCGGTCGAATACGCCGTCCTTGCTGGACAGCATGATCACCGGGGTGGACCGGAGCTGCGGGTTCTGCTTGATGAGCGCGCAGGTCTGGTACCCGTCCAGCCTGGGCATCATGATGTCGACGAAGATGACGCGGGGGTGGTGGTCGCTGATCTTGGCCAGGGCGTCGAAACCGTCTTCGGCGAGGATGACTTCGAACCCGGCCTGCCGAAGGAACATCTCGGCGCTGCGCCGGATCGTGTTGCTGTCGTCGATGACCAGGACCTTGATAGGCCCCGCCTGCGCCTCGTCCACCGCGACTGCCTCCCCGGATCAGTTTCTGGCCGACCCCTTCTTTATGTGGATCAGACCGTTAGTGAAATATTTTCATGTGGAATAATACCTTGCTGACGCCCCGCGGCAACAAAATAAGTCACGCTTGCCGGACATTACCTGGCGGGAGTCACGGACCTCTCACAGGGAGCCTCCCGCGAGGCGGAAACGGCGCTAAGCCCCTGTGCGGTAAGCGAGCGGCCGCGGCGCCCAGAGGCCGCACGGGGCGAGCGCCGCGCGCGCAGATGACGAAACTTCACATCGTGGCTAAGGAGCTCGTAAGCCGCCACCCTTGCTCCAAGGGGCGCATCAATGGCTTAGCCGCGGCAGCCATGTCGCGAGCGGTGGAAACAGGATGATGAG
>Ga0247825_10001476_pt1 | contig 15414 bp, 15 predicted proteins | sample 13C_Vanillin_Day_FD_194413 | JGI IMG/M metagenome (GOLD analysis project Ga0247825, IMG submission 194413) | Soil microbial communities from agricultural site in Penn Yan, New York, United States - 13C_Vanillin_Day48 | ecosystem: Environmental > Terrestrial > Soil > Agricultural land | place... | reverse complement strand
GCGATACGTATGAGTGACGTGCTATTATACGTATATGCCAAAGCTGACGCTCAGCGTGGACGAAAAGGTGGTTCGGGGCGCTAAGCGCTACGCGGCCGCTCGAGGCACGTCGGTCTCTCGCCTCGTTGAGCGCTACCTCGATCTGCTGTCGAAGCCGCCCAAGGCCGATGACCAGACGCCTGTGCTGCGTATGCTCCGCGGAGCGGCCCGCGGCGTACCGGCGGATGCGCACCGCCGGCATCTCAGCCGGAAATACCGGTGAAGCGCCTTCTGCTCGATCTGAACGTCTTCCTCGACGTGATTCTCGATCGTCCGCCCGATGCCGATGTCGCGGCAGCTTTGTGGGCAGCGATCGAACGCGGAGAGGGCCACGGTATGGTCCCCGCTCACGGCGTCACGACGATTTTCTATCTGCTCGAGAAGGCTCGTGACGCGGCGTTTGCCCGCGAGGGCATCGAACGTCTCATCAGCGTCTTCGCCGTCGCTCAGGTCGACGATAACGTTGTGCGACGGGCGCTCGCGCTCGCCTGGCCTGACTTTGAGGATGCCGTCTGCGCGGCCGCTGCTGAGGCGAGCGGTTGCGATGCCCTGGTGACGCGCGATCCAGAGGGGTACCCCAATGCACCGTTCCCCGTGATCGATCCGGCGGCGGCGCTCAGTTGGCTCACGCAGGAATAGGGTTACGGGGCGGTCGGTCGAGTCGCGGCTCGCGCGCATTTCGGGATGCGCAGATCGTTGCGTGCTGCCGGGGTGCTCGCATCAAGTACCCGCTTCAGCACTCTCTCGAGACGTTGCCGCACCCGGTGCCGATTCCAGTTGGCGCCGCGGCACGATCACTCCGCGCCGGAGCGCCTGGTCAACGGCCCGGACCAGCATCTCTTGGGCGATTGCAGTTCTGCGATGACATCGAGCAGCGTTTGCAGCGGCGTCGTCACGCGAGCACCGTCAATCGCCTGGACGTCTCGGTCTGCGAGTCTTGCGCGATACAGCCGCAGTACCTCTGGAATCGGAGCTGGAGATCGCAACGAAGGCGCGCAATGAATGAATGTCGATCAACCAGAACGCCCGAAGAAGAAACACGGGAGCGTCGCCGCACCGCCCGCCACGAGGCCGGCCGTCGGCGCGGCAATCATGCCCGCCGTGCCGCGGGGCAGGGCAGGCAGGACAGGGTCCGATAACGTATATGACGTTGACGACAGGGCCTTCATGCCTCCCATCGTCTAATGTGATCGACGGTTGCGGCCATCTTTGCAAGCACTGTGGGATCCCGATTGGTGTTACCTGTGACGAGTACACCCGCTTCGACCTTCTTTGTCTGGGCTGCGAGAGCCGTAAACGCGGTCCATCCTTCGAAGCATGGTCCCGCCTGCTCCGCGAGGATCGGATAGAAATGGTCGAATACCCACGCCGTGTCGTAGCCGGCCTCGTCGATCACCCGCCATACGGCTTGAAGATCCGCCCATGTCGAGTTCTGCGGCGCAGTCTGCACACCGAATCGAAGCTTGCGGGCCATGTGCTCACTGTACCGGCATGCGGATCATGCCGTCCTGCCGCGTTGAGATAAGGAGTTCGCCGTCGCGGCCGCGGCTGATGTTCAGATCGGCGCGTGTCGCGGGAGTGCCGTTAGCCTTCTCGACGAGCTGTTGAAGCGTCACGTTCGTGCGGGAGCCGTTCGAATCGCGAACGTACAATTGGATCTCTTCGATTTGAGCGACGGTCTGTGGAATTCCGTCGTCAGCCTTTTTCAGCGCCGCAATGTCGGCCGCAAAAAGCCTGCCCTGTGCGACATCGCCAAAAATGAACTTACCCCGCAGCGACTCGATGCGGCCGTAATACGCAAACCCGCCGGCAACAGAGCGCCCTTCGTCGTGGTCGTAGATTGCGACCGGATATGTGAATCCATCTTTTTCCCGGCCGTTCAAAACGTCCGGCGGCAAAGGATAAAGTTGATTCAAGGCCCCGCCCGGTCTCGTCATACCGTTTTCGAAGAACCCTTCGCGCTTCATCCAACCGTAGTTCTCGCCTTCGCGGACGATATTGATTTCCTCGATGTGATTCATCCCGATGTCGGAAGCGAACATCGTTCCGTCGGTCAAATCCCAAGAGAGCTTGTGCGCATTCCGGAACCCGTAGGCGTAAATTTCGCCAAGCGTTTTCGGGTCGCCGTCCGCCGCGAATCTATTGATCGCCGGAATGGTGTAATCGCCGAGTCCTTTTGTCCCGCCGGACACGGACGGACTACGCGGATCGATTCGCAAAATGGCGCCGACCAGAGTGTCCAAACGCTGAAGCTGGGCGGGATTTCTCGCGTTCGGCCCTTGGCCGTTGCTGAAGCCGAGATCGCTGCCGCTCGTGTATAGCAAGCCGTAATCCCGATCACCCGGCTTCGACAGCGGATTGAACTCCAGATGGCCGAAGGGATGCGTAGAACCGTTCACCACGTGGGCCACACGCAGCAGTACACGCCTGGCGCCGGCGAATGTGTTCGCAGCAGGGTTCGTCGCCAGCCATTCGGTGATGACGTTGTGATGGGTCACATCCGCTGGAGTAAATCCAGGCGGGATAAAGTGTGCGGCGATATCGCCCATCGCGCGCTCGACGTGCGTCGTGTACAACAATCCGTTCTTCGCAAACTCCGGATGGAAGGCAAATCCGGTGAAGCCGCCTGCCAGTGCGGTGTAAGCCCCATTCGGATAGGCCTCCGCGACGTTCGCATAGACAGTAGGCTGGTTGTCTTTATCCAGTACATACAGCAGGCCGCGCGAATCGTTGACGAAACGCCGGCCATCCGGAAGGTCGCGAACGTAATTGATGCGCGCCCGGCCTGCCGGATTCACATCCTGGTTGGCAGGACGCATGCCACGCGTGTCCGGCAGACGCGCCACGTCCTTGATCTCGACCATCAGGCCTCGTTTTTCAATCGGCGCCGGAAGCGGATTTGTGGTGATGGGAGCCGGACTCTGTGCAGCGCCAACAAGCGCAACTGAGACAATGATGATCGCGATCGAAATGCGCATGAACCCCTCCTGCATGGCTGTGCGGTGATCGAAGCTAGCCTCTAGATACCTCTGGTGGCCTCCCTGGTCGGAGACAGCGGGGAAGCGAGCCCGTAGTGTCCCACTTTTCGGCCGAGTCCTTGGAGACGAGAGGTGAGTCGCTGCTGTGGACCGTCGGCGCGGCAATCATGCGCGCCGTGCCGCGGCTGGGACCTGATGCAGAGGGGAATCTCTGGGTTGGCCTCTGGCGAGCGGGCAAGCTCTTGAAAATTGATCCGCGGACGAACCACATGACGGCCTTCGACCCGCCGAGCGGCCGCCTTTCGGGCGCCTATACGGTGAGTGTGGACAGGAAAAACAACCTGGTGTGAGTGTCTCTCCACGCGGTCGACAAGATTGCGAGGTTCAATCCCGGGACTGGAGCATGGGCGGAGTTCCCTCTGCCGCAGTCTCAGTCGGACGTGAGACGGATCGAGGTGGATCCGAGCAATCCCAATCGCGTTTGGTGGAGCACCGCCGGTGGTACCACGAACGGAACAACGGGTGGTCCCAATAGCGGCGGGTCCCGGCTGGGCTTCCTCGAAGTCCTCGAGTAGTCTGCCTCTCAGGTTGTGAAGTCTATTTCGCTCTTAGCGGAACGGTCCAGTTCAGGACCACGGTGATCGGGGTTGGCATCGTCTGCGCGGCTTCGGGGCGCGTGATCAGGAATCGTTGGCCGTCGTTGGAGACGGCATAGGGAAGATAGTTCTGGTGGGCAAACGTCGAATGTACCGAATCGAAAAGCTCGCGCGGAACGCCGGGCTGAATGGACGACCCCGTGACAGTGATTTGAGCCGCCATCATCTTTCCGGCACTTGCCCGGGTCATGAAGTACAACTCTTTGCTGTCGCGGCGCCATCTTGGGAACCAGCCGCCGTTGGTCGAGACTGACACTCTGCCAGCACCTTCCGGAAAGGACTTGATGTAGACCTCGTAGTTGCCTGTTTCATTGGAATCGTAGGCCATCCACTTTCCGTCCGGAGACACTTGGGGAAACGCTTCGCCGAACGGTGTGTTCAAGATCGGCAGCGGCTTCCGGTCACCGGTTAAGGGAAGCATCCACTGGTCCCCGCCTCCTACTTGTTCCCAGTAGACGATAGACTCTCCGCTAGGAGACCAGCTCATCGGCATCTTGGGAACGTCCGATTCAACGAGCAGTTCCTCGTCTCGACCACCATCCGCGAGCTTGGCATATATCCCCCACTTGCCGTTCCGCTGAGAACCAAACGCGATCTTGCGTCCGTCTGGCGACCAAATCGGCATCGCATTGTGTTGAGTGGGATCGAACGTTAGCCGCGACATCACCGGGCGACCGGACTCGAACACCCACACATCACCACCTTCGCCGTCGTGGCGATGGACCGCGAGCCGCTTCCCGTCAGGCGACACGTCCACCCCACGATAGCCTCCGGGCTCTCCTAGCTGTTCAATGACGTTGCCTGACCGATCCACCCAGGTCAGCCGCAGAGTCTGGCCGATGTCTGAAGCGGCTCGATAGATCAGTTCGCCGTTCTCGGATGCGTCGAAGCCCGCTGCGCCATCGTTGCCATAAGAGACTCGATCGGCGATTCGAACTGGTTCTCCAGTCAACGTCAACCGCCTGGCGTCAAACGGTTGCGCGAACAGCGTTCCCTCACGATGGAAAAGCAGGAAGCCGGGCTCCGCATAGACCGCCTTGGACTGCGCGGCGAACAGCCGCGTTCTGTCCTTCGCGTCGAGCGAACCCACATAGATCGTGCGGCCCTCCGCCTGTGTAGACCACGCCAAATAGAGATAATGACGCCCGTCGGGTAAGAAGTATGGATACCCATGTGCGGTTTCCTGTTGAGATGGCACGAGGGCTGTGAGTTGCGATGGTTGGCCGCCATTCGCAGACACGTGCTGCAATCCATCGTTGGTGGAACCAAACACGATCACTCCACTGGCATTCCAGGTTCCACTTACACCGTTCGGCGCCGCGCAAATGACTTGGGGCCGCCCACCTTCGATATCTACCCGATGCAACATGCCATTCGCAAAGAACGCTAGGGAACGGCTGTCCGGAGACCAAAATGGCCTCGTAGCACCTACCGTTCCGGCAATCTCCTGCATCTCCACGGAATCAATCGGACGCACGAACAGTGAACTGTTCGAAGCGGACGGATTGGGAGACCTGGACGCCACGAACGCGATCCAACGACCGTTTGGCGAAACCGTCACCTGGTGTTCGACGGTCATGGCTGGAACGGGCACGTGGAAACGCACTTCCAGGGGTTCCTGCGGTCCGCTCAGGTATAGAAAGGCAGCTACGGACAATGCGATCACCAGCAGCGTGGTGAGCGCGATGAGTGTTCTCAATAGCGGTTTTCGTTTTGGCGGCTGTGACGCCACGAGTTCCGTTTGGCCGATCCGGGTACTGCCTTCTGCAATCCATTTGAGATGTGCGGTCAGATCCAGCGCGGTCTGCAGGCGTTGGTCGGGGTCCTTCGCGAGACACCGTCTCACGACATAGTCGAGTGCTGGCGCCGTCAGCGGCAGCAGCCTCAACAGAGGTTGGGGCTCGGCGGACATGATCGCAGAAATCAGACTTGCCTGGCTCTCTCCTTCGAACGCTTTCCTTCCCGTTAACATTTCATAGAGGACGGCGCCGAAGGCAAAGATGTCTGTTCTTGCATCAACGTCTTTGCCTTCCAACTGCTCTGGCGCCATGTATTGCAGCGTGCCCAGCAGCGTGCCTTGTGCGGTGAGGTCCGCGTGGGTAGGCAGCGCCGAAAGGCTTGTGGGCGGTGCGGCGGCTTTCAACTTCGCCAAGCCAAAATCGAGCAGCTTGCTCCCGCTCTTGGTTAACATCACGTTAGATGGCTTCAGATCTCGATGCACGACGCCGTTCCTGTGTGCGTTGTGCAGCGCCTCGGCTATCTCGATCGCAACCTTCAAGGCCTCGTCCGACTCCAACGCGCCTCGGTCGAGCCGCCGGTCCAGCGTTTCGCCTTCCAGGTACTCCATCACCAGGTAATCGATGCCATCCTGCTGTCCGACGTCAAACAACATACAGATGTGAGGATGACTGAGCGCCGCTATCGTGTGCGCTTCGCGTTCGAAGCGCTGCTTCATCTCTGAGGTTTCCGACGAAAACGAGGGATTCCTCAGGAGGACTTTGACGGCAACCGTCCGCTTCAGGCGTGTGTCTGATGCCTTGTACACTTCCCCCATACCTCCTACGCCAATCAACGCGAGGACTTCGTAGGGGCCGAGTTTCGTACCAGGTTGGACGGGCATACTTGCCGGATTATAAGTCTTGAGAATTCGGATTCGACATTCGCATAAATCGCGCGCATGCGAATCCTCTCGCTGGTGGGGTTCCTAACCTTGCCGGCGATGGCGGCCTGTGGATCGGCGCCACAGAGGGAGAATCCGCCAGAGACCGAAGCACCCGCCGCCGTGCGCACCTCGCACAAGATGACGGCGGGCGATGTTCCGCACCTGGTGTGCGGAGTGGCGCTAGCCCGCCGGACCAGCTGCCGCTCCGTGAGTCCACGAGCTGCTACGGCACGGCGTCCTTCCAAGTTCTCGCCCACGCCGTATCGACGTTTACCAGCCTTCGGCCCACCCTGGAGAAGGTCGAAGCCCGCCGGTTACGGCATCTTGTCCGGGAATCGCGGCACGAATCCGTCGCGGTTCGGCATCTGCACCTTCGGCAGCGTCTGAGCGTTCATCACGTCGTTCTCGCCGATGATCTTGTTGAGCGCGAGAAGGTAGGCGGTGAGCGCATAGATCTCGTCGCTGGTGAGCGTGCGGGGCCTGGTCCACGGCATCGCGCGCCGCGTGAAATCGAACAGCGTGCTGGCGTAGGGCCAGAAATTCGCGATGGTCTTGGTCGTCTCGATGGCGGTCGAGACCGGCTGGCCCCCGACGAGGGCGGCGGCGGAGCCTCCCGTGCCGCTCTCGCCGTGGCACGCGGCACATTTCTGTGCGTAGATCGGCGCGCCCTGTGCCGCCGTGCCGCTCCCGGGCGGCAGGCCGGTGCCGTCCGGCATGATGCTGATGTCCCAGGCGGCGATGTCGGCCGGAGAGATCGGTTTCCCGAGGTTCGGTCCTTGAGCGAACGCCGTGGCGCCCGCGAGAAGAATGCCGACCAGGACCGCAGAGCTACGCGTACACATGTTTGACCTCACCGGTGCGCTCGACGCCCCAGCTCGTCAGCGTGTTGTAGTGCTGAGCGGGAAACGCGAGCACGTTGGGAACCGTCTTGGTCTCGCCGCGCCGGGCGATGATCTCGGCGCGTGTCGGCTGCACGTTGCCCGCCTCATCCCAGGCGCGGCTCTGCAACACCGCTGGGCCGCCGTCCCAGCGCCAGGGCGCCCGGAAGCGTGTGAACGCCTTTGAGTTGATCGGTTCCTGCAGCGCGGCCTGCGCCCAGCTCCTGCCACCGTCAGCTGACACCATCACCTTCGCGATCCGGCCGTTGCCTGAATAGGCGATGCCGGAGATTTCGTACAGCCCCGGGCCGCTCAGCTTCAGTCCCGGCGATGGATGCGTGATGAAGGACTTCACCTCCTGGATGAAGTAGAACTGAAACGCCTTTCCGCCCGGCAGGATCTGCGCATACGTCCGTGATTCATAGAAGCTCATCGCGGGCGCGTCCACGAGCTCGATCCGCCGCAGGTACTTGACGTTCATGTTGCCTTCCCAGCCAGGCAACAACAGGCGCATCGGATACCCGTTGCCGGGCATCAGCCGTTCACCGTTCTGGTAGAGCGCAATCATCGCATCGTCGAGCGCCTTGCTCACCGGGACGCTGCGACTCAGCGCGAGCGAGTCGCCGCCCTCGGCCACGAACCACTTGGCTTTCGGGTCGATGCCGGTTTCCTCGAGCAGGGTCGAGAGCATCACGCCAGTCCATTCGGCGCAGGAGACGAGGCCGTGAATCGCCTGCACGTTGGCGTCGATGGGCTCCTTCGAGGCCAGCGGCGCGCCGTTGCCGCCGCATTCGATGAACGCCATGCGCGAGACCATCGGATAGCGCGTGAGGGCATCGAGCGTGAACACCAGCGGCCGGCGGACGAGGCCGTGGATCAGCAGCCGGTGCTTGTCGGGATCGATATCGGGATTGCCGGAGTGCGAAATGACGAAGTGCAGGCCGTTCGGCGTGATCGTCCCGTTCAGCAGGTGATGCGGCGTCCGCGCGTGCGACGTGCGCGGCTCGCCTTTGGGATTGCTCAGCGTGCGTGCGACGCTTCTTTCGAAGCGCGACGGCACGCCGTAGTCGGTCGGTAGACTGCCAGCTGTGACACTCCAGGGATCGTCTGCGAGTTGTTGCGCCGCAACCGAGTCGCTCAGCGCATATCCGGTGATTGCGGCGGCGATGGCGGCGCCACCCTCCAGGAACCTGCGGCGGTGGAGCAGGCCGTTTCCCGCCACTGCCTGTTCAGCGTTCCATCCCGGCGGTCGATGCTTCGCCATATCCACCTCCTCGTGGCCGCTACCGGTGTCCCTGACGCATTTAGACCCTTCGTCCTGCCTTGTCAAGCGCCATCCCCCATTGGCGCGGGACAGGCGCGAGATTCTCGTGGCTGGCGGCCGTGGGCGCGGGAGGATGGATACTGGAAAATCGTATCGTGGAAGGTGGGGTCTGGTGACGGCGCCACGTCAACTGAGCGACGAGGCTCCCATCCTGCGCTTGCTGTGGCGGAAGGACACGGGCGACTGGCGCATCACCTCTTACAGCGTCGAGCTTCCCTGGATCTCTGGGACACGTCGTCTTGTCGGCTGCACAATCCGGGCATGATCCTGGCTGCGCGCCACAAACTCCGGCGCTGACCCGTGTCGACTATCGGCTACCTTCGGCGGACCCGTCCGCGGGACTACTGTCGATACAGCTGCTCGGCATCCTGCTGTACTCGTGGATGGAGACATCGCCCGGCGGGCGCGCGCTGTTCGGCGCCTTTGGACTCCTCGTTCTCGGCGGTGCTTTGCGGGTCGTACGGCGCTCACCGTGGCTGACCTGGCTGGCGGTCGTGCTCGCGGTGGCGGTCGTCGCACTGTCCGCGGTCCATGCCATCGCTCCGCACCCGGCGTTGCCAGTCGCGATCGCGGCGGTAGAGTCCGCCTTCTACTTCTACGCCACGGGCAGTCTGATCGCCTACATGCTCCAGGATTGGGTGGCCACCACCGATGAGCTCTTCGCAGCTGGCGCCACCTTCACGTTGCTCGCGTGGGCGTTCGCCTATGCCTACGCCGCGTGTGAGGCGATTTTCCCCGGAAGCTTCAGTGCGCCGGTCAACCCCCGAGCGGCCGCGCACCTGGATGGAGCTTCTTTATCTCAGTGTCGCCGTGCTCTCGAGCGTGGGGCTGAGCGACATCCTGCCGGTGACGGGGATGGGGCGCGCGCTCGTTATGCTGGAGTCGTTCGCTGGCGTGATGTACATCGCGCTCGTCGTTTCGCGACTGATCAGCCTCACCATGCTCGGACGCGATCGGACGCAGCGACGGCCACGTGCTCCTCCGTGACGTTTGCCCCGGCGGCCAAGAAATTCAGCACCCAGCCGGTTTTTTCTTACTAATACTGACGGGGTTCCGGCGCGACGACCCCAGACGCTGTGCCCGTGAGCGCCGAACATCGGCAAGGTTCATGCGTCCGGGATGGGAAGGGACACGAGGTCCCCCGATGACGCACCGTCGCAGGGGCAACCCGGGAGAGCCATGATGTCAGTCGCATCGCTCGCGGTAGAGGGACACGTCAGTCGCGGGTTCGAGGCCGTGCGCGAGGCGTTTGCCGAGAACTTCACCCGAAGGAATGAGCTCGGCGGCGCCTGCTGTGCGTATCACCGTGGCGAGAAGGTGGTCGACCTCTGGGGCGGCGTTCGCAACAAGGCAACGGACGAGCCATGGGAGCAGGACACCATGGTGCTGATCTACGCGGCCACCAAGGGCCTGGCCGCCATGGCGCTCGCCGTCGCACACTCCCGCCGCTGGCTGGACTATGAAGAGCGGGTCGCGGCGTACTGGCCCGAGTTCGCGCAGCAGGGCAAGGAGAAGATCACCGTCCGCCAACTCCTCGCGCACCAGGCGGGATTGTTCGCCTTCGATGAGCCTGTCGATCGCAGCGTGGTTGCCGACCTGGATCGCCTGGCGGTCGTGCTCGCCCGTCAGAAGCCCGCGTGGGAGCCGGGGACGCGTCAGCCCTACCACGCCATCACCCTCGGGTTCTATGAAGGCGAGCTGCTGCGCCGCGTCCATCCGCGCCGTCGCAGCCTCGGACAGTTCTTCCAGGACGAAATCGCCACACCACTCGGGTTGGACGTTTACATCCGGTTACCGGAGTCAACCCCGAACGCACGCCTGGCCACCCTTGCACCTCCCAGCCAGATCGACATGCTGGTGGGCTTCCGCCCATTCCGACTGATGCTGGAAGGGATGAATCGTCGTTCGAACATCTACCGGGCGCTCGTGACGAATCCGGGCTTCGCAATCGCCCACGATGAGCAGCGCGTGTACGCGCGCAATCTCGAAGTGCCGTCCGGCGGCGCCGTCGGAACCGCGCGGGCCATCGCGCACGCCTATGGCGTGTTCGCTGCGGGGGGACTGGAGAGGACTGGAGCTTGGGCTGCGACAGCAGACGCTGGACCTGCTCGCCGCGCCGGCGGTTCCTCCAACGCGCGGGTTTTACGACGAGTGCCTGAAGGGCGAAGTGCAGTTCTCGCTGGGCTTCATGAAGCCGAGCCGCGGCTGGCGCTTCGGCAGCGCGTGCTCGTTCGGGTCTCCGGGATCCGGCGGCTCTCTTGGCTTTGCGGATCCGACGGCCGGCATTGGATACGCGTACGTCACCAGCCAGATGGGCACGAAATTCACAGGCGATCCGCGCGATGTGGCGCTCAGAGACGCGCTCTACGCCGCTCTCGGATCATAGGGCTGCGTTTCAGCAGAAAAGCAACGTGTCATGACGCCTGTGACGGCCCTCATGGAGCTCATCGAAACTGCATACACTGACATGAAGGGGCGCCTGGCGCTGGGCCAATAGGTGCAAAAATTTCCATGAGCGAGCGCGACAACCTTCTCATCGGAGACATTCCCGGCTTTACTCCACAGATCGGTCGTCTCGTCTCGATGATGAACTACGTCCGATCGACAACCCTTGCCGCGGTAGCGGGCTTGACGGTCGACCAGCTCGATTATCTTTGTGACGCGGGAAGCAATTCCATCGGCGCGCTGCTGTCGCACATCGCTGCGGCGGAAGTGGGGTATCAAGCGGCCACCTTCGACAGCCGTGACTTGGACGGTGAGGAAAAGAAGCAGTGGGGTGCGGCTCTCGAATTGGGCGACAGAGCGAGGCGCGAAATCCGGGGGAACGAGCTGGACTACTATCTCAGCAGGTTGAAGCAGGTCCGTGACAGAACGCTGACGGAACTGGCTATGCGCGACGACCGGTGGCTTGATGAGCAGACGTCGTTCGGGGGCGGCCAGCGGGTGAACAATCACTTCAAGTGGTTTCATGTGTTTGGGCATGAGCTCAACCATCGAGGGCAGATTCGCTGGCTGCGCCGACGTGCGACGTCAAGCTCATGAGGTGAGGTGCTCAATGTCTACGACCACGATGAAGGCGCGTGTCACTAGCGGAACGCCAGGGTAGCAACTGCGGCCGCCAGGACGCGGCCGCCGAGCTACCGCTTCTGCAGCTCGATCGCCCGCTCGCGCGTGTCCCGCGCCGGCACACGCGCTGTCAGAAAGGGGAAGGAACCTAGATGAACGTGTTTTCCAGCACCAGCACGCCCGCGCCGGTGTTGGAGATAGGGGCGTGGTAGTGCTTATGGATCACCCGCACGTTCTCCTGCAGCGCGCCGCGCATCACCAGCCACATGATGGTCTCGATGCCCTCGGTGCCGGTGCGGCGCATGATCTGCGAGTTGGTGAATTGCGTCATCCACTCCGGATCGCTCGCGATGCGATCCATGCACTCGAGGTCGAAATCCACGTCGATCAGGCCGGCGCGCTCGCCCTGGAGCTGGTGCGACAGGCCGCCCGTGCCGAACACGACGACCTTCAGATCCTCGTCGTAGGATTCGATCGCCTTACGCAGCGCCTTGCCGAGCTTGAAGCAGCGCGCGGCGGTGGGCACCGGATGCTGCACGGTATTGACGGCCAGCGGGATCGTCGTAATCGGCCATACGTCCAGCGTACCGTAGAGCGCGCGGATCGGATTCACGAACCCGTGGTCGACCTTCATCTCCTGACAGGTGCAGATGTCGAACTCCTGCTCGACCAGCTTCTCGGCGATGTGCCACGAGAACGGCACATTGCCCTTGAACGGCGCGACCGGCTTCAGCGCCCAGCCCTCGTCGGCGTTGTAGTAAGTGTCGGCACAGCCCAGCGCGAAGGTCGGCACCTTGTCGAGGAAGAAATTCAGGCCGTGGTCGTTGTAGACGACGATGGCGATGTCGGGCTGGTGTTTCCGCAGCCAGGCCTTGGCGGGCTCGTAGCCGTCGAAGAAGCGCTTCCAGTACGGCGTCTGAGTGAGCCCGTCGGCGATGGCGTTGCCGACCGCCGGAATGTGCGAGCTGGTCACGCCGCCGATGATCCTAGCCAAGCCAGTACCCCTCTCGTGCCTTCAGCCTCTCGACCAGGCCGTCACCTTTCGCGAGCAGCTTCTCCTGGAACTCCTTCGTGGTGACGCCCTGGAACTGCGCGCCGGCATCCTGCACCGAGGTGCCGCGCGGGATGGCCATCTTGGCCATGTAGTAGATATTCGCCCCCGCACGCAGCATGCCGAGGAAGTCCTTCTTCAAGACGAACTCCTTGTACTTCCCGGTGACGCCGTACTTGTCGCAGTACGCGGCCGGATCGCGTTCGAACTCGTCCCGGTTGGCCTCGTCGCAGAAGGAGAACAGCAGCTTGTTCAGCGGGTACGAGCCGTACGCGTGCCTGCCATCGAATACGTACGTGCCCGGGATGTCTTCGTAATCGTGCTTGGTCCAGGTCATGGCGCGTGCCACTCCAGAAGCGGATATCTATCTGAACAGCATTATAACGGGCCTACCGGCACGCGCCCGAGCTTCGCGCCGAGGCCGATCGCCAAGTTGCGGAACATGATGAGACCGATGTCGGGCCGGAAGCGCACCAGTGCTGCCAGCTCGTCATGAGTCAGTGCCGCAGTCTCGGTTGATCGAGTCGCGCGCGCCGACGCTGAATGAGGCTGGCCGGTCAGGAGTGACATCTCGCCCAGGCACTCGCCCGGCCCGACGACGCCCACGGCGTGCGACGTGGCTGCCCGCACGACGGCGGCTGCGCCATCGAGCAGGATATAGAGCGTCCTGTCCAGGTTGCCTTCTTCGATAATCGACTCGCCCTCAACAAACTTCCTCGTCCGGCACACGCTCGCGAGCCGCCGCACCTGATCGCGATCGAGACCGCGGAAGAGCGGCAGCTCGGTGACGGCGCGTTCGATTTCGGGGAGCACGTGCCGGCTGAAGAAGGCGGGGAGTACGACGTCGGCGATCGCCTGCGCTCGGTCGCTCAGTGCGGGCGCCGAAAACTCCGGTGGCACGAACAATTTCACCATCCGCACGATGTCGAGCCGTTCGACCTCCGAAAACACCATGGCCGGGATGTAGGCGCTCGGCAGAAAGCCCAGCTCGAGGAGTGTCCGCTGCATGCGCGGTGCGTAGGCGCTGACGTCGATTTCCACCAGGCTGGTCTGGCCCTGCTCGCGGCGCGTGCGCTCCAGGCCTGTCAGCAGAAACCTCGTCACCCCATCGTCGAGCGCAATGAGCTCGAAAACGCGGAGCATGCGATCGACCGGACTGTGACTCCAGCCGATGGCGCCCACGATCCGTGTGCCGTCGAGGGCGAGCAAGTAATGCGATTGCTCCGTCTGGAGCTTGAAGAGTCCGTGATGGAGTTGGAGAGGGCCGAAGATTTCCCGGTGCCGGACGCGCCCGCGTTCAATGCGGAGCAGCGTGGCGTACCCCTCGGTCGCGAACTCGCGCAGCGCAAGGCCTTCGGCATCGGGATATGCCGGCGACGCCTCATCGACAATCGTGTCGCCCGGGAGCGAGCAATGCGTCAGCGCCAGCTGGGCCAGTGGGTACACCTCGGGAATGACGTGTGGGTGATTGCGCCGCAGCGAGAGGGCCTCACCAAAGTGCTGCGCAAGCAGACAGAAGCTCTCGCGCTCCTGCATCTGCATCTTCAGAGGCAGCAGGCCCACAGGCACGAAGCCGGAGGACTCGGCAATCCGCAGACTGTAGGGATGCGCGAGTCGGGCCTCGACCAGTCCGACGTGCAGCCGATCGCGCACCAGGCGGAGACGCTCGTTCATCAACGTCCGGCCGATGCCCATTTGCCGCGCGGAAGGCAGCACCGCCAGCCGGCCGAACTCGGCAAGGAGGTCGGAGAGTGCACCAATCTCCAGCACGACCGACGCCGTGCCGAGAACCTCGTGGGTCTCGGTGTCTTCTGCGACGAGGATCATCTGATGGTCGCTGTAGACGAGCCTGATGAGCGCATCGAGATCGTAGAACTGCGCGTAGGGATAATTGCGTCCGTACGTCGCCTGAAAGATGTCGCGAATGGCGACGACATCGCTGGCTGTCGCTTCACGCACCACAATCATGACCGAGGCTCTTCTGAGGAGAGCGGCGCCGCCAGCAGCAGCGCGACCAGGGCCGCGCGTTCGCTGAGTGTTGAGGCCAGCACGTACTCGTGAGCGGCGTGCGCACCGTCGCCGACGGCGCCCAGGCCGTCGAGTGTGGCGGTGTACTGGCTGATGGTGTTCCCGTCGGACGCGCCGCCCACCGTCGCCTGCTCAAGATCGAGGCCGAGCTGACGGCCAAGCGACTGGGCCAACTGCCAGAGCTTGCGGTTGCGGGGAACGGCCTCGAGCGGGGGATGGCCGAAACCGCCGGAGACGTGGATGGTGCTCTTGGGATCGACCGGTGTGAGGGCCCGGATCGCGGCTTCGACCTCTTTGGCGTCGTCGCGCGTCGGGACCCGCACGTCGACCTTCGCGCGCACCTCTGGCGCGACGACGTTGGGGCGGAGGCCCCCATCAATCGTCCCGACGTTCACGCTGATACCGCGCGCGGGATCGTTCAGCGCGAACAGCCGCTGGATCTGATGCGACAGCTCGAGCACGGCGCTCGTCCCTTCGCCGGGGCTCAGGCCGGCATGGGCCGCGCGGCCGCGGACGACGATCTCGAATTCGCCGACCCCCTTCCGTCCCGTTTTGAGCTTGCCTGTCAACTCGTACGCCGGTTCCAGCACGTAGGCGCGCGACGCTCGACGAGCCAGCCGGATGGTGAGCGACTTCGATTCAACGCTGCCGGTCTCTTCGTCGGAGGTGACGAGCGCGACCGGCGTGGCAGGGAGTGGGCACTCGACGGCCGCGAGGGCCCGCAGCGCAAAG